>OGQC01001233.1_pt1 | contig 10954 bp, 10 predicted proteins | sample 1553081 | NCBI WGS metagenome assembly OGQC01 (sample SAMEA2580267, study PRJEB22360) | human gut metagenome | biome: human gut; feature: human-associated habitat; material: faeces | place: Denmark | collected 2008/2010
GACAACAGAAATATAAGAAGTATATTATCTATTCCATGCAGTGAAGGAGAATGATTTTATGAACAAAAACCTTATTATAACAATTCTGCTGCCTTTTTTAGGAACAACTCTCGGTTCGGCATGTGTTTTCATAATGCGTAATGAACTGAAAGTAAATACAAGAAAAATTCTTGCAGGCTTTGCCGCAGGGGTAATGGTAGCGGCATCTATATGGAGTCTTTTGATTCCGGCCATAGAACAGTCAGAAAAAATGGGAAAGTTATCCTTTATACCTGCATTTGCAGGCTTCTGGATTGGCACATTGTTTTTGCTTTTGTTAGATAAGGTGGTTCCCCATACACATATTGACAGTACGGATGAGGGACCTTCCACAACTTTAAAAAAAACAACAAAGCTTGTCCTTGCCGTTACCTTGCACAATATTCCGGAGGGCATGGCAGTAGGTGTGGTATGTGCCGGATGGTTAAGGAACAACGGCTCCATCAATATGCTTGGTGCACTGGCGTTATCCATAGGTATCGCAATCCAGAATTTCCCGGAAGGCGCAATCGTATCCATGCCGCTTAAATCAGAAGGCATGAGCAAGAAAAAAGCCTTTGTTATGGGTACATTATCGGGAGTTGTAGAACCTGTTGCGGCAGTAATCACAGTATTGGCGGCAGGAGTTCTGATACCTGTGCTTCCGTATCTGCTTTCATTTGCAGCAGGTGCCATGTTATATGTGGTTGTGGAGGAACTGATTCCTGAGATGACAGAGGGCAGTGATCACTCCAATATGGGAACAATCTTCTTTGCGGTTGGTTTTACATTGATGATGGTGCTTGATGTGGCACTGGGATAAAATAAAATATGCAGTTTATAAAAAAACGGTACATATCATTATGATATGTACCGTTTTATTAATTATTCTCTTTAGTATTAGCCTTGATGTAATCCTTAATGGCAGCGTAGCTTTCGTTGCTTATAATATGTTCCATCTTACAGGCATCTTCTGTGGCGATATCCTCCGGAACACCAAGGGAAATAAGCCATGATGAGATAAAACGATGCCTTTCATAGACTTTCTCGGCGATTTCCCTGCCTGATTCAGTCAGATATATAAAGCCCGCATCAGTAACCGTTATGTGTCCGTTGGATTTAAGATTCTTCATTGCAATACTTACGCTTGATTTCTTAAAATCAAGTTCATTAGCAACATCTACCGAACGTACTACAGGTAATTTGTTACTGAGTATAAGGATTGTCTCTAAATAATTTTCAGCTGATTCGTTAATGATCATTACATTGTACCTCACAAAATAATAATACTATTTTAACATGAAAAAGTAGATTTATCAAATGTTTTACTATATAATTAAATATCATTAACATAAAAAGGTTGAAAAGATGGGCGAAGAACAGATTCATAAGAGAAGAGTACGCTATAAAGGTACTCATCCGAGAAAATTCAGTGAGAAATATAAAGAACTCAATCCTGAAAAATACGGCGATACAATAGAAAAAGTCATAAGCAAGGGCAGTACACCTGCGGGAATGCACATTCCTATAATGGTGGAGGAGATTCTTGATGTATTAAAGGTACAACCGGGAGATGTGGGGCTTGATGCCACATTGGGATACGGTGGACATTCAGGTAAGATTCTTGAAAAATTAAAGGGCAGCGGTCATTTATATTCCCTTGACATAGACCCTATAGAAATAGTCAGGACAGAAAAGAGATTAAGGGATAAAGGCTTTTCGGAGGATGTTTTTACGGTTATAAGGACTAATTTCAAAAATATAGACGAAGTCAGTGGGACAGCCGGTAAATTTGATTTCCTGATGGCAGACCTTGGAGTATCTTCCATGCAGATTGATAACCCGGAGAGAGGTTTTTCATACAAAAACGAAGGCCCGCTTGATTTACGCCTTGACCCGTCAAAGGGAGAGCCGGCTTCGGAAAGATTAAAGAAACTTACAAAAGACGAATTTACCGGTATGTTAATAGAAAATTCCGATGAGCCTTATGCAAAAGAAATTGCAACCGAGGTATTTAACGAATTCAGAAAGAAAAAAGAGATAAATACCACCACAGACTTATATAAGGCAATAGAAAAGGCACTTTCTTTTATACCTGAAAAAGAACGTAAAGATGCGGTTAAAAAATCCAGCCAGAGAACTTTTCAGGCACTGAGGATAGACGTAAACAGCGAATTTGAAGTGCTGGAAGAATTTTTACAAAAGCTGCCGGATGTAATGAAAGAGGGCGGAAGAATAGCAATCCTTACATTTCACTCAGGAGAAGACCGCCTTGTTAAGCAGTATTTTAAAATGTACAAAAGAGACGGTGTTTTATCAGAAATATCAGATGTTATAAGACCATCAGCAGCAGAATGTGCCAGAAACGGAAGGGCCAGGTCCACAAAATTAAGATGGGCGGTCCGCTAAGCGAGGAGAAATCTAAATTGAAGGAAACAGTATTAGGGATTGTCGCCCATGTAGATGCGGGAAAGACGACTTTGTCGGAGAATTTTCTGTATTTTGGCGGCAGTATAAGAAAACTTGGACGAGTAGATAAAAGAGACACTTTTTTTGATACGGAAAATCTGGAGAGAGAGCGTGGAATTACTATTTTTTCAAAACAGGGAAGTTTTGTTACAGGCAATACAAAAGTTACCCTGTTAGACACTCCCGGACATACGGATTTTTCGGCAGAAATGGAAAGAACATTACAGGTACTTGATTATGCCGTTTTAATTATATCGGCACCGGATAAAGTAACTGCTTATACGGTTACTTTATGGAAATTACTGGAAAGATACGGAATCCCTGTATTTATATTTGTCAATAAGATGGACCGTGAAGCTAAAGATCCGTTCGATTTGTTGGATGAGCTGGAAGAAGAACTTGCCATTAGTGTCCGTCCTTTGACATGGCCTATTGAAAGTGGTCCCCGCTTCAAAGGCGTATATAATATTTATGAACAAAAACTTAACCTCTTTCAACCTTCCAAGCAAGTAGTGACTGAAAAGGTGGAAGTAGATATTCATACCGAAGAGCTTGACAATCGGATTGGAGCACCTTTGGCAGAAAAACTGCGTAATGAGCTTGAACTTATTGATGGTGTTTATCCCGAATTTGATGTAGAGAGTTATTTGAAAGGAGAGCTGGCTCCGGTATTCTTCGGTTCGGCATTGAATAACTTCGGTGTGCAGGAGCTGCTCGATTGTTTTGTGGAGATTGCTCCAAGTCCGCGTCCTACCAAGACAGAAGAACGTGAGGTGGAACCGGATGAATCTAAGTTCACCGGATTTGTATTCAAAATCACTGCCAATATTGACCCAAATCATCGCTCTTGTATCGCTTTCTGTAAAGTGTGCTCGGGAAAGTTTTCTCGCAATACACCTTATTATCATGTACGGCATGATAAGACGATGCGTTTTTCTTCGCCTACGCAGTTCATGGCACAGCGTAAGACTACTGTTGATGAGGCATGGGCAGGCGATATCATCGGTTTGCCGGACAATGGTACCTTTAAAATTGGTGATACATTGACCGAAAGCGAGAAATTACATTTCCGGGGTATTCCCAGTTTTTCTCCTGAAATGTTTAAATATATCGAGAATGCCGACCCGATGAAGCAGAAACAGTTGGCAAAAGGTATCGACCAATTGATGGATGAGGGTGTAGCTCAGTTGTTTGTCAATCAGTTTAATGGACGTAAGATTATCGGTACAGTAGGACAGTTGCAGTTTGAGGTTATCCAATATCGTTTGGAAAACGAATACAATGCAAAATGCCGTTGGGAGCCCATCAGCCTTTATAAGGCGTGTTGGATAGAAAGTGATGATGTCGAAGAATTGGAGGCTTTCAAAAAACGTAAGTATCAGTATATGGCAAAAGACCGTGATGGACGGGATGTCTTCCTTGCCGACAGTAATTATGTTCTCCAGATGGCTCAAATGGATTTTAAGCATATCAAGTTCCACTTTACCAGCGAATTCTAAAAAGAAGAAATATATTCTATCTTCCATGAGGCGGGAAAATCCCTTCATGGAAGATTTTTTATTCGGAAGGTCGGTTTATCTTTGCAATCATATTTAAAATCCATCAGGTTTGCTGGCTATTTCTTTTGTAATATCTATAATGTCATTGTATCAGGGTAACTCCCAATATGATGCGTTCCCAAGTCTAATCGGGATATGTCGGTCTGTGTCGGCCAAAAAAAAGTTATTATTATTGTTTTCATAAACTGTTACTACTGTTTTGGAAAAAACTCTTTTGTTTTTTGTATCTTGAAAGTTCACTTTAGTTAAAGTTTATTTCATCTGCTGCCAATCTTTGGCGAGTCATTTTTATTTTCATATCTTGGATATATATTATTGTTTAGTTGTAATCAAAGAGACATTTTACATGATTATGAAGATAAAATATTTGCTTTTGTTTTCTTTATTGATGTTTGAGTACTCATTGGCTGCCGTTCCCAATGACTGGCAGAAACGTTTCCTTTCTCCTTCTGTGGCAGACCGTCCGTGGGCAGTTTGGAGTTGGGATAATAAAGATGTCACTTTTCAGGAAGTGAGAGATAAGTTGGACACGATGCACAAAGTCGGTTTTGGAGGGTGTTGTATTTTGGCTGTCAATGCTTATCGGGAACCCGGATATTGGCGGGTGTTTAATTTTACAATGAAGGAAGCCGACCGTCTTGGCATGGATTTGGGAATGCAGATGAGTGACCATGGTTCTTTACCTGATGATATACGGATTACTCCTTCAGAAGCTATGCAGAGGTTGGTGTGGAGTGATACAATTGTAGATGGGGGGACTTTACGTAATCTAGCCTTGCCTCAGCCTGATACTTATAAAGGATATTATGAAGATATATCGGCTTATGCATTTCCTGCCAGTCTTGATAATGCCGGTCTCTTATCGGTTTCCGGGGATTCCTCTTCACAAACAGCATACTTCATCAGCCCGGAGCAATCCATGCAGTTGCCTGTGTATCAGGGGCGCCTTACTGCGCGGTTGCCTGAAGGGAAATGGCGTATATTGCGTGTGGGGCATACAGCAGTTGCACCTGCCGATACTGTTGCCGGACAGGAACAAGGACTGAGGTGTGATAAGCTGAGCTCCGAAACTGTATACAAATTATGGACGGACTGGTTTACCTATGTATATAGAAAGGCAGATGCGGAACCGATTCGGCGTATGTTGAAGTATGTTTATGTTAATCATTGGACTGCGGATAATCAAAACTGGACGAAGAACTTTCCCGCCGAGTTTGAAAAACGGCGTGGTTATGACTTGATTCCCTATCTTCCCATATTGGCGGGGATACCGATGGAGAGTGCCGACCGGGTGGAAAGTATAGCTCGGGATGTACAATTGACTGTCAGTGAATTATTGACAGATGTATTCAGTACTGTTGCCTCGGATTGTTTTCGTCAGTATGATTGTCGGATAATAGGAGAGGGTGTACCTCAGAACAATGGGTTGGTTAAGATTGACGGGACTTGGAAAGAAAGTCCGGCTATGTTGAAACCTTTGCTTGACCGCAACTTTGTTACCGATAATGGCAGTATTTTCTTTTGTATAGATAATGGTGTGAGTGAAGCGGCTGCGGACACTTCGTTAAATGCAGAAGCAGAAGAACAAAGTCTCTCTGATACACTTGCAAATGAGAGAATGAATGAAGCTTGGATGGATAGTCTTCGTATCGTGTCCGATTCTAATCGGAATTGGTGGGAAGAAAGCAAGTCGTTTCTTACTTATGCTTCTCGGTGCCGAACTTTGTTGCAGTATGGGCGTCAGGTGAATGATTCTCTGTTATTTGTGGATAAAACTATTCTCTCAGATATATTTTGGACACATCGCAACGGTGAAGACATGGATATTTATTTTTTTGCTAGTCAGGCAGACAGTATGCGTATGGTTACAGTATCTTTTCCCGTTACTCACCGTATGCCTGAATTATGGAATGCCGTTACAGGAACCATATTTCGTTCTGCTAATTGGAAAGAAGTGGAAGGTCGTACGGAAGTGACTTTGTCTTTACCTGCTTACGGTTCTGTCTTTGTGGTGTTTCCGAAAGAAGACTCCGGAGCTGAGATTGTGGAGCCGACTTTGGTAACGCCGGTTGTACTGAAAATAAACGAATGGACAGTCAATTTCTCGGAAATATATAAAAGCATTACTCGTCCTGTTCTTTTTAATAGAAGTCGGGAGGAGAATAAGCAGATAAAGAATTATTTTGGCCGTTCTTTCTATAAAGGACTTTTCATGTGGAAGACATCTCAAGAAGGACGTATTGTAGTTAGGTTGGGAAAAGTGGATGAAATGGCAACAGTCCGTATCAACAGTATCAATTGCGGTACGGTGTGGACTGCTCCTTATGAAGTGGATGTCACTGATGCACTCCGTAGTGGAAGTAATGTGATAGAAGTGGAAGTACTTCCGTCAGATTGGGAAGGCCCGATAGAATTTGTGCGGAAGGAATAAAACTACGGCTTTTAGTTTACTTTAACTATGAATATTAGTTTTAAAACTAAAACTTTTAGTTTATTTGCGGTAAACAAAAGAAGCTTATGAAAACGTTGACTGTAAAAGAAGAGGAAATCATGGGGCATTTCTGGGAGAAAGGCCCTCTGTTTGTAAAGCAATTGCTTGAATTTTATGATGAACCGCGTCCTCATTTCAATACACTTTCTACGATAGTACGCGGATTGGAGGAAAAAGGTTTTCTGCATCATGAAGTGTTTGGAAACACTTATCAATATTATGCAGTGGTGAGTCGGGATGATTTTAAAAAGAAGACATTGAAAGGAGTAATCAGTAAGTACTTTAATAATTCATATTTGGGAGCTGTATCATCACTTGTAAAAGAGGAAGATATTTCGGTAGAGGAACTGAAACAGTTGATTCGTGAGGTTGAGAATGCCAATAAATAAATCAACAGACAGTAACTATGGGAGCATTTTTCGTTTATATACTTAAATCATCGGTCTGCCTGGCGGTATTTTATTTATTTTATCGCCTGTTGCTCAGCAAGGAAACGTTTCATCGTTTCAACAGATTTGCATTGCTTGGCATTTTACTTTTGTCTTGCATTGTGCCGTTCATGGAGGTAACGGTAAAGGAGCCGACTGAGGTGCACCAACAATTCCTTACCTTCGAAGAGCTTTTGTTGACGGTGGGGGTGAGCCCGGTAGAAGAAGCCGGAAATATAATGTTGGTGTCTGATTTTACATGGAGGGAAATGCTGTTGTTAGTTTATTTGTCGGGCATTGTTTTCTTTTTAATCCGCACTGTATGGTCTTTATTCCGTATGTTGCATTTGATTAGGGACAGCCGGATAGTCAGTCGGGAAAACGGTATTACTATAATCGCTCATCGAAAGAACATAGCTCCTTTTAGTTGGATGAAATTTGTGCTGATTTCCGAGACGGATTTATTGGAAAATGGTACAGAGATTCTGGTTCATGAAGTAGCACATATCCGTAAACGTCATTCCATTGATTTATTGGTGGCGGATATATGTATCTTTTTTCAATGGTTTAATCCGGCTTCATGGCTGTTGAAACAGGAATTACAGAACATTCATGAATATGAAGCGGATGAATGTGTTATCAATCAAGGCATCGATGCAAAAAAATATCAGTTATTATTAATTAAAAAAGCTGTCGGCACAAGGCTCTACTCTATGGCCAACAGCTTTAATCACAGTTCACTTAAAAAACGTATTACTATGATGTTAAAAGAAAAATCAAGCCCATGGGCACGTTTGAAGTATCTTTATGTACTTCCGTTGGCAGCTATTGCAATAACTGCTTTTGCCCGCTCCGAAGTCTCAACGGAATTAGATGAGATTTCAGCCGTCAAAGTTAATGATTTGACTGCAATTGTGAAAGCCGAAGAGGTTAAAAGTGCAGAAATTCTGTTGGAAGATGGAATAAAAGTGAAAGGCCGAGTTCTTGATGAAGAATATAGTAGTGGAATAATAGGTGCCAATGTGCTTATTAAAGGATCTACTATAGGCACTGTTACCGATGAAGAAGGTCGTTTTGAATTGCCGGTGGAGGCGGGCAATGTCTTGCAAATCTCTTTTGCCGGTTATAAAACGGTGGAGGTAAAGGTCTCTGCAGATGAAAAAGAACAGGATATTGTCATTGTAATGTCCGGAGAAAAACCGTCTGCTGGAGGGCAAGTGTTTCAGATTGCAGAAGAGATGCCTTCATTTCCCGGTGGCATAGACGAGTGCATGCGTTACATAGCCCGGCACGTAAAGTATCCGGCAATATCCATAGAGAATGGTGCTCAGGGGATAGTATCCGTCCGGTTCATTATTGAGAAAGACGGAAGTATTTCCAATCCGAAGATTGCCCAAGGGGTAGACGAGTATTTGGATAAAGAAGCTATGAGGGTCATCATGAGCATGCCTAAATGGAAACCGGGAAAGCAACGGGGAGTGGCGGTGCGTACCCAGTTCACGCTGCCTGTTAAGTTTAGGTTGGTCGTTGATGAAGCTAAGAAGGACAATACGCCTTTGCAGAATAGAAAAAAGTAAGAATGATATGGGGTGAATAACCATAAAATTAAAGTATAATGCTATGAAATCATTTGTAACACTCATGCTGTGTCTATTGTCTATGACAACTTTTGCACAGGTACACGATGAAATTACTTCGGCTATGGAAGAATTTGATTATGATAAAGTAATCAATCTGATATCCCCTGGCACAAAGGATTCGTTATTGTTATCGACTAGGATACAGGCTTTGAAGGCTATGAATCGTTATCCTGAAGCCATTGTCGATTTGACTTCTCTTTTTGTAAAGGATACTACAGATACAAAAATATTGATAGATTTGGCAGAGTGTTACAAACTGATGGGTAGTCCGCGTCAGGCGGCTGATTATTATCGGAAGGCGGTGAGTTTACGCCCAAATAATAAGTTCTTTCGATTGCAATATATACGTTCTTTGTTGAATGCGGAGAACTTTAAAGAGGCACGCGATGCTTGCCATGGCTGGTTGGAACAAGATACGGTTTCTGCCACCGGATATAAGTATTTGGGACAGGCTTATGAAGGAATGCAGGATATACCCAATGCTTTTTTCAGTTATAATGTAGCCTATCGTCGAGATTCCTTGGATGCCCAGACCGTCGCTCGTATAGCCAATATCTTTAATAATAACCGGCAATTTACAGATGCTATTGATGTGACAGAGTGTTATCGACTGAGCGATACGACAAGTGTGGATGTCAACCGCCAGAATGCTAAAGCTTATTGTATGTTGAAAGATTATAAGAAGGCAATCGAGCGTTATGAAAGTTTGAAGAGAATGGGTGACCGCAGTTTTCTTACCTTTTATTATTTAGGTATATCTTATTATGGAGACAATTGGTTTTATGGCTCATACGATAATTTGAAGGAAGCGTATGCGAAAAACTCTACTGATATTAATGTATTATATTATTATGCAAAATCCTGTTCGCGCACTTCATGGAAGAAGGAAGGGGTCGAATTTATGGAAAAGGCTGTAGAAATAGCTACTCCCGGTGATAGTATTTTGGAGCGTCTCTATAAAGGTTTGGCGGAATGTTATGGCTATGCCGGTGAGAGCTATAAGAAGATAGAAGTTATGAACCGTTTGTATAAATTGAATAAAGATTATAAACTGTTCTATAGTATTGCCAGAGCTTATGACTCTAACAAGGATTATGAGAATGCCATCCATTTTTATGAAAAGTTTATGTCTTTGACTCCCAAGAATCAACGTTTCCCTTATGATGAAGAAGGAAAGATTATTGAATCTGCTACTACTATGTATCAAATAGCCGAAAAAAGGGTGAAGAAGATAAGGGAAGAAGATTTCTTTAGGAATGGAGCGCCTGATGATTTTTTTGTTGTTCCTAAGAAAATAGATATAAAGAAAGATACGGTTGCCAGTAAGCAATAACAGATTTTTGAGTATCTTTGGCACAGCCCGTATATGATTGTCATGTGCGGGTGGGAACAGATAAAAACGAATGGCTTTATGATGAGACACAACCGGATATCAAAGTTATTGTTGCTACTGATAATTCCCTCTTTGTTGGGATTGATATTTACTTGTATTTTCCGTGGATATACTGCCAATTGGATACAGATACTATGTTATTCTTTTGCTCCGTTAGTTTCTTCTATTATTGTGGCTATTTGCTTCAGGGGGCGCTGGATGGGATTATTGCTTTTATGGACGTTTGTGGCTTCCGTTGCATTTAATGTGCCTTTGCAAAACTGGCTGTTCCATTCTGCCGATGATATAGTCCGTTATGCTTCAATAACAGATTTATACAAGGAAAAAGATAAGCCTATGTATTTTACTTTTGATCGTTTGGAGGTGGATAATAAGAGGAGGAGTACCATCGGTATTTGGCGTGAACATACCCGACGTGTATCCCGACATTCTTATCGGACGGAGAAGAAGCAGCATTGGTATTCGGTATCACCGGTTTTTGAGGATTCATTACCTGAACATAAATATGCAGAAAGGGAGGTAAAAGCATGGGTTGTTGCCGTAAAGCATGATAAGCAGGATTCGTTGGTATGCTATGAATGGTGCACTTTCGATATAGGGGATTATAAAAAAGCGATTGACAAATCACGTTGTAAAGTACAGCATTCGGATGCGCCTATCATTAAACCGCTTTACAAACAATTTACAACAAAGAGTGAATGGCGGAATATTTTCTTAAATGTAGGTTTGCTTGTCTTTTCCATCCAGGTGTTGATAGGAGTAATTATGAATTATAGGGTTGGGAAATCTTGATAAAGTAGTATAATCAGGTTAAGTAATTAGAAAGACTGTGTGCTTTTCCAAAAGACTTTTGTATATGTTGAAAGCAGGGGGTGTCAAAACTAAACCGGCTTTTCCAATCGTCGGCTGTAGGGGCAGGGTTTGCCTGCCCGAAGACATAAAGCAAACTGTTTTCG
>OGQC01001235.1_pt1 | contig 10946 bp, 10 predicted proteins | sample 1553081 | NCBI WGS metagenome assembly OGQC01 (sample SAMEA2580267, study PRJEB22360) | human gut metagenome | biome: human gut; feature: human-associated habitat; material: faeces | place: Denmark | collected 2008/2010
ACAGTATTTTTAATAATTCTATTCACTTGTATCTATAAATCACAAACATTCCTTATAGTTAACAAGAATGGCAAAATATCACAATAAATTAAATCTGAAATTAATTATGTAAATAAAGATATCTTGCATACTCAAAACAAATATGTTATTATACCTAAAAATATCTATAAAGAAAAATAAAAATTTAAAAAGACAAACTTTTTTCAATAATGTGAATTAAAATTTATAAATTATAAATTTTTTGCAATAAGAGGAAGTTTAAAAAATATCTGACAGAGATAGTTTACTTTTAAAAAAGTGTAACTGACGGGTGTCCTTAGCAATAAGCAAAAACAACGTCGTTAAAACGGCGCTCAATAATTGGTACCCCGATGAATATAAAGCTCAAAAGCCTTGTAAGGGAGTGATAAAGTGAAAATTCCATTGAAGTAAGCTCAGACCAAAAAATATTCTGAGTTTGGGGTGATCTGCTATGAAAGAAAAAGAAACAATGAACACAATTGAAACAAAAGCTAAAAGCATCGTCGGTTCTCTGGTGATGATTTGCCCGGTTTGCGGCAAAGAATTCGTCTGTAATAAAGCTCATCATGTTTACACGGCTTTGATAAAAAGAAAACGCTACTATTATTGCAGGTACTCCTGCTTTAAGAATAGACCGGGAGCTAAGTAGTATTTAGACTGATGATTTGGCTGATTGACATGGAAATGCTTTAGTTAAGATATAATTTCCCCGACTGTTATACAGTCGGGGGTTTAATATATTGAAGTTTTAAAGAATTAAAGGACGGTGGAACTTGGATAAAGTTTTACTGTTTTTTTATTTTTCCTAAACATATTTTTGCAACAAACTTTACAAATCTTTAACAAAAACAACGTTTAGATTTAATCAAAATTCGTTATCATACATAACAGAGCTCGTAACTAAAAAGTGGAGGGTAAAAATGATGATGAAGAAGAAACTTGCGGCACTGCTTTTGGCAGCTGCCAGTGCGATGGGCTTTACCGGCTGCGGCAGCAGTGATAATCAGTCTAAAGGCGGTGTTGACAAAAAAGTGCAGATTGAATATTGGCATGTAGCCTCCGAAAGCTTCGGCGGTACAACGGTTAAAGAACTGGTTGCCGATTTTAATGCCAAGCATCCCAATATCCAGGTTGTCGAAAAATATAACCCTGATATGTATAAAGGGTTGACACAAAATCTTCAGGCAGCTATCGCTTCCGGTAAAAATCCTGACGTTGTGCAGATGGGCTGGTCTTATTTGAACTATGCCGCTGAAAATCTTAAATACACTGACCTGCAGCCGATGATCGAAAAGCAGGCTCCTGAAGACAAAAATTTCTTGAAAGAGAATTATCTGCCTAATGTTCTGGCATTGGCTCAGACTGATGACGGCAAACAGATCGGTATTCCATATTCTATAAGTGTGCCGGTCCTGTTCTATAATCCTGAAATTTTTACTGCAGCAGGACTTGACCCCAATAATCCGCCTAAAACCTGGAAAGAGGTAGTGAGTGCGGCAAAACAGATCAAAGAAAAGACCGGTAATATGGGCTTTTTTATGCAGGAATATGCTGATAACTGGACTCAGCAGGCCATTATTGAATCTAACGGCGGTTCAATGCTGAAAAATGAAGGCGGCAAAGTCAAAGCCGGTTTCGATACTCCCGAAGCAGCAGCAGCGTATCAGTTGTTGGCTGATATGGTCAAAGACGGCAATGGCCTGCATGCTACTAATGAAGAAGGGTTCCAGGCTTATCTGTCCGGTAAGCTGGGGATGGTTTGCACTACTATTGGCAAACGTGCCAATTTTGAAAAAAGCGCCAAGTTCAAAGTTATGGCAGCTCCTTTCCCACAGTTTGAAGGCAAAGAATTGAAAGTGCCGGCAGGTGGTAACTTCCTGATGCTGTTCTCAAAAGATGCCGATAAACAAAAAGCAGCATGGGAATTCATTAAATATATCGAATCTCCTGAAGCGCTGGCTAAATGGAGCACCGGTACAGGTTATCTACCTCCGCGTAAAGGCGTAGCAGACGACCCCAACGGTTTCAAAAAAATGATCGAAGAAAACAAAAATATCCAGGTTGCCTTGTCTACGATGCCTAATCTGGTAAAATGGGCTAGCTTCCCTGGCGCTAACGGATTACAGGCTGAACAGCTCCTGATTGACGCACGCGATATTATACTGAGCGGCAAAGAAACTGCCGCCCAAGCGCTGCACGAAACTGCAGAAAAGATCAATAACTTACTGTAATACAAACGATTGAACCAATCAGGATGCTGCTTGTTGCGGCATCCTGATTTTTACCAAAGGAGAGTTGTTATGAATAAAGCCAAGTGGCCTGCGTTTTGGTTCTTACTGCCGGCGGCTCTGCTGTTTATTATTTTCTTTTACTGGCCGTTGCTGCAGAATCTGTATCTTAGCTTCTTCAGCTGGAATATGATCAGCCCGACGATGAAATATGTGGGACTGAGCAACTACATTGATATTTTAGGCAGCAAAGAGCTGTACAAAATCATTGGGAATACGGCAATTTTTGTGCTTATTATGCTGCTGTTCAACTTTGTCTTGCCGTATCTTTATTCGTTTATCCTCGGGCACCTTCTTCAGCGGGGAAAAATGTTTTATCGCTCTGTTTTGTTTCTGCCGGCAACTTTATCCCTGGCGGTGGCAAGCATTCTGTTCCTGTGGATCTATAATCCTTTGGCCGGACCGCTCAGTATAGTGCTTGCGTGGTTTGATATGGAATCGCCGCGCTGGTTTAAGGAAAATCTGCTCGTTATTTTTTCTATCTGTACTATCATTGGCTGGAAAGTATTTGGTTATAACCTGATCGTGATGCTGGCAGCGATGGTTGCCGTGCCAAGGGAAATGATCGAAGCAGCCAAGCTGGAGAATGCTTCGAACTGGACGATCTTTAGACGTATTATCATACCGATGACTTCTTCTACTGCAATTTATGTTTTCACGATCACTGTAGTTTTCGGTCTGCAGTATGTACTGGTACCTGTCAATATGCTGACGCAGGGAGGACCGGATCAGGGCAGTTCCAATTTGGTATATATCGTCTATCAGTATGGTTTTATTTTCTTCCAAACCGGTAAATCAGCGGCTTTCGCTATTATCACCATGTTCTGTTATATGGCGTTCCTGTATCTGAAAAATAAATATCTGGAGAAAAAAGTTTATTATGAAAACTAAAACACATCAAGATCTTTGCTGGCATCTGCCTTTGCTTGTGGCAGTATTTATTCAGCTGTGGCCGATAGTTTTTATGGTTTCCACATCGCTCAAAGATATGGACCAGATTTTTCAGGCAACACTCAATCCATTGCCTCTGCCACCGACATTGAATAACTATCTGACCGTATTAGGCAATTTTCCGCTGTTTACTTATATCTATAATACATTTTTCATTGCTGCGTTCGTAACAGTATTCAAAGTGCTGACCAGTGTTTTGGCAGCTTTTGCCTTTATCTATTATGACTTTAAATATAAAGAAACTGTTTTTAACAGCATGCTGCTGACCTTCTTTATTCCGATAACGGTACTGATCATGCCGAATTATTTGCTGATGAGCAGGCTGGACCTGCTGAATACTCCCTGGGGTGTTATGCTGCCGCAGTTTGTTGATGGTATGGGTGTGTTCCTGATGCGTCAGACGATGCGCGGCATACCCAAACCATTGCTGGAAGCCGCTGTTTTAGATAATGCCGGCCCGCTGCAGGTATTGCGCAAGGTTGTGCTGCCGCTGATCAAACCGTCGATAATAGCAGTCGGTATCCTGTTTTTTATCAACTCATGGAACGAATACTTTTGGCCGCTGCTGGTGCTGCAGGACAAAGAAACCTATACCCTGCCGCTGGCACTGCAAATGTTTATCAGCGCTGAAGGCGGCAGTGAGTGGGGTATAGCTATGGCTGTCGCTACTCTGACCAGTCTGCCGCCGCTGGCATTATATCTCGTCTGCCAAAAATTTATACTCAATACCTTTATGCAATCGGGGGTCAAAGGATAATATATGAACAGTATTGTATTTGAAAACGTCTGTAAATCTTACGGCGATGCTAAAATCGTCAAGTCTTTGAATCTGGAAATAAAAGAAGGCGAGCGCCTGATTTTGCTGGGGCCTTCCGGCTGCGGCAAAACTACTACGCTGCGAATGATCGCTGGTTTGGAAGATATTACCAGCGGTCAGCTGAAAATGGGAGGCAGAGTAGTTAATGATATTGCTCCCGGTGAACGTAATATTGCCATGGTTTTTCAAAGCTATGCGCTGTTTCCGCATCTTTCTGTCTGGGATAATATCACCTTTGGCCTGCATATCCAAAAGCTTCCGGAAGCGGAAATCAAAAAAAGAGCCGATGAAGCCTTAGAAATACTTAATTTAAGAGGCTATGAAAACTATAAGCCCAAACAGCTTTCAGGCGGGCAGAAACAGAGAGTGGCCTTATGCCGTGCCCTTGTAAAGCAATCACCCTACTTTTTATTGGATGAACCGCTGTCAAATTTGGACGCTCAGCTGCGACAGCAGGCCAGGACAGAACTGGTACGTATTCATGAGATATATAAACCGACAATGATTTATGTAACGCATGATCAGGTAGAGGCAATGACTGTCGCCGATCGTATCGTTGTGTTGAAAGATGGCGAACTGCAGCAGATAGCCGCTCCGGATACGATCTACCGTCACCCGGCTAATACATTTGTTGCCGGTTTTATTGGCGCCCCGTCAATGAATATCCTCAAAGCACGTTTTAACCGTGATTGTATTTGTATCGGCAAGGCCGTACTGCCGGTACCGGAGCTGTGGCGTCAGGTGATCGGACAGCGCAGAGACCTGCTGCTGGGTATCAGGCCTGAGCATTGCCGTTTAAGCGAGGACGCTGCTGTGCAGGGAAGTATAACTTATGTAGAAAATACAGGTAATCAGCGTACTGTTGAATTACAGCTTGAGAGTGGTGAGAATATCAGCGTTACAGTAAGTGACCGCAATGCGGATGTACAAAATTCCAGCGGGATCTGTTTCAGCTGGGACGATGTGAGTCTGTTTGATGTGACAAGCGGCAGGAATATTGGCTATATAGAAAAAGGGGAGGTTTTTACTGATGCAATGGGCAGTTAGTGATCTGGCTTTTGGCGGTTTCAATAAAAAATATCTCAGCGGTTTGCCGTTGACCTATAATATCGAATTTTTTTATGAATTCGGGACCGACCATTATTGGGATACGGTATTGCTGCCGCTGGCGCAGAATAATAAGGAAAAAAGAACATTTTCTATCCATGGTCCCTGTGTTGCTGTAAATCTGGCAGACAGCAGTGATGAATATTATTTAAAAGCCTACGCTCAAACCTTTACCTATGCCCAAAAGATCAAAGCAGAATTTGTAGTTGTGCATACCAATGAAATTTACCATGGTGAGGTTGCCGCAGTTAAAGAACTGGTCTATCAGCGCTTGGCTGAAGTGATCAGCCTGGCACAAAGCTACGGCGTTCAAGTTGTTATAGAAAATGTGGGTCTGCGTCCCTGTGGATCACTGCTTTTTGATTTTGAAGAATATCTGGCACTGTTTGAACGTTATCCGCAGGCTCTGGCACTTTTGGATACGGGACATGCCCACGTTAATGGCTGGAATCTTCCTGAAACCGTGAAACGGCTGCAGAAAAAGCTGTTGGCTGTACATGTGCATGATAACGATGGCAGCGGAGACAGCCATCAGCCTGTAGGACTGGGAACGATCGAATGGGAACCTTATTTTGCTTCTATCAGGGATTATGCACCGAATGCACTGCAGATATTGGAATATGCTTATATTGAGCCGGGAGTTCTTACCGAACACCTGCATAAGCTGGAAAGCCGTTATGGTGCACTGCGATTTTAAGTATAAGATGTAAATAGTGATTTTTAGTTTAGTAAAGCATTTGATTTAAATAGTGAAAAAAAAAAAGAAAGCCGCTAGCGGCTTGCTTTTTTATTATGCTTTTGAGCTTTATTTTGACTGCAGCCACTGCTGTTTTTCAGGATTGAAGCATTCTCCAAATATGGCGCCGCCAAGTATAAGTACGGCTCCGAGCATTTGTAAAGGCAACAGGACTTCATGTAAAAAGAGTACAGAAAAAACAACTGCAGACAGTGGTTCCAGATAACCGCATATGGCAACGGTCTGGACTGGCAAGTCTGTAATAGAAGAAAAATATAAATAACAGCCGATTCCTGTATTAAGCAAGCCGAGCAGTAAAACCGGTATCCAGTCAATCGTTGTTAGTGACAGAACAAAGTTTTTCTGCATACTGACAAATGCGACGACGATAAAAGAGCCGATGACAAGTTGCAGCAAAGAATTTTCCAAACCGGATTCAGGTTTGGCTTTTTTATTTGCTGTTACCATCAGTGCATACATAAACGCAGACATTAAGCCGCAGAAAAGACCCCAAATAGTTTTACCTTCGTCCAGCGCCTGTAAGTTCACTAGGCACATCCCGGCCAGAACAGTTAAAAAACCAGCTATTTTAGGCCAGGTCAGAGTTTCACGAAAAAGAAAAGGTGAAAGAATCATAACGATTACCGGACCGCAGTAATAGGCTAAAGATGCTATGCTGATCCCGACCTGCTGATAGGCTTCGTAAAGCAGCATCCAGCTTGCTCCCATAGCTGACGCCGAAATGAAAAGATAAAGGCAAGTGTGCTTATTCCGGTAAAAAGTAAACCTTTGTCTGGAAACCGTAAAAACAGTTATAAGAAAAAGGCTGCCAAGCAATAGACGCAGCAGAACGATTTCGTAGCTGGGCAGATTGATATTACTGGCAACGATGCCGTTGGAACCAAATAACAAAAGCGCAGCAAAGTATTTATAGTAAGATGATTTCATAAAATACAAAACCTTTCTTCAAATTGTTTTTATACCAGCCTGCAGTAAAGTTTATTCAAATAAACTTTGCTGCAGGTCTGCCTGATTGCTTGGAAAAGTGCTCAGATAGGCAAATAACTGCTGATTATCCTGAATGATACCATGCTGATGGCATTTTTGCCGCAGCAGCTGCATCAGCTGTTTACTGTTGGGACTGTCGATAACGTACTGATTTCCGTAGGTGTCGATATAGCGTTTTTTCAGTCCGGGGAAGTGTCTGTCCAGCTGCTGGTAAAAGTATTCGCGGTTACCGTCGCGCAGCGTCAGACCCATACCGAAACAAATAATGCCGTAAACGCCGGCTTCGATACAGTAATCTAAAATACCGCGGAGATTAGCTTCGGTATCGTTGATAAAAGGCAGAATGGGAGCAAGCCAGACTACAGTCGGTATACCTGCGTCACGTAATTGCTTTAAAGCTTCGAAACGCTCATGGGTCGTGCTTACATACGGCTCTATTTTTTTGCACAATTCTTCGTCGTAGGTGGTCAGAGTCATTTGGACTACGCATTTTGCAGACGCGTTTATTTTTTGAAGCAGATCAAGATCCCTCAGGATCCGGTCCGATTTAGTCAGCACTGTAAAACCGCAGCCATATTTATAAACAAGCTCCATAGCATGCCGCACGCTGCCGAGTTCGGTTTCCAGAGGAATATAAGGATCTGTCATCGACCCGGTGCCGATCATACATTTTTTGCGTTTGCGCCGCAGGGCTTCTTCCAGCAGTACAAGAGCGTTTTGTTTAACTTCTATATCCTCAAAAGCATGCGGCATTTGATAACAGCTGCTGCGTGAATCACAGTAAATGCAGCCGTGCGAGCAGCCGCGATACAGGTTCATACCATTTTTAGCTGAGAGGATACCTTTTACTTGCACATAATGCATAGCTGTACCTTTCTGTGTCCGGACAAGCGAAAATGCCGAATAAAAAATATCAGAGTTGTTAAATGACTTTCATTATACCATATCTGTCGGTACTGTATTGTGAAAGTGCTGCGTGGACTGGCAGCAGTATTATTTGACAGAGGTAAGTTTGGCTATTATTAAAACGTAAGAGCAATAACGGAACCGGACGGCGTCGTAAAAAAGTTCTTGTATGTCTTGTGGGGGTTACAACAGTGTTAAAATTATAGAAAATATTGTTTGGTAAATGTTCTGCAAGTAATAGCAGATAAAGTGCTGATAAATTTAAAAAATATGATCTGATTACATTAAGATGTGAGGCGGGCAATATGTACGATGAACGCTGTTTGAAAATAATCGGCGCTAATATCAAGCTGCTCAGGACATGCCGCGGTATCAGCCAGGGTGAACTGGCCCGGGCTTTGGTTATCAGTCAAACGCATCTGAGCAATATTGAGTGCTGCAGGGTCGCAGTTAATTTCCGTGTTTTACTACGTGCCGCTAATGCGCTGGAGTGTACATTAGATGATTTGCTGCAGCTGGAATTTACGGAACTGACGAAAACAGTGATGGAGGTCAGGGAATATTTCTCTGCACAGGACGGTTATGCGCTGAATGTCACCGGGAAGCTTGTCATTAAGGAAAAAAGCCCAGAACCGGAGCCTTCGTCAGATAATTACGCCCCGTCCTCCGACAGTAAATATACGGGGACTCTGACGAATATTAAGGCTGAAAAAATGCAGCAGGAAGAATACCGTAATCTTGATAAACGCCGCCGCAATACGATCGAACAGGCGTCGGTATCAGTTGAAGGCGACGGTATTAAGCTGGAATAGGCTGCTGCGGAAAAGAATATGAACAATCAAATAGCAGCATCAAGAACAAACCCCGCCGCCGGTGGGGTTTGACTTTTGTAAAAGAATAGTGAAATTTGCCTGTTAGGTAAGTTTTTTGGTATAATATAACGATACGAAGGGAGGTAAAAGCCTATGCCAATCGAATATATTTTACTGGGCGTCGGGATCGTGCTTTTGGGAATCGAAGCAGTGGTGCCGGGGTTTGGCTTTTTTGGCGTTACGGGTCTGATCTCGCTGCTGGCAGGCTCATATTATCTGCTGGGCGGCGGCGCTGAGGCCGCGTATATTTTGCTTGGTGTTGTACTGGCACTGGGCGCAGTAGTTGCCCTGCTGTTTGTTTATCTGCCCGCCGAAAGCAAGTGGAATCCCTTTGTTTTATGGGAGAAACAAGAGAACCGTCACGGTTATACAGGTGCCGAGGATCACTCGCAGTATCTTGGTAAACGTGGAGAGGTCGTAGCACCGCTGCGTCCTGCGGGAACTGTCATCATCGACGGCGAACGTGTCGACGTGGTGAGCTTTGGCGATTATATCATGCCGGGCGCATTGGTAGAGATCGTGAAAGTGGAAGGCAATAAACTGTTTGTTCAGGAAGTAAAAACTAACTAGTAAAGGAAGTGTTGTGATGTTTGATTTTTTGTTTAACGGCGGGTTCATGTTTATCCTGATCATTGCCGGTATCGCCGTATTTTTGAATTTTGTACCGCTGGCGCTGTGGATCTCGGCTATCGCTGCCGGTGTCAACGTTGGTATTTTCAATTTAGTGGGTATGCGGTTCCGCCGCGTGCCGGCTTCCCAGATCGTGCTGCCGCTTATCAAAGCCAATAAGGCAGGTCTGGACGTCAATGTCAATCAGCTGGAAGCGCATTATCTGGCAGGCGGTAACGTTGACCGTGTCATCGATGCGCTGATCGCTGCTCACAGAGCTCAGATCCCGCTGTCTTTTGAGCGTTCCTGCGCTATTGACCTTGCCGGACGTAATGTGCTGGAAGCAGTACAGATGAGCGTTAACCCCGAAGTAATTGAAACGCCGGTAGTTTCGGCAGTTGCTAAAGACGGCATCGAACTGAAGGTCAAAGCCCGCGTTACCGTACGTGCCAATATTGACCGTCTGGTCGGCGGCGCCGGTGAAGCGACTATTATCGCCCGTGTCGGTGAAGGTATCGTTACTAATGTTGGTTCTGCTGTTAAACACAGCGATGTATTGGAAAATCCTGATTTCATTTCGCGTACCGTTTTGGCTAAAGGACTTGACGCAGGTACTGCTTTTGAGATCCTGTCTATTGATATTGCCGATGTCGACGTAGGCCGTAACATTGGCGCCGCTTTGATGACTGACCAGGCTGAAGCCGATAAACGAATCGCCCAGGCCCGCGCCGAAGAACGCCGCGCAATGGCAGTTGCTAAAGAACAGGAAATGAAAGCCTATACCCAGGAAATGCAGGCGAAGGTCGTCGAAGCTCAGGCCAAAGTACCGACTGCGTTGGCAGATGCTTTGGAAAACGGCCGTTTAGGCGTGATGGATTACTACCGCATGAACAATATCAATGCTGATACTGATATGCGGAAAATGATTGCCGGTTCCAGCCCTGAAAATAGCGGCGAAAAAGGCAGCAACCCGAAATAAGCCGACTGTATGAGCCGGTTATTGTATTGAGATGAGGCGAATGTATGGACAATTTAATGCTGTTTTATCCTCTCATCGTACTGTTGTTTTTTATCTTTTTCGATGTCCGTAACCGCAAGAAGCGTCCTGCGCCGCCACCGCAGCAGCCTGCTGATTGGCAGACGCAGCTGCCGGAGGAAAGGCAGGGGCGCGGCTATGAAGGTGAGGACGAAGAAGCTGTACCGTGGTATGTGGAGTTTCCTGAAGACCGGGCGCCCAAAAAGCAGCCTGAGGCGGAAAATACCTGTCAGGAACCTGCACCGGCAGCAGAAGCTGCTGTTCCGGAATCCTTGTATAAACGTTTTGAGCCACAGAAGCCCCAGCCTGCCTTTAAAGGCTTTCGCAGCCGCGGGACAGTAGCTGAAGATGTACGCTATGGCTTTGTGATGGCGCAGATATTGGATAAACCTCGGTCGCTGAAACCGTACGATGATAGTTTTTGATAATTGGGCAAGATTATTTTTCTAACGAAAGAAGTGTTGTTAGTTAATGAATAAAAAACTTGCTGCTGTACTGCTGGCTGGAGCGCTGCTTTTTGGGGCCGCTCCGCTGCAGGCACAGGAAAGTTCTTCGATCGATGCCGTTACTGCCGGCGTAGCCGATACAGGCAGGG
>OGQC01001245.1_pt1 | contig 10886 bp, 10 predicted proteins | sample 1553081 | NCBI WGS metagenome assembly OGQC01 (sample SAMEA2580267, study PRJEB22360) | human gut metagenome | biome: human gut; feature: human-associated habitat; material: faeces | place: Denmark | collected 2008/2010
TGAAGGATCAGCGGTAGCTCCCCTGGGTGCACAGCGTGGGCAGCTGCCGGTAGGTCTGCAGAATGTTCGACCAGTGGTCGCAGAACATGGTCTCGGAGGTGGGACGGAAGGCCAGACGCTCTTCCAACTTCTCACTGCCGCCCATGGTGACCCATGCCACCTCGGGGGCAAATCCGTTGACCAGCTCGCCTTCCTTTTTCAGCAGGCTTTCCGGGATCAGCACGGGCATGGCCACGTTCTCATGGCCGGTTTTCTTGAATTCGCCGTCCATGATCCGCTGCATATTCTCCCAGATGGCGTAGCCATAGGGGCGCAGGATGGTAAAGCCCTTGACGGAGGCGTACTCCACCAGTTCGGCCTTCCGGCACACGTCCGTGTACCACTGCGCAAAATCGACCTCCATGTCGGTGATCTGCTCCACCTTTTTCTCTTTTGCCATATTTCCTCATCCTCTCAGAATGCCAAATCTCGATACTCTATTATAGCACCATTGTCAAGGGTCTGCATAGGATGAAGCAGATGTTTTTCATAAAAATTTTCCGCTCAGGAGGCGCTTATGACAAAGGTTACGCTGTACTTGGAGCCGGCCGTGGCTCTGTTTTATTCCCGGGTCGCCGACTGGGCAGGACTGCCGTTGGAGCAGGTGCTCTGCGACAGCCTTTACAAGCTGGCGGGGGAACTGAGTCTGGAGGCACTGCAAAACCGGGAGGAAAACCCATTGTAATTTCCTCCCGAATTTGCTATACTAAACGGGAAAGAAATCCCCGCCGGTTTTCCGGCGTAAAGACAAGACATTTGGAGGTTCCTCCATGAAATCCATCCGTGAAATTTACAAAACCGGCAAAGGCCCCTCGTCCTCCCATACCATGGGGCCGGAACGTGCCGCGAACTATTTTAAGAACGCCCACCCGCAGGCCGACGGCTTCCGGGTGATCCTCTACGGCTCTCTGAGCAAAACCGGCGTGGGCCACGGCACCGACCGGGTGCTGCGGGAGGTCCTCGCCCCCGTCCCCACGGAGATCGTGTTCTCCGACGGGGCGCTCCCCGCCTCCGCCCACCCCAACACCATGGACCTGATCGCTCTGAAAAACGGGGCGGAAGCGGACAGGCTGCGGGTGGAATCCATCGGCGGTGTTCACAGCCAGCACCTGGATGCCTCCATCCGTTTTGGCGGAGAGGTTGGCGGCAGCGTTGGTGGCGATGGCGGCGATATCCGCATCCCCGGTCAGACGGATTCCGAGAGTGAAGAAGTCTACGTGGAGCATTCCTTCGCGGAGATCGCCGATTTCTGCAAATGGCGCTATATCCAGACCCTCAGCGACTATGTGGAGCTGAACGAAGGGCCGGAGATCTGGGCGTTCCTTCTGGACGTCTGGCAGACCATGAAGCAGTCCATCGACGAGGGTCTTTCCAAAACCGGCGTACTTCCCGGCGGCCTGAACGTCCAGCGCAAGGCAAAATACCTGTACGAGCAGCACCCCGACGACGAAAATCCGGCCATGAAGGAATTTCAGATGATCGCCGCTTACGCCTACGCCGTCGCCGAGCAGAACGCGGACAACGGCACCATCGTCACCGCCCCCACCTGCGGCGCCTGCGGCGTACTGCCCGCCGTCCTCAAATACGCTCAGGTGACGAAAGGCTTTACCGACGAGCAAGTCTGCCGGGGGCTTGCCACCGCCGGCATCATCGGCAACCTGACCAAGACCAACGCCTCCATCTCCGGGGCGGAGTGCGGCTGTCAGGCGGAGATCGGCACCGCCTGCTCCATGGCCGCGGCGGCACTGGCAGAGCTGTACCACCAGAATCTGGATCAGGTGGAGTACGCCGCGGAGGTCGCCATGGAGCACCATCTGGGTCTGACCTGCGACCCCATCTGCGGCCTTGTGCAGATCCCCTGCATCGAACGCAACGCCGTCGCCGCAGTCCGCGCCATGAACGCCTGCAATTTGAGCTATTTTCTCACCGGCTCCCGGAACATCAGCTACGACATGGTGTGCCGCGCCATGCGGGAGACCGGCGTCAATCTGGATCACCGCTTCCGGGAAACCAGCGAGGGTGGCCTTGCCAAGCTGTACAACCGGCGAAGGAAGCAATAATATAGTGCAAAAACCCGCTGTCATCCACCAAAATCGGATGACAGCGGGTCATTTATTTTTCGCTTTTCCTGCCGCAGCCGCCGCACCGGGAGCAGTCCCCGCAGCAGCCGTCTTTTTTCTTTCTGCGCAGCAGTAAGTACGCACAGTACCCGCCGATCAGGGCAAGCAGCAGATAATCCAGCCAGCTCATGTCAGCAGCAGCCCCACATGGTAGACCATGAATGCCGCCAGCCAGGCAACCAGACACTGTGCAAACACGATTCCCACCGTCTTCCAGCCGGATTTCAGCTCCGTCTTAATGGTGGAAACCGCCGCCACACAGGGGGTGTACAGCAGGCAGAAGGCAAGGAAGCTCGCCGCCGACGCCGTTGTAAACAGGGAGTGCAGCGCAATGCCAAGCTGTTCCGTGCTGACGCCCAGAATCACGCCGAAAGTGCTGACCACCGCTTCCTTCGCGGTGAAGCCGGACACCAGCGCCGTCACCATCCGCCAATCGCCAAAGCCCAGCGGCGCAAAGATGGGCGATACCAGCCGCCCAAGCGCGGCGAGAATGCTGTCAGCGCTGTTTTCCACCACGTTCAGCCGGGTATCGAAGGTCTGCATGAACCAGATGATGACCGTAGCCATAAAGATCACCGTAAACGCCCGGGTCAGGAAATCCTTCGCCTTCTCCCACATCAGCAGAACCACGGATTTTGCCGAGGGGAAGCGGTAATTGGGCAGCTCCATCACGAAGGGAACGGGATTGCCCTTAAAGGCGGTATTTTTCAGAACCAGCGCCACCAGAATGCCCACCAGAATGCCGCCGAAATACAACGCCAGCATCACGGTCAGCTCATGTCCCGGGAAAAACGCGGCGGCGAACAGGGTGTAAATGGGAATTTTCGCCGAGCAGCTCATGAAAGGGGTCAGCAGAATGGTCATTTTCCGATCCCGGTTGGAGGAAAGGGTTCTCGTCGCCATGATGGCGGGGACGGAGCAGCCGAAGCCCACCAGCATGGGCACGAAGCTCCTTCCGGAAAGGCCGATCTTCCGCAGCAGCTTGTCCATGACAAAGGCCACCCGGGCCATATAGCCGCTGTCCTCCAGAATGGACAGGAAGAAAAACAGCGTCACGATCAGCGGCAGGAAGCTCACCACGCTGCCCACACCGGCGAAAATGCCGTCAATGACCAGACTATGTACCACAGGGTTGATGCCGTAGGCCGTCAGTGCCCGGTCGGCCAGCAGGGTCAGGCCGTCAATGGCATAGGACATGACGTTGGACAGGAACGCACCCACCACGTTGAAGGTCAGGAAGAACACCAGTCCCATAATTGCGATAAACAGCGGGATGGCAAAAATACGGTGGGTCAGCACCTTGTCGATCTGCATACTGCGCCGGTGCTCCCTGCTCTCCTTCGCCTTCACCACGCACTCGCCGCAGACCTTTTCGATGAAATTATAGCGCATGTCCGCCAGCGCGGCATTTCTGTCCAGCCCGGTCTCATGCTCCATCTCGATGACGGTGTGCTCGATCAGTTCTTTTTCGTTCTGACTCAGCTCCAGCGCGTCGAAAAAGTCCTGCTCGCCCTCGATGAGCTTCATGGCGCAGAAGCGGCGGGCGATGTTGACACGCTGGGCATGATCCTCAATGATGTGGCACACCGCATGGATGCACCGATGCACCGGCCCCTCGGGGCAGAAATCCTGCACCTTGGGCGTCACCCGGCGGGAGGCAGTGTCGATAAGCGTATCCACCAGCTCGGTGATGCCCTGATTTTTCGCCGCGGAAATGGGAACCACCGGAACACCGAGGGCTTCCGACATCTTCTGCACGTCCACGCTGCCGCCGTTGCCCACCAGCTCGTCCATCATGTTCAGGGCGATCACCGTAGGCACCTGAAGCGTCAGGAGCTGAAGCGTCAGATAGAGGTTCCGCTCTATGTTGGTTGCGTCCACAATGTTGATAATGGCGTCCGGTCTGGATTTGAGGATGAAATCCCGGGTAACGATCTCCTCCTGCGTATAGGGGCGGATGGAGTAAATGCCGGGCAGATCCACCACCTGATGGTCAGTTCCCTTGATTACGCCCGCCTTCTGATCCACCGTAACACCGGGGAAATTGCCCACATGCTGATTGGAGCCGGTAAGAGCGTTAAACAGGGTGGTTTTGCCGCAGTTCTGGTTTCCCGCCAGTGCGAAAATCATACCGTCCCCTCCTTCAGCGCGATTTTCCGGGCATCCTCCCGGCGGATGGTCAACTCATAGCCCCGCACCTGGATCTGGATCGGGTCGCCCATAGGCGCGACTTTCTGCAGCGTTACTTTTGTTCCGGGAATCAGCCCCATATCCAGAAACCGCAGGCGCAGCGGCCCTTCGCCGCCCACCTGAGAAATCACACCGGACTGACCGATCGTCAAGTCATCAATGGTCATCTTTCTATACCCCCAGGCAATCAATTTGCACAGCTTTTTCTGTCCGCTCTATCATATACTATTTTCCTGCAATTTGCAATATTCCCGGCGCCATCTTCCGGTAAAAAATACCCGCCCAAAATGGCAGCGAAAGAACGCCCGCATGCCTGACACAGCCAGGTATGCGGGAATTTATTGTTCAGTTACAGTCCTGCTCAGTTTTCCGCAAGCCCCGCATCCTGCAAATGCAGCAGAACCCCCTGTTTGACCAGCTCGTTTTGCAGGCGGGACACATCCAGCGCCGTGACGTCATCCGTCATGGCCATTGCCAGACCCGCAGCCTGCCCCGTGACCGCGCAGACCGGAATCACGCGGGTGATATCCCACATCGCGTCGGTCACGCTGATGATCCTGCCCGCCGCCATGCAGTTGACAAGGTCTTCCGTATACAGTGTGCGCAGCGGAATTTCATAAGCAGGGCCGCACTTGCGCCAGTCTCCGGCCATGCCGATGCTGTCTACAAAGGACTTGTGCGCCTCCGTATCGTCCATCTCGTATGCGCCCCGGATGCAGCGGGTCATTCTCAGCTGCGGGATCGACGCCAATGTCGCCAGACTGTGCTGCTCCGTCAGAGGGCCGCTTTTCAAAAACGCGGCAAGGCTCTGCCCATGGCAGGATATCTGACGGCGGGATATCTCATCCGCATCCACGCCGGAGATACGTCCTCCGACCACCGGGTCCGGAACCGCGGGATTTTCCTCGTCCGTAGGGACATCCGCCGTGCCGACCATATGGAGCACATTTCCTTCCGCGCCCGTTTCATAAAACCACGCGGCCGGCATATTGCCCGTTTCATGCAGACGGACCGGCGCTGCGGCCTGATGGAACAGGTCTGCGTCGCCGGTGGCATCCACGGCACTGCGCACGGGGATCGCAAAACGGCCGTCCTTATTCTCCACGATGATATGGGTCAACCGGCTGCCGCTGCGCAGAACCTGACAGACCGTCGTGCCGTAAAGGATCTTCACATTTTCCTCGGCAAGCAGCTGCTCCGCCAGAACGGCAAACACCTGCGCGTTGTAGCGCACCTTATAGCGCTGCCGGCCATGCTCTGTACTCCCGGACAGCCATGTATCGGGGTAATCCCGCTCCCAGCCTTCCCGGATGGAAAGCTTCAGCAGCTCCTCGGCAAGGCCGAAGCTCAGCTGGTGGCCTTTTCCATCACACAGGGGCAGATAGATCGTCACAAGCCCCAGCGTGGCAAGGCCGCCCAGAGCAAACATTCTTTCCAGCAGCAGTACCCGTTTTCCGGCTCTTGCCGCCGCCAGCGCCGCCGCAATCCCCGCAATGCCGCCGCCCGCCACAATGACGTCATAGTCCGCGTAACGCACCGGCAGCGTGCGCTCCGGCTCCTGAATGTATTCCGCGTTCATATTTTTCCTCCTCAGGCCAACCTCACAGGTTATTTTCTTTTGTAAAATAGTGCCGGAACAGGCTTTCAAGCTCTTTCCGGTTCTGGGTCTGCGCATAGGTAAAAATTTTCTTCAGCCTGTAGTTCAGCGCGCTTCGGCTCAGGAACAGCCTGTCCTCGATCGAATCATAGCTCTCCCCGTTTAGAATGCCCTGAATGATTTTCAGATTCAGCGCGTCGCATTGTGTCAGGCAGTTTTCTACATGCATCACATTTGCGATCACAGGCTCGGAATAAAAGGGGCCGCCCTGATGCGCCGCATCCAGCAGAATGGCGTTTTCCGTATCCATTTCGTGCATCTCATAGGCCGTGGATTCCCGCACGATCAGGCTGCTGGGCGTCGTAATGTGAATCTGATGGTCTTCCATCTTGTGATTCTCCAGAAACTCCCATGCGTAGTAGGAACACTCCCCCACATCCACGAAATTGATGGACATGGACGTGATGCTGGGCTTGCAGTATCTGCTCAGCGTCCGGTTGGAAAACGCGGCGACATACAGATCTTCCGGAACCCTCAGCCCGTGCTCCTCACAGTAGCGGATGAAGCAGAGGGCGACATAGTCGTTGGGGCAGATCACGGCGTCAAAATTCTCCCGTTTCTCCCAGAAGGCTTCAAAGCTCTCATCCACACGCTCACGGTAGAAAAAGATCGCGTCATCCGGATTGGGGCACCCTCTGGTGTACAGATAGCCCTTGAGGATTTCACAGCGCATCAGATCGTTGACACTGCTCTCGCCGCAGGCCACCAGCGCGATCCGTTCCTTTTTGCAGGCAACCAGATACTGGATCAGCATGGCGGTGGCTCCCCTGCGGCTGGGGCTTGTGCTGCTGATCCCCGAACCGAACCGTTCCGCGTCCAGCCCTGCCAGAATGACCTGCTTCTTTTTCCCCGTCAGCCGCAGAAGATTATCCCGCAGTCTGGGGGACTCATATCCGATCACGATCACCGTTCTGTCCGAGGAAGCGTCCTCCATCAGCTTTGCGCAATCGGTATAGACTTTGGTGGTCATCTGTTTTTTCGCTGCCGCTGCGGAAATGCCGTTGCACATGTCCTTGTATATGGAAGAGTTCAGGCACTCCTCGTCCCAGAGAACCGGAACTTCGTTATTCATCATTTCAGATTTCCCCCAATCACTCGGATTTTCTGGCATTATACCACAGCGGCCATCAGGTAGGCAACCGGAAGATTCCTGTTTCGCGCATTTCGATATTCGCTGCAGCCCCCTTTTCCCCATACGACAGTGCCAGCACAGCCATACATCTGTGCTGGACACCTGTTTTTTACTGAGAAAACTTCACAAAATAAATCACAAAACAGGCAACGCCTTCAGGCGATGCCTTCCTGATTAAAATGAAAATTTTAATCAGGAAATAGTATCAGAGGGAGATAATGCGGTCTACCACCAGCTGGCGGAATTCCGGACTCAGCGCCGAAAAATACGCCGTGAATCCGGTAACGCGCACGATCAGATTCGGATACGCGGAGGGGTCCTCATTGGCCGCCAGAATCTGGTCCTTGTCCACGATGTTCACGTTGACCAGCGTGCCGCCCATGTCAAAATGTCCCTTCAATACCGCGGCTACATTCTCAATGGCATTCTCGCGGTCAATGATGGTGTCATTGAGTTCCAGCTGGAACGGCGCGGTATTGCCGTATCCGGGCTGGACAGCGGCGATCGCCTTGGCCGCCGCGGTAAACGCGCCGTCCTTCCGGAACCCATTGTTCGGATTTGCACCGTGGTTGATCGGTTCTCCGGCTCTGCGTCCATTGGGCGTCGCGCCGACCTGCTTCCCGAAGGGAACCGTATTCGCCCATGAGAACAGGCCGGGGATCGTCAGGTGTCCTTCCGGTGTGCGCTCCTGAGAGATACGCTCCGTAAAGAACCGGGATATCCGCAAAGCCCAGCCGTCCGCTTCTGTCCCGCCGTAGCCATACATGGGCGTATTTTTCAGGATGCGGCGAACCGCGTCAGCTTCAGGGCCTTCAAAATTGACGGCGATCGCATTGCGCACCTGATCCCAGCTCAGGTCCTTTTTCTCGCAGCAATGCAGCTCCAAGGCCGCGAAGGAATCCGCCACCGTTGCGATGCCCGCGCCGTCTATCGCAATGTTATAATACTGCAAGCCTCCATGGGACGCGTCGCGGCCCTTCTCAATGGGGCCATGGGAAACCAAGTTCAGCAGCAGCTCCGGCGCGTTGCGGTACTGGTTCTTCAGGTGGAAGTCAATGCCCGCTTTGATGCAGGCGATCGCCTCCAGCAGGTCTTTGCGGAACACGTCATAGAACTCTGCCAAATCGTCTCCCTGATACTCCTGAAACGCCACCTCAAAGACCTTTGCCATGTTGATCTTGACCAGATCGTTCATGGTATATTCCAGCCCCGGCAGGGACATCCAGTTGCACCCCAGCGCGATCCGCCTTCTGGCAAGCTCGGCAGAGTATCCGTTTTTCATAAAGCCGGAAACCAGCGCCTTGTCGCCGGAGAAACGGGGATAGGCAAGCCGATCCTCAAACAAAATCTCCAGTCCGCGGCGGAACAGCCCCTCATCCATATTGTCGAATACGCGTATGGTGATATTGGCGGTGGATTTCAGCTGGTGCGCCGCCTCCAGTATCAGGTAGGACAGGTGGTTCGTATTGTCGCTTCCGTCCGCGGCGGGGCCGCCGATCCGATAGGAATGGGGGTCGCACAGCAGGAAGCAGGCGAGGATAAAGGTGGCCTCGTCGTCCGTCATGCCCTCCGCGACGCTCTTTTCATAGTACGGAAGCAAAGTGCAGTCCAGCTGGCAGCCGGCACCGGCCCGGCAGTATGTCCGCTCTGCCATATTGTACCAGCTGATCCACTGACATGCCTCTCTCAGATTCCGGGCGGGGCCTTTCAGGATCTGGCGGTTGGCTTCCAGCATTTCCCGAAGGTTTTTCTTCACCGCCGGGTCGGATTCCTCCCGCTCCATCTGCGCGATGGTTTCGATGGTGCGCTCGACCCAGTTGATAATGCCCAGCAGAACATCTTTTTCCGCGGCATACAGCTCCTGCGCCTCTTCATCCGTATTCTCCCGGCTGTACCGCTCCACCTTGTCGAGAAGTCCATACCAGCCAAGGTCCAGGCCGATCTGATAGTCTCCCCCAAAATGGTGCATCTTTCCGATACCGGGAACCAGCGCATACTTGTTCTGAACCGGCTTGAGCCAGCTGTAATCAAAAATGGGCGCCATTTCCATGTTATTGGTGGAAGTCACGCTTTCAAAGGGACGCATACGCTGCAAAATGAACATCCACCTGCCCGCAAGGGCGTCATTGGCGTCCACATACACAGGGTGCGCCTCCATCAACCGGCGGAAGTTCCTGCCCCACAGCTCCGCGCCGTAGAACGTCCCGTGCTCCTTATCGTTGCACTCCGGGTGGAACACAAAGTCCTCCGGGGGCGGTACACAGCCGTAGTCGTCCTCGTCCATGTATCCGTTTCTTCGGATCTTTTCTTTTGTCTGTTCCTCTTTGCGGCTGCGCAAAGCATTCAGACGTTCTTCAAATGTATATCCCATAGCTCAGTCCTCTATGTTGTGATATTGTGTTCCGTTCAGCCACACCGGAATTCCCGCGGACGCCGCTGTCCGCGCCAGCTCACGCATCCGGGCGGCGGGCAGCGCCGTGATCTCCGGGACGGGATAACCCAGCCGCTTCCGTTTGTCGTTTCCCATCGGATTGTAGGAAAGCAGCTCATAATAGGAAAGATTGGAGAGGCTTTTCAGGAATTCCGCCGTCTGCGCGATGTTATCCTCTGAGTCATTGAATCCGGGGATCACCGGCGTGCGGATGATCAGCGGCACGTTCCGGCTGTCGAGCCAGCGGATATTGCGCAGTGTCTTTTCGTTGCTGCACCCCGTTCCGCGAATGTGCGCCGGGGCATCCATGCTCTTGATATCCGCCATCACAAGATCCAGCTGCGGGATTAGCTGTTCCAGCACTGCGGTATCCACACACAGATTGGACTCGATGGCGGTGTGGATTCCTTCCGCATGGCACCGTTCCAGAAGCGCCTGCGCAAACGCCTTCTGCATCAGGACTTCGCCGCCGGACAATGTTACGCCGCCGCCGCTTTTTCCATAGAAAACGACGTCCTCCCGAATCTGTGCCATGCAGTCCTCCACGGAAAGCCATTTCCCGATCGGCCGAAGGGCCGCGACCGGGCAGGCTTCCGTGCAGGCCATGCAGTGAATGCACTTCTCCGAATGAAAAACACGGCCTGTTTCCGTAAACACATGACACTTTTCGGGGCAGACCTGAACACATCTTCCGCAGTGAATGCATTCCTGCTCATACCTGTCCACCTCCGGAAACACCTTCAGGCTTTCCGGATTGTGGCACCAGTAGCAATGCAGATTGCACCCCTTGAAGAAAACCACGGTGCGTATCCCCGGGCCATCGGCGGTGGAGTAACGTTCAATATCAAAAATCAGGCCGCGTTCCATAGACGATCACCCAATCTGCCAGTGCAGATTGTTGACAAGCTCGATCTTTCCGCTGTCGGAGGAGCGAATACCGGCGTCCAGAATCGCCATGGCGTCCAGATTGAATTCCGGCTGGACGGTGTAATGGATCGGCTCATCCGTATCCATGTGATGGACATAGGCACAGGCGACGTCCTTGAGTTCCTCAGGCAGCGGATCGTTCTCGATATCCTCTACGGTTCCGTCGGTGTGGTAGAACTGCACCTTGCCTGTCTTGTAGTCGCAGACCAGAGCGCCCTTGGTGCCGTAGACGATCGGAGACTTGAAGGTATGATTATAGGTCGTCCATGTGCCTTCCAGAACGGCGTAGCAGTCGGGATAGCGCACGATCATCGCCGCGTTGTCCTCGGCGTCCGCAAGTGCGTGGATGGAATTGACCCGCATACCCATTGCGGCAACGGCCGGCTTGCC
>OGQC01001247.1_pt1 | contig 10855 bp, 9 predicted proteins | sample 1553081 | NCBI WGS metagenome assembly OGQC01 (sample SAMEA2580267, study PRJEB22360) | human gut metagenome | biome: human gut; feature: human-associated habitat; material: faeces | place: Denmark | collected 2008/2010
CCTAATGAAAGGGGGGGGGACCAGCCAACCCATGGCTAGCCGTTGTCCGTTGCAACGGAACTTGTCAGGCCCGCCCACGTACAAACTCTTATGATGGAACGAAAAGTTGCGCCATCGCCTCTACCCTTTACGGAGGCGAGACGAATTGTTCTTTCGGTTGCCTAGGTTATGGCGAATGCGTGAACGCCTGCGCTTTCGACGCCATCCACATCAACCCGGCTACGGGAATCGCCGAGGTAGACGAGGAAAAATGTACTTCCTGTGGTGCTTGTGTGAAGGCTTGCCCGAAGGCGATTATTGAGATTCGCCCGCAAGGTAAGAAGTCACGCCGTGTATACATCTCTTGTGTGAACAAGGACAAGGGAGCTGTAGCACGCAAGGCTTGTACGGTGAGCTGCATCGGCTGCGGTAAGTGTGTCAAGACTTGTGCCAACGCTTGTATCGGCTGTGGCAAATGTGCCAAGGAATGTCCGTTCGAGGCAATCACCGTAACAAATAACGTAGCTTATATCGATTATACGAAGTGTCGTTTATGCCGCAAATGCGTGGCTGTATGTCCGACAGGAGCTATTCATGAGCTGAATTTCCCTCCTCGCAAGGAAGCCGCTCCCGCTCCGAAAGCGGAGACCGTGAAACCGGCGCCGAAGGCAGAGGCTACCGTGAAACCGGAAGCCACACCGAAAGCTACAAGTGAAGAAAAAACAAATCTAAATTAAAATCTAATAGTATGCTAAGGACATTTCGAATCGGAGGTATACATCCCCCCGAGAATAAACTGTCTGCCGGTAAGAAAATTACGGCTCTCGCTACGCCTAAACAGGTGATTATCCCCCTCAGCCAGCATATCGGTGCCCCAGCGCAGGCCGTGGTGAAGAAAGGGGATCTGGTAAAGGTGGGTACATTGCTAGCCAAGGCGGGTGGTTTCGTATCAGCGAACATCCACTCTTCCGTATCCGGCAAAGTGAACAAGATAGATAACGCTCTCGACGCTAGCGGATACAAACGTCCCGCTATCTATATAGATGTGGAAGGTGATGAATGGGAAGAGACGATCGACCGCAGCGAGACCTTAGTGAAGGAGTGCACGCTGTCTTCCAAGGAAATCGTGGATAAGATCGCCGCTTCCGGTATCGTCGGTCTGGGTGGAGCAACTTTCCCTACGCAGGTGAAATTGATGCCGCCTCCCGGAAACAAGGCAGAGATCGTAATCATCAACGCCGTGGAGTGTGAGCCTTATCTTACTTCCGACCATTCGTTGATGCTGGAGAAAGGCGAGCAAATCCTAGTCGGTGTCACGATCCTAATGAAAGCGGTCAACGTGAACAAGGCCGTGATCGGTATCGAGAATAACAAGCCGGACGCTATCGCCCATCTGCAAAAGTTGGCGGTAAATTATAAAGGTATAGAGATCATGCCGCTTAAGGTACAATATCCGCAAGGAGGCGAGAAACAATTGATCGACGCCGTTATTCGCCGTCAGGTAAAAAGTGGTGCGCTTCCTATCTCGGCGGGTGCCGTGGTACAGAACGTAGGAACTGCTTATGCCGTTTACGAGGCGGTACAAAAGAATAAACCGTTGTTCGAGCGTGTGGTGACGATCACGGGTAAGGCGGTAGCTAATCCTTCCAATTTCTTGGTTCGTATGGGAACACCGATCAGTTGCTTGATCGAGGCCGCAGGTGGCCTGCCCGAGAATACGGGTAAGATTATCGGTGGCGGACCGATGATGGGTAAAGCGTTGATCAGCGCCGAGGTGCCGGTTTGCAAAGGAAGCTCCGGTGTTTTATTACTGACGACGGAGGAATCTGTCCGCAAGCCGATCCGGGATTGCATCCGTTGCGCCAAATGCGTAGGTGTCTGCCCGATGGGATTGAACCCTACCCTATTGATGAACGCCACGGAATTCCAGAATTGGGAATTGGCGGAGAAGAACTATATCACCGACTGTATCGAGTGCGGGTCGTGTAGTTATACCTGTCCGGCCAACCGTCCGTTGCTGGATCAGATCCGGTTGGGTAAAGGAAAAGTTATGGGTATTATCCGGTCTAGAAAGTCATAAAACAAGAGCAACATGGAAAATAATTTATACGTATCGCCCTCGCCCCACATCCATGGTGGCGACAGCATAAGCAAAAATATGTATGGTGTACTGATTGCCCTTATCCCGGCTTTCTTGGTATCCCTTTATTTCTTCGGTCTGGGAGCGTTGATCGTTACGGTCGTATCGGTTCTGGCCTGTATGATATTCGAGTATTTGATCCAGCGATTCCTGATGAAAAAGGAACCGACCCTTTGCGATGGCTCCGCTATCCTGACGGGTGTATTGCTGGCCTTCAACCTACCTTCCAACCTTCCGGTCTGGATCATTATTATCGGAGCGTTGGCGGCGATCGGCATCGGCAAGATGTCTTTCGGTGGATTAGGTAATAATATTTTCAATCCGGCGTTGGTCGGACGTGTATTCTTATTGATCTCCTTCCCGGCGCAGATGACGACTTGGCCGGTGGTAGATGCCTTGAACGTTTTCCCGATGACTTATACGGACGCCCAGACCGGCGCGACGGTACTGTCGTTGATGAACGAGGGCGTGACCGAGCTTCCGTCTTACGGGAATATGCTTGTAGGGGCTATGGGAGGTAGTCTCGGTGAAGTGAGCGCCCTGGCCTTGATCCTCGGTCTTTTATTCATGCTATGGAAAAAGATCATCACTTGGCAGATCCCGGTATCCATCTTGGCTACCGTATTCGTATTCACGGGCATCATGCACTTGGTGAATCCGGTACAATACGCCAGCCCGTTCGTTCATTTATTATCCGGTGGTTTGTTATTAGGCTCCATCTTTATGGCGACCGACTACGTAACCTCGCCGATGAGCAAGAACGGAATGCTTGTCTACGGCGTGGGAATCGGAATCCTTACCACGGTGATCCGTTTGTTCGGGTCTTACCCGGAAGGTATGTCGTTCGCTATCCTGATCATGAACGCATTTACTCCGCTAATCAACAGCTATATCAAACCTAAACATTTCGGAGGAAAGTAAGCATGGCAAAATTAAAATCAACATTACCCAATATGCTCCTTTCACTAACAGGCATTTGCTTGGTAGCAGGGGCGATCCTAGCCGGAGTGAACCAGTTTACCGCCGGCCCTATAGCGGTAGCCAAAGCGACCGCCTTGGAGGAAGCGATTAAAGCCGTTGCTCCCGAGTTCGACAACAAACCGACTGAGGACGTCTATATGGCCGTCTCCTCCGATGGTGATTCCCTCAAGATTTATCCTGCCAAGAAAGGCGGACAAGTCGTTGGCGGAGCTGTAGAGAGTAATACGAAAAAAGGCTTTAGCGGTGAGATACGGGTTATCGTAGGTTTCGATATGGATGGCAAGATCTTGAACTATTCCGTATTGCAACACGCCGAGACTCCGGGCTTGGGAGCCAAGATGCAAGAATGGTTCCGTGCGGACAAGAACAAGCAAAGTGTCTTGGGACGTACGATTCCGGACGGAGGCTTAAAAGTAACAAAAGATGGTGGCGATGTGGACGCTATCACGGCAGCGACAATCTCCAGCCGTGCGTTCCTCGATGCCGTGAACCGTGCGTATAGCGCATTCGCTGGCGTAGACGGACTAACGGGTGCCACTTCAACTGATAACAAATAAAAAGGGAGGACAGAACAATGAGTAATCTAAAAATATTGATGAATGGTATCATCACGGAGAACCCGACATTTGTATTACTGTTAGGTATGTGTCCTACCTTGGGAACGACCTCTTCGGCCATCAACGGCATGAGTATGGGATTGGCTACGATGTTCGTATTGATTTGCTCGAATATCGTGATTTCCGCCTTGAAAAACGTAATCCCCGACTTGGTGCGTATCCCGGGATATATCGTTGTGATCGCGACGTTCGTGACCGTAGTGCAGATGTGCATGGAAGCGTTCGTCCCGGCTTTATACGCTAGCTTGGGATTATTTATCCCGTTGATCGTGGTAAACTGTATCGTACTAGGACGTGCCGAGGCTTTCGCTGCGAAGAACGGCGTAGTCCCATCCGCTTTCGACGGAATCGGTATCGGACTGGGCTTTACGATGGCTCTTACGCTGCTGGGCGCTTGCCGTGAGTTCTTGGGAACCGGTAAGTTATTCAACGTAACCTTGATGCCCGAGGAATATGGTTCGCTGATCTTCGTATTGGCTCCGGGAGCGTTTATCGCCTTGGGTTATCTGGTAGCAATAGTAAACAAACTGCGTAAAGCATAATAAACGGATCATATGGAATATATATTGATATTTATCGCCGCCGTATTCGTTAATAACGTTGTACTGGCACAGTTCTTGGGAATTTGTCCGTTCTTGGGGGTATCTAAGAAAGTGGAGACTGCCGCAGGCATGGGAGCCGCCGTTACGTTCGTGCTTACGATCGCCACGATTGTTACATTCCTCGTGCAAAAATACATATTGGACGCTTTCGGATTAGGGTTCATGCAGACGATCAGTTTCATCTTGATCATCGCCGCCTTGGTTCAGATGGTGGAAATCATATTGAAGAAGGTCTCTCCCGCCCTTTACCAGGCGTTGGGCGTATTCCTTCCGTTGATCACCACGAACTGCTGTATCTTGGGTGTGGCGATCCTTGTAATCCAAAAAGAGTATAATTTATTAGAATCTGTGGTATATGCTATCTCGACCGCTATTGGATTTGCGCTAGCTTTGATTATCTTCGCGGGTATTCGGGAGCAACTAGCCATGACGCATGTTCCGGAAGGCATGAAAGGCACTCCTATCGCCTTGATAACGGCCGGTTTGCTAGCTATGGCTTTTATGGGATTCTCGGGTATCGTATAACAAACTTATCTAAATGAACACTAGAATGAAAAAGAAGATTTTAGTAGCGGGCGGAACCGGTTATATCGGCTCACACACCACAGTAGAATTGCAGAACGCCGGATATGAGGTAGTCATTATCGACGATTTGTCAAACTCGAATATCGAGGTGCTCGATGGTATCGAGAAAATCACGGGCATCCGTCCGGAGTTTATCCAATTGGATCTAAAGGATAAGGAAGGTACTCGCAAGGCATTGGAAGCTCATCCGGGCATCAAAGGCATTATCTTGTTCGCCGCTAGCAAGGCGGTAGGAGAATCCGTACAGCAGCCTTTGAAGTATTATCGCAATAATATTGTCACTTTGGTGAACTTGTTGGAGATGATGCCTGAATTCAATATCGAAGGTATCGTATTCTCTTCCTCTTGTACGGTATACGGACAACCGGATCCGGAGAACTTGCCGGTAACCGAGAATGCCCCGATCAAACCCGCTATGTCTCCTTATGGAAACACGAAGCAGATCAACGAGGAGATTATCCGGGATACGATCCATGCGGGAGCGCCTTTCAAGAGTATCATCTTGCGCTACTTCAACCCGATAGGCGCTCACCCAAGCGCAGAGATCGGCGAGTTGCCAAATGGTGTTCCCCAGAACTTGATCCCGTACTTGACACAGACGGCTATGGGTATCCGCAAGGAATTAAGCGTATTCGGCGATGATTATGATACGGCAGACGGCTCTTGCATCCGTGACTATATCAATGTCGTAGACTTGGCGAAAGCGCATGTAATCGCTATGGACCGTATGCTTGAGAATAAGTCTGATGAGCATATCGAGATATTCAACCTAGGTACCGGCAATGGTGTTTCTGTCCTTGAACTGATCAATACCTTCGAGCAGACAACAGGCGTTAAGGTTCCGCACAAGATCGTGGGCCGTCGTGAAGGTGATATCGAGAAGGTATGGGCCAATCCGGAGCACGCGAATAAGGTATTAGGCTGGACCGCCAAGGAGACTTTAGCCGACACCCTGCAATCCGCATGGAACTGGCAGAAACGTTTGAGAGAACGTGGCATCCAGTAAATAACACAAAAAAGAGGCCGTATCTGATAGCGCTTAGCTAAGATATGGCCTTTTTTATATCCTTATATCTACAAGTATTTCTCTAAGATCTCAAGAACTTTCCCGAAATCGATCGGCTTAGCGATATGCTCATTCATTCCGGATTCTTTACACAACTTGATGTCTTCCGCAAATGCGTTCGCAGACATGGCTATTATCGGCATGGACTTGATATCCGGACGTTCTAATGCCCGAATATGGCGAGTAGAGTCGTACCCGTTCATGACCGGCATCTGGATATCCATAAATACCAAGTCATAATATCCCGGACTAGAGTTTTTTACCATATTCACCGCGACAAGGCCATTTTCCGCCTCCTCTACCACCGCACCGGTCTCTTCTAGTAACACAGTCGCTATTTCCCTATTCAAGCTATTATCTTCCACCAGCAAGATCCGCTTACCCTCAAAGTTACCGAAAGGATATTGAGGCTTCTCCGTCTCTTCCTCTTTTTCCTCTTGCTTGATAGCGAAACTTTTCATCAAATAAAATAACTTGGATTTCATCAACGGCTTACTTATGAATCCATCGACACCGGCTCGTTGGGCTATCTCCTCAAAATGCGGACAATCATAAGCGGAAAGAATAATGATCGGAATATCCCGGCCAACGACTTTTCGGATACGGGTAGCGGTCTCGATTCCATCCATTCCCGGCATTTTCAGATCAAGGATAACGGCAAAATAGTCATCATTAAGATGATGTGCCCTCTCTACTTTCCCGATAGCCTCCTCACCAGAAATGGCATATTCACCTTTCATACCGATCTCGTTAATCCTCATACATGCGTTCTCGCAACACACGATATCATCGTCTACCACGAGAACCGGTAAATCCCTTAAATGATCATCCTCAAAACACCCTTGATCCTGCAATTTCAACTGCATCGTAAATGTAAAAACGGAACCTTTGCCATATTCACTCTCCACCAGAATCTCACCATTCATCATATGAGCGATATTACGGCTTATCGCCATGCCTAAGCCGGTTCCTTGTATATTCCGCAAGGTTGCGTCTTCCGCACGTTCAAATGGTTCGAAAACCTTGTGTAAGAAATCCGGCTTTATCCCGATACCATTGTCTATAACCGTAATCTCAAATAAACCATAATTACCATTTTTAATTGGCTTTTCCCGTATCTCAAGTGTTATTTTCCCATAGTCCGGCGTATACTTTATGGCGTTTGACAGCAAATTCAACAATACTTGCTGAATCCGTTGCACATCGCCAATCAGCTTTTCATGTTTGATTTGAAACAAGTGAACCCGGAAATCCTGAAACTTCTGACTGACCGAAGTCTGAACCATAGTAATTACGCTTTGCAATAACTCGCCCATATCGAACTCCTCGTCTGTCAGCAAAATATGTCCGCTCTCTACCTTAGACATATCCAAGACCTCATTGATCAAGTTCAATAACAATTTGGAAGAAACCATAATCTTCTTCAAGCAATCCACTATACGCTCCCGATCGTCGATATGCATACTGGCGATAGTGGTCATACCGATAATGGCATTCATCGGAGTACGTATATCATGGCTCATACGGGATAAGAAATCCGATTTAGCCTGATTTGCCGATTTAGCCACTTGTAGGGCATCTTGAAGTAATTGCCTTTGCCGCTCTTCCTCACGAACCTCCATAATATCGGTCCGGGTCAAAAGAAGTATATTCCTCTCCTTATCGAAAAAGCTAAAACGCAACTTCTTATCCCTAAAAACGCCATTCTCCATCACCTGACAGAACAAGACATACTCACGGGAATTTTGTAAGATAGATAAGACATGATCTAGGGAAAGATTTCGGGTTAACTCATCTCGCTGATCCTCCGGCACATATTTGTGGTGGAACTCGGCTACCTCTTTTTCATAGTCATTACTCGCTATCGGGGGGACCGGCGTCCCACTTTCACGATTGGAAGTATACATGACATAGCTATTCGTATTTGCCTCTATATAAACGACATAATCATACTCAGTCTGAACGGCAGCCTCTACGATCTGTGCCTTGCGACAATGATTCACATAGCGGCTGAAAAGAATGACACGATCCGGAATTCCACTCTTATCTTTCAAGATACGAATAAAAGCCTCATGCCACTCAAAACCCAACAAATCATTACAGAAACGCATGTCGAACTTCTTATTTGCTACGCCGCTAGCCGCCATTTGCCGCAATGAATTCAAGGATAAGATCTCCTCCCATTTCCCTAAATCCGCAGGATATACATATTCTTGAATGTAAGTCTGGCAAAGTTCTGTATAATCCAAACATTCTCCTTCCCTTTCGGGAGTCATCGAATCTTTGACTATCTCAACCTTTTCATTACCTAATGTGACGATCCAAAGCGTATCGACTAGCTCGTTTACACCACAGAGTAGTTCTTCCAAATTTAAAGTAGTATTTGTCATTTTCAATGATATAGATTTAATTAAGAGGAATAGAGATCCTATGATTTTGAGAGTATTTCATCGAGCCTCCCTCTCCAATCCTCTCCATTCAAAGGCTGATAGGTATGGAACCCCAGTTCCTGCCCCACTACGATATTATTCTTACCATCATCTACAAATAATGTTTCCTCTGGTCTGATTCCTGAATCCAAGACCATGCGATCAAAAATTTCACGATCTGGCTTAGTGACACCGATTTCATAAGAGAGATACAATTTATCGAAATAATCATTTAATGGACGGCCCGCCGGCGTAAACTCTTTTGTCTGTGCCCATTCAAGCTGTATGATCGGATTTGTATTGCTCAATAAATAGACTTGATATTTCTCACGGAGTTTTAATATGTAGTCCAATTTATATTGGGGAACGCCACCAATGAAGCCAAACCAAGCCCAACAAATATCCTCATAAGAAAGGTCTTTACCCGTATGCTTCCGTAAATAGCGACAAAACTCCTCTACTCCGATCTTTCCGGTCTCCAGATCTTGAAAAACCCCTTTTTGTTCGTAAGGATCTATCAATCCATCGGCATCTTTGACCCCAATCTCTATTAAACGACGAACAGGTTCATCCCGGTCCAAATCTATGATAACGCCCCCAGATCGAATACTATATTTTTTATTTTACCCATTGCGATACTATTTAAGTCCTAAAGATACAATTTATTCCGTATATCTAGGTTACAAGGATAAAAAAGGGTATAATCTTCAACGATTATACCCCAATCCAAAGCTATATTTATGTATATAAGACTTAATCCAATTTATGGATCACCAAACCGGAGCGAAGCTTCGGTTCGAACCACGTCGTCTTCGGCGGCATAATATTACCCGTATCGGCGATATCCATCAATTGCTTCATCGTAACGGGATACAAAGCCAAGGCAACCTTCATCTCACCGCTATCCACACGGCGTTTCAATTCACCCAGGCCACGGATACCTCCCACGAAATCGATTCGCTTGTCCGAACGTAAATCCTTAATGCCTAAAATCTCATCCAGAATCAAGTTCGAAGAGATCGTGACATCCAATACGCCTATCGGGTCATTGTCATCGTACGTACCGGGCTTAGCGGTCAAAGAATACCATTTCCCTCCTAAATACAGGGAGAAATTGTGCAAGGCACCCGGTTTGTAAATAGCAGAGCCCTTCTCCTCTACCACGAAGTTTTTCGTTAATCTCTCAACGAATTGTTCCTCGGTCAAGCCGTTCAAGTCTTTTACCACACGGTTGTAGTCAATGATAGTCAACTGATTGGCAGGGAAACAAACTGCCATGAAATAGTTATATTCTTCATCTCCCTTATGGTTCGGATTCTGCTTTGCCTTTTCAGCACCTACCAATGCAGCGGCAGCAGAACGATGATGTCCGTCGGCAATATACAACGCAGGCATCTCCCCGAATAACTCCGTGATGCGAGCGATGTCCTTATCCTCATCGATAATCCAGAACGTATGGCCGAAACCGTCTAATTTCGCCACGAAATTATATTCAGGCTCACGAGCCGTATATTTCATTACGATAGCGTCTAACTCTGAGTTGTCGGGATAAGCGAAGAATACCGGCTCGATATTAGCGTTGTTGACACGTACGTGCTTCATGCGATCCTCCTCCTTGTCACGGCGGGTCAGCTCATGTTTTTTGATCGTGCCATTCATATAATCGGGAACATAAGCCCCGACTACCAACCCATATTGAGTCTTGCCATTCATGGTTTGGGCATAAACATAATAGCATTCTTTCTGATCCTGAACCAACCAACCTTTTTCCTGAAAATTATTGAAATTGGCGGCGGCCTTCAGGTAAACAGCCGGATCATGCTCATCCGTCCCTTCTGGGAAATCGATTTCCGGTTTAATGATATGGTAAAGGGATTTCTCGTTTCCTTCCGCTTCCGCACGAGCTTCTTGCGAGTTCAATACGTCATAGGGGCGGGAAGCCACCTCCTCTATAAATTCTTTTGGTGGACGAACTCCCTTGAAAGGTTTTATTTTTGCCATGGTAATTAAATCTAATTGGTTTATGTATCAATGTAGAGACGGGGCGTACCCGTCTCTACAACCGGATATTCTCATTTATTAACCCGATACTTTTCATTGCCATTCACCAAGAAATCAACGATCTGCTTGGCGGCGGCGATACCAGCGTTGATATTAGCCTCGGCGGTCTGGGCACCCATCTTTTTCGGGGTGCTGAAATAACGACCGGCATATTTTTCGGCCAATTCCGCATGGATAGCGGGCATAATATCTGTCAAGTACTTGAAATCCGGACGCTCTTCCAACATCTTAGCGAGGCCAGCCTCATCCATCACCTCCTTACGAGCCGTATTCACTACGATAGCTCCCTTCGGCATGGAATTCATCAACTCGAAATTGATAGAACCCTTCGTCTCGGCCGTAGCCGGGATATGCAAGGAAACGATCTGGCAAGCCTGGAACAAGTCCGCCGTAGA
>OGQC01001249.1_pt1 | contig 10844 bp, 10 predicted proteins | sample 1553081 | NCBI WGS metagenome assembly OGQC01 (sample SAMEA2580267, study PRJEB22360) | human gut metagenome | biome: human gut; feature: human-associated habitat; material: faeces | place: Denmark | collected 2008/2010
CGCCTGCCATAAGATTTAACCGAAACGCCCACTAACACAATCACTTAGTTTGGTTCCGGAGGATGGTGGGGTCCTTCGGAACCTGTTGCTTATAAAAATTGGATGCCTCCACGTGGCAAGCAACGGGCAACATTACGCCACACCGTAATGGCTAAATCCAAAGAACTTTGAAAACTCAGATTTCTTCAACATCAACACTTTTATCCTTAGAGATAAAGCGATGGCAAACACAACCGGACTCAGCAATAGCACGTTCCTCCTCATCCAGATGGCTGCAGCTCTCCTCGCGCCAGCTTTCGTCGGCCATCATAACATCCTCGAAACTAACAGTATTATTCATCATATCATTCATCATCGTAATAAACTCCTCTTTGTTTCTATACTTATATTATACCACAAATCAGTGTAATAGTCAACTGCGGCAGAGAGGAAGAAGGGAGATATATTAAATATGGGGAACCATAACGAACAAGAAGTATTTAGCCCTACGACTAAGTACGGAAGCGTGGTATATAACGGATTCAGCGAGAACGCGACATATCTGATTTCATTTCAAAAAAATTTGTTTTTCATGGGCGTTGTATGCACAGTTGTAATGAACTGTAAGCAGCCAAAAAAAATATTCTCCATGCTCACCAAAAACAACATAGCAAACGACGAATGCAAAAACATCAATGTGAGATTTTTAAGCCAGTCTCAGGTTGGAGTTACATTCCGTGGCATTGTAGAGTATCAGGAAAACAAGGTAAATACAAAAAACGAATGTATCAGATGCGCCGATGTATACCTTAAAGAAGCAAGACGAATCGTTGCAAAATGCGGAGGTATCAACTGATTATGGCACAAAGAAAGGTATATTACATTCCAGATAACTTCGTTGACGATGAAAAGATATTCGGCGGTAAGTTCCGGAAGAGAAATTTTATAGAAGCTGTTATTTTTACACTTCCTGTGCTTGGGCTTTTTTGGCTCATTAACTGGGCAACGGGAATAGGCTGGGGAACGCTTTTCTATCCTACATTTCTTTTTGGAATCGCCACATTCTTTCTTTTCATTATCGGATATAACGGTGATTCATGGGGCGAAACTTTGCTCCTTGCACAAAAATTCCGTTCTAACAAATTCAACATTTCCACCTATAACCCGCGTGTCAAAACCGAATTAACTGCTGATTATCTCGCCAATCCGAATGCAAACTCCAAAGCCGAGGCTATCCGCAATTTCATTAAAAACCTTAATGATGTACTTGCTGGTGCAAGAGGACAGAGTGAGATTGCTGATGATTTGACCAGTGATAAAACCATTCTCTGGTATGTTGAAGATGAAGGTATTATCGAAAAGCCTGAATCTTTAAAGACTGCCGCAGAAATCAAGCAGGAAGAAAAGGATGCCAAGAAAGCGGCTAAACTGGAAAAGAAAAAGCAGAAAGAGTATCTCAGCACATTGGGACCCAAAGAACGCAAGATTGCAAAAGCCAGATTTAAAGCACAGGCTCTTGAAAAAGCTGAGCGTGACCGCAAACGCCGCGAAGAAGAACTTCGCATCTATAATGAGGCTATTGCGAAACGCGAAAAGGAAGAAGCTGAAAAAGCCAAAGAAGAACAGACTTTGTCACAGCTTGAGAAGGACAAGGAGAGCAACAAGAAGCTTTCTGCTCGGCAAGCCGCTGCTCAACGCCGTGCTGAGATAAAGAAGCTTCGCAGAGAAAACACACTAAGAGAAAAAGAAGAAGCAAAGGCCGCAAAGAAAAAAGCCAAAGAGGATGCCTTAGCTAAGAAGCAGGCGGAGAAAGAAGCTAAGAAAAAAACATCTCCAAAGAAAAAACAAGTAACCCGAAATAAAGCTGTGGTTGCTGCCGCTCCTTCTGTACAGCAAAAGGAAGAACCTAAAAAGCCGTTACTTATCAATCTCGATAAGGTTTCCAAGAAAGAAAAACAGCAGGCAACCCAGCAGACGGCCGCACCGTCTGTGCAGGAGCAAAAGCCGCAAAAATCGCAAAAGAGTGCGATTGATAACATCTTGAAAAAGGAAGCCAAAAAGAAAGAAGAGCCTGCCAAGGAAGAAAAACAGGCAGAGAGTAAGACGGAAGCCATCAAACCTGAAAAGAAAGAGCCCGCTATTGTTCCTGTCGTAAAAGCGAGTTCCGTTCAGGAACAGACTACCGAAAAGCCTACACATCAACCTGTAAAGGCTCCACAGAAAGAAGAAGTCACCGTTACAGATAGCAAAAAAGCTGATGTTCGCGAGGTCCCTGATTTGTTGGATAGTCATAATGTGTTTTATGGCATTGGCGCAAGCCAAGGGAATGAATTCGTGCTGGATGATGATGAGAAGGGAGGAAACAGTTTATAATGTTTGGAAAAAATAAAAAGGAACAGAACGATGTAGATAAGTACCTTTCCAAAAAGCAGCGTAAAGCTATTGCTCGCGAGGAAAAGGATAGAATCGACCGCCAGAAAGCTCTCGAAGAAATCAAGTATCGCGAAATCAAGGGTACACAGGAAATGCTCCCTGTTTACGATACCTATCAAGGTGTTATCGTAACCCGCGATGGACATTTCTGCAAGATTATGGAAGTTAAACCTCTCAACTTCATGTATCTCTCTCCGCAAGCGCAGAACAACATTATCAGCCTGTTCAGCCAGATGCTTTCGGCAACACCTTATAATATGCAGCTCATTTCCTACGCTCGTAAGGCAGATGTGGATTCTATGATTCGTGCTGTCGAAGACCTCAAAAAGAACGAAATGAATCCCGCATGTTTCCAGATGCAACAGGAATACGAAAACCTTCTTCGTTATAGAGCCGCGCAGAACGGCGTTACTCGCCGCTTCTTTGTCGTTCTTGAATTCAAAGCAGACCTGCAGAATGATGGCACAGATATCAATAAGGTTGTTGGCGATTTGAACGCAGCAGCAAGTAGATGCCGTGGATACCTTGAAGACGCAGGCAACCAGTTTATTCCTACCTGTGAGACGGATGAAGGCGTGTGCGACATTCTCTACCAGATGATTTGCCGTAAGGAAAGCGAGACGGTAGCGTATGATGTTCATGCACGCGAAGTTTTCCTGAAATACGAAAAAGCGGTTGTTGAACAGGGGCTTGGCTCTATGCCTATCATCACAGCGCCCGAAACCATTGCTCCTAACTGGATGGATTTCTCTCACTACAACTACGCTGTCATTGATGATAAGTTCTACACATTCGCCTATATTTCCGATACCGGTTACGAAAAGAATGTGACTGCCGGATGGTTGAATCAATTCATCAATAGCGGCGAAGGCGTTGATGTCGAGATTTTCTTAGACCGTCACACACGCGATGAAGTTTACAGCAAAATTGGTTTCAACGTCAAACAGAAAAGAGCAAAATCTCTTGATAGCCATGATACGGATTCCGACTTCCACGAAATCCAGAACGCCATCGGTGCTGGTTCTTATCTGCTGGATGGATTGGCTGCTGGCGAAGATTTGTTTTACGCCAGTGTTCTTTTTACTATCACTGCCGATGACTTGACAGAACTTGAACGGCGTTTCCATGAATTTGAAAAGAACGCAAAGGGTTCCGGATACAAGGTCGTCAGATGCGATTTCAGAATGCAGGAAGCCTTTATGTCTTCCTTGCCTACATGTTCTCTCGAAAAACAACTTTATAAACATTCTAAGAGAAATGTTCTGACCTCTGGTGCTTCGTCTTTTTATCCTTTCGTATCCTTCGAAATGCAGGACCCGAACGGTATTATGATTGGTACCAATACGGCAAACAACTCCTTGGTTATCATTGATGTTATGGATAGAAACATCCATCGTAACTCCAATGGTGCTATTCTTGGAACATCCGGTTCTGGTAAGACATTTACCTCTCACTTGTTCGCACTTCGTTTCCGTATGCGTCGAATTCAGACATTCATTCTGGCTCCTGTTAAGGGCGAACGCGACTACGGTAACGGTTGTTATCGAGTTGGTGGACAGTTCGTATCGATGTCTCCCGGCTCTCCCAATCACATCAATATCATGGACATTCACGCACCTGACCTTTCCAACATCGATTCCTTGGGCGACGATGACGCCAGTAATGCAGCACAGATTTCTTTGCTTGCACAGAAATCTCGTACCATTCTTACATTCATCAAGCTTCAAGCACCTGACCTCACATTGGAAGAAGAACAGCTTGTTGACGGTTGCGTATATGAAACTTATGGGCGTTTCGGTATTACCGAAGATAATATGTCCATCTATAAGTTTGGTACAAGCGAGTACAAGGAAATGCCCATTCTTGAAGATTTGTACAATACCATGAAGAATGTGCCAGAACTTCGCCGCGTCTGCAATATCTTCAAACCTCTTATTAGCGGTTCGCTTTCTTCGTTTAACAACCATACAAACGTTGACCTTAGCAATCTCTACATTGTTTTCGACTTCGATGCGTGCGACGGCAAAAACAAAGTCATGGCTCTTTTTATTGTTCTGGATTTCTGTTGGAGCAAAATCAAAGAAGATTCCAGTAAACAGAAAGCCATCTTCATTGATGAGGCTTGGAACCTTATCAGTAAATCGTCCAACGAAATGTGTGCCGATTTCATCAAGGAAATCTTCAAAACCATTCGTGCTTACAATGGTGCTGCTTTCGTAATGACACAGAACGCTTCCGACTTCTTTACGATGAACGGCGGCGAATATGGCCGAGCAATCATTACGAATGCTGACACAAAGATTATCATGCAGTTGCCGGAAACAGAAATCGAAATCCTGCGCACTGCTGTTCAGCTTACTGACGATGAATGCAATAAAATCCAGCAGCTCCATCGTGGTTCTGGACTCGTGATTGCAGGAAGCAGTAAACTGTTCGCCGACTTCACAGCTTCTGATTTTGAGGCCGAGGTTATCTCTGGCGATATCAAAAAGTCAAAACGCTAAAAACAATGACGCAGAATCGAAAAATTCTGCGTTTGCTGCACAGTATGAGCACCTCCACGTTGGTGTGCGGCGGATAACGGGAAATCTCGTTAACAGAGCTCATAAAACCACCTTATTTTGACGTCGACTGAAGACATTTTTAAATCAGCTTAGTCTACGTCGAAATCCGAACAGATTTATGCGTTAACACGCGCATAAAATATAACATTTCTATTTTTGACGCAGACTGAAAAAGAACGTTCACTCAAAAATAGAAAATCACTCAAAAACAAGAATTTGGAGGTTTTTATCATGGCTGCTGCTCATAACACTGTAATTAAGAAATTGCTTCATGATTTCGGGGCTCTTCCTGCTGAACTGGTGGCAAAATATCTCACTATTATGTTTGGTGAGTCCATGACTTTGCCGCTGGCAAATCAGACAATTTATGCGGCTGTACGTGAATTTGTGTGTTATCAGAAGGACGGATACCTGCTTGCCAACAGCTTCGTCAAAATCGACAGCAAAATCGAATCCGGCGCACGCGCTTTCTGTGTTTTCCTCGAATTCATGGAGCATGTCCCCGGATTCACTTATTGCCGCCCGTCTTCTCCGTGGCAGTTGGCGTTCGTTGCTGGCGATGTTACTTATTATATCGTTAATATTTCGCGTGGCAGCGAGTATCAGATGGGTACCATCCTGAACAGCTTCGGCGCTGATGAAGATTTGCTCAAAAATTCACGTAGAATCGGCATTCTTGAAAACGGAGCCGATATGTCTCTTGTTCCTTACTGTGGTATTATGCAGTTCTGCACAGTTGACGATAACTATGACATTAAGGTGTACGCACCCGAAGACCGCAACACCATCGAAAAGGCATGGGCAGATGTCCAGCGGAACTAATAAATTCCTGTCGAACCCAGGCGATTCTGGCATCCTGTTTGAGGGAGCGGAATCGCCTTCTTTTTGTATGCAGGATAAATTCGACAGCGCAGCAAAGCATATCAATGAAGCACAAAAATATATCGAAGAACCGCAGAAAAGCACGATAAAGGCGCAAAAAGCAATCCATGAGCTTCTTTTGGCGCAATATGCACTTCGAGATATCATCAATTCAAGTGATATGCCACGCACAGAAAGAATGCGGTTGGAATCCCAAAGCGTACCTGATTCTTTATGTTCCGTAGCGCAAATAAATAACGGTATATTGCAAATTTCATATCCGTTTCTGCTTGGAACATACAGTAATTCAGATTCGAATGATTCATCAGCCACATTTATTGAGAAAAGTATTGGCGTAATGACACGCAATAAGCTCGATTTATTTCTCTATGACCATCCGAATTTGGCCTTTCCGGATGGTTTCCTGTACCTGATTTTTAAGAGATTTATCCCTCAAAACGGAAACAAATTGCTTGTCTGTGATAGCAATAATATGGAAACAGGGGCTATCACAAACGCAGTTTCGCAGGCTATCGGCAGGTCAGATAATGCCTATTCTATGGGGTTCGTTTATACAGCATCTGTTGACGAATATCCGCACACAGAAGTGACGCTTATACAGGCGTCTGACCTTCCTGAATGGCACAGATATATGGGTACCTGAACCCAAGGAAAATCAACACTAAAAATGTAGATTTTTATGGATATGTATTCGGGTACCCAAAAATATCAACATTTCACACACCAAAATAATGCGGTGTTATTGCACTTAACGCATTTTCTTTGCGTTGAGGTATGGAAAGGAGGGAACGCCTGAAATATGCCAAAGCCGACCAAGGTAAGAATCCTCGAATATCTATACACAGTGAGTAGTATTCCGAGAAAGCAATTAAAGCTGGCATTTCAAGATGTGGCTTATAACACAGTATTCAGAGCAACGAAAGAACTTCTGGATTCTGGTTATATCGAATTGCTCTCGGTATCAAAAGGACCAATCAGAATCAAGATTACAAAAGCTGGCATGGATTATCTTTCAAAACAAAAAGATGCAGTTATGCAAGCGAATATCCGAAGCACAGTAACATCTTCAAGCAAGAAAGAGCGTATCGAACGAGTTCAAAAAACGATTGATATGTGTGTGGCTTCTGGAATCAAAACGTCACAGACATCTAATATCAGTTTTTCTATTTTCTCACAAAAGGAACAAGACGAAGATACTGTTATTGAGTTCTCCAACTTGTTTGTTGATGAGGCTGTATTCTTTAGAGCTGACGAAATCACGAAAACAATCAAGGCAGAGAATACTTTCGGTGAGGAAATTACACAAACGCAAAGCAGAGTTACAGGGTTGATAATCAATAAAAATGGCTTATGGTTTGTTTATCATTCTCTCGATAAGTTGATGAAGTTCACAAAACAAATTGAACTCACATTCACAGAAGCTGTTATCCGGTTTATGGAATCAAGTTGGTTGGTTCAGCAATATCCAAACTTCTTTGGATTCTTATCCGCAAAGCCAAAAGCCATCATCATTGGAAACACGCCGTCCATGCTTCCGAAAATCTTTACCGGTAGAAAATGGGGCGAAACGGAATCCGATAACAAACAAAAGCAAAAAATAGCTGCTCAAATGGGTTCCTATGAAAACTTGAAATTCATTTACTCGTCCATCGAATTCGTGCCGAATAACGATTGCGGGCGAAACTATCTGCACAGAACTGTTTACATGACACAAGCTGAAATGCTTGATATGTGTAAGACATGGGCGACCAAATTTGATTATGATTGCGTAGCCGCCAACGGCATGTTCCAACTTATCCATACGGGTACCTCTACACGCGTAGCCATTTTACTGACGCTTAACTTCGATATGCTAATCCATATCAGAAATTTACCGGAGGGTACCTCAATCATCATTGATAAGGTCATGGCCGAAGCAGTAAGCCGTGTGCTTGGCGCATCTCTTGTCTCTGCATACGACTTTAATCTCAATAAGCTCACTCCTCATAAATACAACAACAATGGCATTCGTTGTGACGGTATCAACCCTCTCACAAAAAAAGGACATCTGGAATAGATAGAATACGGGTACCTGAATGCCGGGTACCCTTTTGTTATCGCGTAGCCCCATACACAGAGAAAAAACAGAGATAGAAGAAAATACTCTGTTTAATTCTGTGTCGTAAAGAGAGAAAGGAGAAAGTCCCATGAATAATAACCTCGAAGCAGGCGAGTTCAATATTGAGCTCAAAGAAGAAGAACCCGTCTGGATGGATAAAAAACGGTATACAATTTTCGCATTGCCGATTTCCTTCACCACCTATTATTTGACTCCAACAAAGATTCTCATCGAATCCGGATTATTTACTACAAGAGAAGATGAAATCATGCTTTACAGAATCAGAGACATTTCTGCGACGCAAAACATCTTTGAAAAGTTAAATAAAACAGGTACGATTCGAATCTGTTCTTCTGATGTAGGAACACCGGAACTTTTGATTCAGCATGTCAAGAATCATCGAAAAGTCAAAGAGGCAATTTCGCAGGCAGTGGAAAAAAGCCGGAAGGAAAACGGAATCAAAACGACAGAGATGCTGAGTCCACATCATAACCATGACGAGATGCCTCCGATGATGGAATGCCCGTTTTAAAATTTCAAATTGAAAAAATGGAGAGAAGCCATGAGTATGATGGAAGCAGTGTTTAAAAAGCAAAGAAAAGCCTTTGAGAAGCAAGTGGAAGAACAGAACAGAGAATACAGAAAGCCTCAGAAAATCAATATTGAAAGAAATATTCAGTATGGCGAAGATAAACTTCAAACCTTCGACATGATATTTCCAACAGACGCAAAACCGGATATTCCCGTCATCATCAATATTCATGGCGGAGGACTTGTAATGGGTGATAAAGACTTCAATACAAGATTCAATATCAGGATGGCGCAGAACGGGTACCTTGTAATCAGCGTAAATTATAGACTGGTTCCGGAGGTGACTGTATTTGAGCAGATGCAGGATGTAATTGACGGAATTGAGGCAGCAAGAAAACACCAAGAAGAAGAAAGAGAAGTTCTGCGAGCCATATGGGGCGTAACGGAAGATGAAATAAACCAAATCAACAAAAGAAAATCAAAGAGAGATTATGATTGGGGCGTTCCCGTATACCTGACGGCAGATAGTGCAGGCGCGTACCTTGCGTTGTATATTCTCGCTGTTCAAGGCAGTCCTGAGGTGGCGAGAGAATTCAAGGTAAGACCAATGACGACAAGAATCACAGCTGCTGCATTTATTAGTGGAATGTTCTACACAACCAGAAAAGATAAGATTGGCTTGTTTATGCCGAAGTACCTGTATGGGCGCGGATATAAAAAAGCCGGATTCTATCCGTATATCAACCCCACCAATCCAGAAATCATCAAGTCACTTCCGGCAACGCTGTTTGTTACCAGTAGAAGCGATATGCTGCACTCGTATACGATTGATGTTTATGAAGCTGCCAAAAAGCACGGAAGATATTGTACATTGATTGATTATCCAAAGAATAAGCAGTTGACGCACGCGTTCAGTGTGTTCTATCCAAGTCTAAGCGAAAGCGTTCATTTAATGGACGAGATATGTGAGTTTTTTAACAGCAATAAGATAGCTTATCGGTAAAATGCATTCATCCTTTATCAAACAGTCATTCAAAAAACAAGAGCGATGAACGGGTACCTCATAAAACTGGTACCTTATCCCATAGAAACAGGGTAGGGGAGACAGGGATAAAATGGGACATGTAACTATCAAAACAAAAGTCATTGCGCTGGCTGTGCTGGTTGTCGGAGTTATCGGCAGCTATAATGTCAGCGTAAAAGGGCTATTACAGAAAGATACGCAGACGCAAACGGTAGATACAGTTCTTGAATTCCAAAGGGAGATTCTGAGAAGAGACATTGCAAGGTATCCTGTTGAGGTAATGCTCGAAAACGCCAAGCATCAGATTGTTCAAAAAGAAGAAGCTGCAAAACTGGCAGTTCAACAGGAAGAAGAAAGACAGAGAATCCTGAATTCAACAACATATGTGTGGAGTGAGGTATCTACACCAACCTATGGACAAAGCTACGCATCTATAACTTGTGACGAAATTGGACTCAGTAGCAGGTTATATTGGGGAGACGACCAGTCCATGATAAACACCGCGCAAGGTGTTTATGAGTATACGGGTACCTCGCAAATCGGGTACCCCGGATGTCATCTTCTTGCAGCACACAATAGCAGCGTGTTTTCGCTGTTACAATACGCAAGTGTCGGGGATATTTTTACCGTAACAACAGAATATGGCCGATACGCCTATGAGGTCGATTCCTGCCGAAGCGGGAATGTAACGGCAGATGCGGGAACGATTGTAGCGAGTGACGGCACTGTACTTGTGAATCTCGGAGACTCAGATGACAGGCTCTACATGTATACCTGTTATCCGTTCGGATATTATGGGGCAACGAATCAAAGATATGTTGTAAGAGCAACCTTGATTCCGGAAAGCGAGACGATAAATCTGAGCGCATTGCCCACAGACGATGATGACTACGTGAGTATAAATAAGGAATAAAGAAAAGAGGGCAGCTTTGTGAACCACGAAAACATAAAGGTGCGGAACGAGCAGATACTTAACGATTATGTTGCAGGAATGTCTGTAGAGGCGATTTCTGAAAAGTATCAGCTGAGCAGTTATCATTGTTATAGTATTCTACGGCAGCTGGATTACAGAAAATATGAGCGCACTGCTGTAAAGTCCAGAAGCCCGTTTCCAGATAGAAACCGGCAAATCATTGATGAATATCGCAACGGCGTTTCGGCTACCGAGTTGACAAAAAAGTATAATCTGAGCCGTGCGAGAGTTTATAAGATTCTGAGTCATTCTGATGAGTATGTAAGTCATCGCGTATCTGGCGTGCTAACTTTGCGTCGTGCGAAGATAATTGAACGCAACAAGAAAATCATAGCAAGTTTTCAACCTTTGTCTGAGGGT
>OGQC01001254.1_pt1 | contig 10795 bp, 7 predicted proteins | sample 1553081 | NCBI WGS metagenome assembly OGQC01 (sample SAMEA2580267, study PRJEB22360) | human gut metagenome | biome: human gut; feature: human-associated habitat; material: faeces | place: Denmark | collected 2008/2010
AAGCCCGCTGATGGCCGTCTCCAATCCGTTCGTCTTCGGCGAGTTTCAGGTTTACGAGGGCCGTGACAGCTACACCCTCTCCGGCGCAAACATTAAAGAATACTTCCTCGACCTGGCGCAGATGCAGCCCGGCGTTTATTACGGCTTTTATTTTCTGGAACTGGCCGAATATTTCGGCCAGGAAGGAAACGATGAAACCCAGATGCTGAACCTTCTGTACGTGACGATGAACGCCATCCGCCGCGGAAAACAGGACCTCCGCCTGATCCGGTGCATCTTCGAACTGCGGACGATCACAATCAGCGGAGAAGCACCGCAGATGTTCTCCTGCATGGAGTGCGGCACGAAAGAGAATCTGACCGTTTTCTCCCTGCGCGACAGCGCCATCTACTGCCCAAACTGTGGAAAAACCATCAGAGATCCATGGCCGCTGCAGCCGGGCACCGTGCTGGCATGCCGCTATATCATTGCGGCACCGCTCGCGAAGCTGTATGGTTTTACCGTAAATGAAGAGATCCTGGACGAACTGGAACGATTGCTGCGTGCATATCTCCATCGCTATGTCGAAAAGAAGATGAAAACATTACAGATTCTGGATGTGATGAAATAATATAAAATGTAATAATTTGCAAAAATGTGAAATAATTATGTCCAAAAGTGTGTCCACACCTTTACAAATAAGTAGAAATGGGATAGAATATTTGGAATAAAGAAAAAAATGGTTCTGTATTCGTCACAGAAGATATTGCAAATGCATAGTACCAGAAAAAATGAGAAGGTTTTAGTGAAAATGGTAATATAAAAGCTAGAAAAACTATGCGAAACAAGAGAATGTTACGAGTACGGCGAAAAAAATACGACAGGGGAGAAAGGTATGTACAAAAAATCATCCACAGGATGGCTGAAGCATCTGGATTTTATGGTTCTTGATATTATCTGTCTTCAGCTGGCTTTCGTCATGGGTTATTTCTTAAGACATCACAGTTTTAAGCCATATGGAAGCCCAATTTACCGAAATGAGGCTATCGTATTCGCTCTGATCCAGCTGATGATCATGTTTTTTGACGATTCCTTCAAAAACGTCATGAAGCGCGGATACCTCGTGGAAATCGGAATGACTGTAAAAAATATGGTATACATCATCGTTCTTGGTGTATTCTACCTGTTCCTGATTCAGGAGGGAGATCAGTTCTCCAGAGCAACCATTATGCTGACCGGTGCTCTGTACGGAATGCTTTCCTATCTGATGCGCATCGGATGGAAGGCTGTGGTAAAGAAACGCAGCAGCGGGGAACACAGCGGCCGTTCGCTTCTGATCATCACGACCGAAAAACAGTCACAGTCCGTTGTAAAGAGCATGCTGGATTTCGATTACATCGGCGTTCGTCCGACTGGCGTTGTTCTCGTAGACCAGGACAGAACCGGACACAAAATCCACGGCGTACCGGTGGTATCGAACCTTGCAGATGCAGCTGAGTATGTCTGCCGTGAGTGGTTCGACGAAGTGCTGATCGTTCTGCCGGAAGGCAGAAAAATCCCGCAGAAAGTATTCGACGCATTCGCCGAGATGGGCATTACGATCCACGTAAAAATTGCGGACGTGAACGAAATGCAGGGAAAAAATCAGACTGTAGAGCGCATGGGCAACTATACCGTGGTCACCACCTGCATCAATATGGCAAGCGCAGGACAGCTTGTGCTGAAACGAATCATGGACATCTGCGGCGGTCTTGCCGGATGTATTCTGACCGGAATCATCTTCCTGTTCGTTGCCCCTGCGATTTATATCAAGTCTCCGGGCCCGATCTTCTTCTCACAGTACCGTGTCGGAAAGAACGGAAGAAAATTCAAAATTTACAAGTTCCGTAGCATGTACATGGATGCGGAAGAGCGGAAAAAAGAACTGATGAAACAGAACCGCGTCAGCGATGGTCTGATGTTCAAAATGGAGAATGACCCGCGTGTCATCGGAAGCGAAAAAGGACCAGGCAAAGGAATCGGAAACTTTATCCGCAAAACCTCGCTGGATGAATTCCCGCAGTTCTTCAATGTGTTAAAAGGCGACATGAGCCTTGTAGGAACCCGTCCGCCGACAGTGGATGAGTGGGAGAAATATGAGCTCCATCACAGAGCAAGACTGGCAATCAAGCCGGGACTGACTGGTATGTGGCAGGTAAGCGGACGAAGCGAGATTACAGATTTTGAAGAGGTTGTAAAACTGGATACGAAGTACATTTCAGAATGGTCCTTTATGCTGGATATTAAGATTTTGTTTAAAACTGTACTGATTGTATTAGGCCAGAAAGGTTCTATGTAAAAAAAATGAAAAATGGAGATATATTGTAGTTTTGGGAGTAGTGTGGTAAAATAAAGGTAAATTTTAAGAAAAATTTATGAATGGAAGCGCAAAGAAGTCCTGATGACGGCGAAAAGGAAAAAGGCTTCCTTTGACAGGTGGTCCAAATAATGTTAATTATTTGGACCTTTTTATGTGAACTTCCTGAAATATTAACTCTCGTTTCGACATGTTCTTGCTTTAAGCCAGTTGTAGCATACTTTAAAAGGAATTTTATGAGAGTTAATTTTATAGGAAGTTCACATATATACTACCACAAAAGTAATTATCTTTCACTGACAACTATCCTAACACACAGGGGATTGAAAAAGTCATAAAGTTATGGTATAATCGAAAACAAAAGTTCATGAAAAATGAAAGAAGGAAGTATATGAACAACTCAAAACAAGATATATTGAACAACCTGATAAAAGAACCCTTCATCAATCAGCGTATCCTTGCCGCACAGACCGGCCATTCGCTTGGAATCGTCAATCGTTCGATCAAGGAACTGATTTCAGAAGGTTACCTGGATGAAGAGATCCGTCCGACGGAAAAGACACTGCGTGAGGCAAAAGAGAAAGCGCCGAAAAACGCCATTATCCTTGCCGCCGGATTTGGTATGCGGATGGTTCCGATTAATACAGAGACACCGAAAGGACTTCTGGAAATCAAGGGAGAGCGGCTGATAGAGCGCACAATCCGTCAGCTTCATGAAGTCGGCATTACAGAGATTTACGTCGTTGTCGGATTTATGAAAGAGCAGTATGAATATCTGATCGATGAATACGGCGTAGAATTGATCGTCGCTCCGGACTATGTGTCGAAAAACAATCTGCATTCCCTGAAAACGGCGGCAGCCCATTTATCAAACAGCTACATCATTCCCTGTGATATCTGGTGTGAAAAGAATCCATACAGCAGAAACGAATTATATTCCTGGTACATGGTCAGCGATCTGGTGGATGATGACAGTACCGTCCGCGTAAACCGGAAGCAGGAGCTGGTCGTACAGAAAGAACAGGCAGGCGGAAACGCGATGATCGGCATCTGTTATCTGCTGGAAACAGAAGCGGAGATCGTGCGGGAGCGTCTGGAAGAACTGGGCAGAAAGATGGAAGCCTGCGGGGACCCTGAGGAACTGGAACGTTCCAGGGATATTGGCAACCTGGTCATGTACCTGAGCTCCGCAGACTGGTCTTCCCGGATGCCGGGGCTGCGCTCCAATTCTGACCTGCCGATGCCGTAGAAATCAATACCTATGAGCAGCTGCGTGAGATTGACAGCGATTCCAGCCAGCTGCAGACGGATGCGATTCAGGTAATCTGTGAAGCACTTGGAGCACAGCAGAACGAAGTGACAAACATTACAGTTCTGAAAAAAGGAATGACAAACCGATCCTTTTTATTCTCCTGTAAAGATAAAAAATACATTATGCGAATTCCGGGAGAGGGAACCGATCAGTTGATCAACCGCAGGCAGGAAGCCGCTGTATATCAGACGATCGCCGGCCGCAGGATCTGCGATGAGATTGCCTATATTAACCCGGAGAACGGCTACAAAATCACAGAATATCTCGAAGGTGCGCGGGTCTGCGATGCAGAAAATGAGGAAGATCTTCAGAAATGCATGAAGAAACTGCGGGAGTTTCACGGGCAGAAATTAAGAGTAGACCATTCCTTCGACCTGTTCGGACAGATGGAATACTATGAAAGCCTCTGGGAAGGAACTCCGTCAGCATATAAAGATTACGAAAAGACGAAAGCGCATGTGCTTCAGTTAAAGGATTACATCGAAGCAAATGCCGGAGAGTGGGTGCTCACTCACATTGATGCTGTGCCGGACAATTTTCTGTTTGTGGAAGAAAACGGAAAAGAGGAGATCCGCCTGATCGACTGGGAATACGCCGGAATGCAGGATCCGCATGTGGATATTGCGATGTTCTGTATCTATTCTCTTTACAAAAAAGAGCAGGTGGACCATCTGATTGATCTTTATTTTGAAGGAAACTGTGACGACAGAACACGCATAAAAATCTACTGCTACATCGCAGTCTGCGGTCTGCTCTGGAGCAACTGGTGCGAATATAAACGGAAATTAGGCGTGGAATTCGGAGAATATTCCCTGCGGCAGTACCGTTACGCAAAAGATTATTACAAAATTGTCCAGCAGGAACTGGGAGAGGAAGGAAAAGAAATATGTACAAAGTAGAGCGCGCCATTATTAGGGCGGAAGGCCTCGGAAACCGGATGAAGCCGGTAACGTTAAAAACACCAAAACCGCTGGTCCGGGTAAACGGTGTGCGGATGATTGATACCGTCATCAATGGACTGCACAAAAACGGAATCACAGAAATTTACGTGGTAGTCGGTTACCTCAAGGAACAGTTCCAGACACTGGAAGAGGAGTACCCGGGTCTGAAGCTGATCGACAATCCGTGGTACGATACCTGCAACAACATCGCATCGCTGTATGTGGCGCGGGAACATCTGGAAAATGCGTTTATTCTTGACGGTGACCAGATCATCTATCATCCGGAAATTCTGGCACCGGAGTTTGAGCGATCCGGTTACAACAGCGTGTGGACGGATGATGAGACCGACGAGTGGCTGCAGACCGTGGAAAACGGCATTGTGACAGGCTGCAGCAGAACCGGCGGAAAGGGCGGCTGGCAGCTCTACAGCATTTCCCGATGGACAGCAGAAGATGGAAAGCGGTTAAAAGGCCATCTGGAGCAGGAGTTTGAAGTAAAGAAAAACCGTCAGATTTACTGGGACGATGTGGCAATGTTCTGCTACCCGAAAGAGTATCAGCTTGGCATCCGGCCAATGAAGGCAGAGGATATCATAGAAGTAGACAATTTCAGCGAGCTTGTTGCACTCGATGCATCGTATGCGGATTACGCAGAAAGGGAAGAAAATGAACAGTAAGAACCAACAGAAGAAAAAAGAAATCGACTGGATGATTACGCTGGTGCCTCTGGCGCTGATCGTTGCTCTATGTATCGTATTTTTCTTTGCACCGGAGCAGTCGAATCAGGTACTTGGCCAGATTCGATTTCTGTTTGGAGACACCTTTGGAACGTATTACCTGGTCATCGGACTTGGCATTTTCTTTCTGTCTCTGTTTCTGGCAGGCTCCAAATACGGAAATATTGTGCTTGGAAAGCCGGATGAGAAGCCAAAATATTCCTTTTTTGCATGGGGATGCATGATGTTTACCTGTGGTCTGGCAGCAGATATTCTGTTTTATTCGTTCTCTGAGTGGATTTTGTACGCAACAGATCCTCACATCGCAGAACTTGGCAGCATTCAGGACTGGGCAGGCGTATTTCCACTGTTTCACTGGAGCTTTATCCCGTGGGGATTCTATCTGGTACTGGCTGTTGCGTTTGGCTTTATGCTTCATGTAAGAAAACGAAACCGTCAGAAATACAGCGAGGCGTGCCGTCTGATTCTGGGAAAACAGACAGATGGAATTGGCGGCCGTCTGATTGACCTTCTGGCTGTCTTTGCATTGCTGGCCGGAACTGCTACCACTTTTAGTGTGGCAACTCCTCTGATGGCGGAAATCATCGGCGAGCTGTTCCATATGGAAGTCAGCAGAACTGTGATTAATATTATCATTCTTCTGATCACCTGCTGTGTTTATACCTATTCTCTTCTGCATGGATTCAAAGGAATCAGCATTCTGGCCAAGGTGTGCATTTATCTGTTTTTCGGACTCCTTGCCTTCGTCCTGCTGTTTGGGGGAGAGACGCGGTATATTATTGAAACTGGATTTTCTTCTCTTGGAAAAATGATTCAGAACTTTATCGGCTTATCAACGTATACGGACCCGATGCGTACGACAAACTTCCCACAGAACTGGACCATTTATTACTGGGCATACTGGATGGTATGGTGTGTGGCAGCACCGTTCTTCATTGGCAGCATTTCCCGCGGAAGAACAGTGCGCCAGACGATTCTCGGCGGATACGGTTTTGGTGTGGGTTCCACGCTTGTCAGCTTTATTATTCTTGGAAATTATTCGATGGGAAAGCAGATTTCAGGTGCAATTGATTTCATTTCGCAGTATAATGAAAGTGGAGATTTATATCATCTGATCGTGTCGATGATCAAAACCATGCCGTGTGCACCGCTGATTATGGTTGTTGTATTAGTTACGATGGTTGCATTTTATGCGACATCGTTCGACTCGATCGCATTGACGGCATCGTGCTACAGCTACCGGAAACTGGAAGACGGCGAAGAGCCGGCAAAAGGAATTCAGCTGATGTGGTGTATCCTGCTGATCCTGCTTCCGATTGCACTTCTTTTTGCAGAGAGTTCCATGAACAGTCTGCAGTCTGTCAGTATCGTAGCGGCATTTCCGATCGGCATTGTGATCGTGATGATTGCGGTCAGCTTCTTAAAAGATGCAAAACTGTATTTAGAAGAATTGCAGGGAGGAAAAGCGCATGGAGAGGAGAAAAAAGAGAATCGTTAAACTGACAGCATTTTTGTTTCTGCTTGCGGCATCCATTTTTGTGATGCCGCAAAAGGCGTTTGCGGACGAAAATGAGGATGTTACATTGCCGACGGGCGATATTAAACCCATGGAACCACAGCAGGATGAGTCCGGGATTGATACATACGGGGCCGATGAAGGCGATGAGTTCAGCGGAACGGAGTATGAATTGTATACGGTTCTGGAGAATCGTGTGAAAGAAGCGATGCTGGCTGGAAATGAATGGGTATCCATTAAAGATTTAAAAATAAGAAGGGATACCTATGACTTAAGCTTTTATTATGGCTATTCGCCGTATTTTCCGAGTGATACGTATAATAGAATCATTGCCTGGTATGGTGATGCATACTATACAGGTTTGAGAATTACCAATACATTCGGAACACCGGAAGAAACCAAACAGATTTTTAATGCAGTGGATGAGAAACTGGCATCCATCTATAAACTGATGAACAATTCCATGACAGATGAGTAGAAGGCGTTTGTAATTCACGATTATCTGGTATTGCATGCAGAGTATGATCTGAATTATAAGAATTATACCAGTTATGGTGTGCTGATGGACGGAAGAGGTGTGTGTCAGTCGTATGCATTGGCCTATATGTATATTCTGAATCATTTGGGAATCGAAACACATAAAGCAGTGAGAATCCCCCATGGTTGAATGGAAGCGTTCAACCATGGGGGATTTTAATGGATGTTCCTCTTGCAGTCCCCCCCATTTTGTGTTAACATAAAACACGCAAATAACCAACAGCAAGGAGTTCTATTTTACATGAACATTACCTCAAAATACCGTTCTCTCTCCGTCCAGGCGAAGGCGGCGCTTTGGTTTACGATCTGCAGTTTTTTACAGAAAGGCATTTCGTTCATCACAGTTCCGATTTTCACGCGTCTGATGAGCACCGAGGAGTACGGAACCTATACGGTTTATCTGTCCTGGCTGCAGATTTTGACGATTATGACATCGCTGTATTTATTTAATGGTGTTTATGACAATGCGATGGCAAAGTACGAGAAGCAGCGGGATGAATATACATCTGCAATGCAGGGACTGACGCTTGTGATTACGGGTGCGGTTTTTGCATTGTATTGTTTTACATCGGGTTTCTGGGAGAAGATTTTAAATCTGCCGAAATCCATGATTCTGCTGATGTTTCTGGAAGCGCTGCTGAGTCCGGCGCTTTCTTACTGGTCGGGGCGGCAGCGGTTTGAGTATCGGTACCGGATTCTGGTCTGCGTGACGATTCTGCAGGCGCTGATGAACCCGATCGCGAGCCTGGTGCTGATCCGTATCAACGGCGGTACGGCCATGATGCGGATCTTAGGTATCGTCGGGGTGCAGGTCTGCATCTGTGTGCCGATTATTGTGTTCCAGTTTTGCAAAGGAAAAGAGTTCTTTTCGAAGGAATACTGGGGCTACGCACTGCGGATCGGAATTCCGATTGTGCCGCATTATCTGTCCGGTATTATCCTGAATCAGGGCGACCGCATCATGATCGACAAGATGGTCGGAAAGACGGAAGTTGCGCTGTACGGGCTGGCGTACAGCATTGGTATGCTGGTGCAGCTTTTCATCAGCGGTATGAACAGTGCATTGACACCGTGGATGTACAGCAAGATCAAAAAGGGCGACATCCGCTCGATGCGGAAGGTGCTGCAGCTTCTTAGTATTGTAGTGGTCGGCATAGCCGTGGCGCTGATGCTGATCAGTCCGGAGATGGTGCTGATTTTCGGATCGCCGAAGTACCGCGAGGCGGTGTACGTCATTCCGCCGGTGGCAGCGAGTGTGTTCTTTATCTTTATTTATAATATTCTCTCGATGCCGCAGTTCTATTATGAAAAAACACAGTTTCTGATGGCTGCATCCATGGCGGCGGCTGGAGCGAATGTGGTGTTGAACTTTATTTTTATCCGCCTGTTCGGCTATATTGCGGCCGGTTACACGACGCTGGCATGCTATATGCTGTATTCGGTCGGCCATTATATTGTGAGCAAACAGATTCTGGTGAACGAAGGAATCCAGGAAAATCTGATGAGTCCAGGATTTCTTGTGGCGTGCTCCGTTTTTCTGATTGGAGCAAGCATCATCTGCAATCTGATTTTTCCGTACAGGATCCTGCGTTACGCGATTTTGCTCGCAAGTGCAGGGCTGGTCTTCTGGAAGAAAGAACTTCTGCTGAAGACAATGGCGGATATCCGGAAAAAATAAAAAAGTGGGGGAGGATTTGAAACGAATGTTCAGAGACTCCCCGTTTTTATGCGTTTTTTCTTGACAGTCACAGAAAAAACGATACAATGAAAGAATGAAGAAAAGTAAGGCATTTTAATTAGAAAAGGAAAAATTACATGAGTACCAGTATTTCAATAAAAGAACTAAAAGAGCTCGATCCGTCAAGCTATCAGATCGTCGATATCCGCGATGCGGTAGAGATCTCCCACGGCGCGATTCCGGGAGCGCTTGTGATGAAGACAGAAGAAATCGAGACAAGTGATGCGATTGACCGGAGCAAAAAGACGATTATCTGCTGCAGCCGCGGCCGGTTCAGTGTCGCAGCGGCGGAAGAATTACAGGAAAAAGGCTGGGACGCTGTGAGCCTGGAGGGTGGTTACATCGCCTGGCTGATGGACGTGATGAGCGCGCCGGAGGAGCAGGACAAGGCAGTGGATGTCGAGAAGAGTCTCCGCAAGAAGTTCAAAAAGGCGATCTGGTCCAAATTTACGAAAGCGATCAATACGTACGAGCTGGTAAAACCGGGCGACAAAATTGCTGTCTGTATTTCCGGCGGAAAAGATTCGATGTTGATGGCGAAATGCTTTCAGGAGTTAAAGCTTCACAATAAATTTGATTTCGAAGTAAAATTCGTTGTCATGGATCCGGGATACAGCCCGGAGAACCGCAAGGTCATTGAAGATAATGCAAAGAGTCTTCATATTCCGATCACGATTTTTGAAACCGATATTTTTGATTCCGTATACCATGTGGAAAATTCGCCGTGCTATCTCTGCGCGAGAATGCGACGCGGTCATCTGTACCATTTTGCACAGCAGCTCGGCTGCAACAAGATTGCACTCGGCCATCATTACGATGATGTCATCGAGACGATCCTCATGGGAATGCTCTACGGTGCGCAGGTGCAGACGATGATGCCGAAGCTTCACAGCATCCACTTCGAGGGCATGGAGCTGATCCGCCCGCTGTATCTGGTGCGCGAGGATGATATCAAGGCGTGGAGAGATTATAACGGTCTGCATTTCATCCAGTGTGCCTGCAAGTTTACCGATACCTGCACGACCTGCAATAACGAGGAGAATCGTTCGAAACGCGTGGAGATTAAGGAACTGATCAAAAACCTGAAAAAGGTGAATCCGTTCGTGGAGAGCAATATTTTCCGCAGTGTCGAAAATGTCAACATTGACACCGTGGTCGGCTACAAGCAGCACGGCATCCGCCACAATTTCCTGGAAGGATACGACGACAATCCGGGGTATGTGCCGGAGGCAGAAAAAGCAGCGGCGGAAACGGAGCAGGAAAAAGAAGGAAAGTAATGCACAGAAAAATAGAAGAAACGCCGGGGCGGGAGAAAATGCTGATCCGGCTGAAAGAGCTCCGTCTGGAACGCGGTTACTCGATGACACAGGCGGCGCGGAAGATTTTCAGTCACCCGGACACCTACAACCGGTATGAAAAAGGCATCCGTGAGATTCCGTTGGACTGTCTGATTACGCTGGCAAAGCTGTATGACTGCAGTCTCGATTATCTCGCGGGTGTTTCCGATCAGCCGCGAAAATACGGAAGGTGATGTAAATGGCAATTCCTCTTTATCTGACAACGATTGAACAGGATATTTTTGATACATTCCGGTATCTGCCGCATGCGGTTGCAGTCGGTGTCGGCTTTGTGACGGTTGCGGCGGCGTGGAAAAATCAGCAGATCCAGAAGAAACGGAA
>OGQC01001258.1_pt1 | contig 10746 bp, 15 predicted proteins | sample 1553081 | NCBI WGS metagenome assembly OGQC01 (sample SAMEA2580267, study PRJEB22360) | human gut metagenome | biome: human gut; feature: human-associated habitat; material: faeces | place: Denmark | collected 2008/2010
AAAAGAGCGTGAATTGGCGCTGCCTGTGAACAACGCGAAACTGAAAGCGGTTCAGCAACTCGGCACAGCGCAGATCGACCATGTGCAATACTTCTCACCATATCTCGGCGATCTGATCCCGACAGCCGGGAATCCCGGCATCCAGGACTATAACGAATTGGCAAAAATGCTTGGGCGGATGGATGCGGAGAACGGCGAACTTCTGAAATATACTTCTGTGCTTTCTGCGGAAAAGCCAGAAACGATGCAGGATGCGCTGCACCTGGCGCAGAATCTGGACTGCTACGAGCGCATTTCCGGCAGCCTGCACGATTACGGCATCAAATTGCTTCAAAAGCAGTTTGATCTAGATGACGAGTGCATTTATGAGCTGGAGGGATATATGGATTTTGCGCGCTACGGTCAGGAGAGTGCGAAATGCGCCGGTTTTGTGCAGACGGAGTTCGGACAAGTGCGAAGAATTGGCCAGTCGCTTGAGCAGACGTATTCAGACGAGATGACATTATAATTGGGAGGTTTTAATTTGAAAAAAGCAATTGTAATCACGCTTGGCGTGATCATTGGCGTGACCGGTGTTCTTGCCATCTGCGCACATCTGGCGGATGCTGCAAAACTGGCGCTGTATGTGCCGGAGGATGAGGACGGCGAAGATGACGAAGATATCTACTGATCCGCCCGCATTCCGTGTCCGGCCAGCACAGCCGGAGGAGGCGGGTGCTTTCTTTGCGCAGACGCCAGAGCAGAACGCGCAGATGGGCGCAATTGGCTGCGTCCGCATGGATTTTGGAGGAAGCGGCAAGGAATTTTGGCACACCTGGCATCCGCGCGGACGTGAGGAATTGAACTCGCCGGAGTTCAGAGCAGAACTCCAACAGGTCGTTGACACGCTGCGGGAAACGGTTCTGAAAGACCTTTCCTCCATGCGGCACTTCTGCTATGAAAACGGCGGCAAAATTCCGGGCGGCTGGTCGCAGAATTATGGCTACGTTGTAGAAACGGAGCATTACGAATACTGCCTGCGCTGCAATCCCGTACCGGGAGATTATCAGGCATATCTAAGCTGCTATGATCTGAACGAGCAGAAGATCAACCATGCCTATCAGCCACTGGTCGGCCGAATACATTTTATCAATGGCGATGCGCAGCAATTTACAGATGCAAAAGCATATCTGGACTGCGTTCGGGAGGAACTGCCGCATGAGGCGACAACAGGATTCCGGTTCCGCACGATCACGGAGGACCCGGCGATCCGCAAGGCAGTGGATGATATCGTGTTTGATCTTTATGGTGAAGAAAATCCGTGCAATGAAGAAGATTATAATTTAGCCCCATCTGAGGAAATACAGATGGGCGGAATGTAAAGGAGGAACGAAAATGGAATTTCAGGTGATCAACCGGAACCGCAATGCCGTCATCCCGGAGGGGATGTTCAAGCTCTGCGGGATGGAGGATGCAAAGTTAATTTCTATGGTGCAGCTCAATGGCGGCATTCTGCTTATGCCGGAGAGTGTGAGCACCTATCAGCTGCTCATGCTCATCGATGCGCTGAACGAGCAAGCATGCGAGTTTCTGGAGGCAGTCGCCGCAGAGTGCGGCCCGGCAGAGACAGAACACCGGGACATGACGCTGGACGAGGTGCTCCGAGAGTTTACGGTTGCCGTGCCGGACTGGGCGCGAGAAAAGGCTGGGATCACGGCAGACACCAAGCTGGATTGCGAGGCCAGTGAGGATGCTGGCGTGATTGCCGTCTATCCGGCATCGTACGGGCATGATCTGACGGATGTACCGCGCTCGATCCTGCAATGCCTGCTGGCCTCCGGACACAGCCTGTACGCACTGAACGATATTCTGACTGCAGAAAGCGAGAACAGTGATGCAGAGTAAAATTCCGCTTTATCCGTATTCGGCAAAAGACGCAATGAAGCGCGGAGAGATCGAAAAATGGCGCGAGAGCTTCCGCGAGAATTGCGCCTGCGCGGGTGGGATCGATATTCTCATTCGGGAAAATTTCGACGGGATGCATCTGAAGGACGGCACGGTGGAAAAGATCGTCGAGCTTTACGGCTATAAGCGCGTGGAACACGTTTTAGCGAACACCGTGCAGGAGCGGCGCGGCGATGGACGTTTCCGTCCGGACAACCGAGCTTGGGCGGAAAGCCATTACATTCCGGAGGATGAAATGCATAATTACTGCTTCGCAGCCCGAAGTCATTCTGCCATTCTGGACGGCTTCATTTCACACTACAGAAAGCTCGTCGTAAATCTCGGAATGTTCGATCAGAAGCAGTGCGAACCGGAACCTGAAAAGCTGGATTACACCGGCAAGGTGCTTGTTCTCTCGCCAAATACCCTGAAAGAAGAATACTGGTCACCTGAGAATCAGCTCTGGCTGGCGCAGAGTGGCTTTGGGTGCAGCCCGACCGCACGCGGGCACTCCATCCTTTGTATCTGCCTTGGCGACGGCGAACAGACGCGCTGGAATCGGAATGATTTTATTGGCGTTCTGAAAGATGAGTTCCTGCCAGATTGGGCAAAAGAGTCTCTCAAGCAATATCAGCGACCAGAGCAGACAGAAAAACAGGAAATGCAGATGGGAGGAATGTGATATGCCATTTATGAAACCCTATATGGTAAAGCTTCTGCGTGAGCAGTTTCCACCGGGAACGCGCATCCGGCTGGATTCCATGATGAACGATCCGCAGCCAATCCCGAAAGGCATGACCGGAACGGTGCAGGGCATTGACGATGCTGGTCAGCTTTTAATGAAATGGGATAATGGGCGCGGGCTTTCTCTCGTCCCCGGCGAGGATGATTTTTCTGTGGTAAAGCCGCAGGAATTAAGGCTTTACATGCCGTTGGAGCTCGGTTATTATGAAAAAAATGACTGGGGCGACTACGAAAGTGAGGAGCTCACGCTTCCCGACAGCGATGCAGTTGGCTATGCGGATACCATCACCGGCGCCTTGGAACGTGAATCAAAGTTTTTGAACACGCCGCGCGGATTCATGGAATACTACAACCGAAGCGACGGCGTTGACGCAAAGGTGCGGTCGCTCTTTTTCAAAGCCGAAGCAAGGAACGGCAAGCTTTGGGGCGTGGCCGAATGTATGGTTTCCGGTGAATTGAACGGCGAGGAATTGGCAAAGCTCAAAGACTATATAGCCGGACAGGCCAGTGATGGGTTCGGAGAGAGCGTGGAGCAGCATGAGATCCGTGTTGGCAGTATGGAGCTGTATGCCCATTTCTGGCAGACGGCTGGTTGGAGCATTCAGACTGAGCAGGAATGCTTCGCTCCAAAGTTGGCAAAAGGTCTGCCAGAACTCTGTTTTTCCACGCTGCCCAGCACCGGCGCGCTGATTTGTATCAAACGCGGCGAGAGCGGTTACTATCCAAGTGACTGGAATACGCCGGACCGGGCGCAGAACCGTCAGATCGCGGATGAACAGAACCAGCGCCTCGGTGTGACACCGGCGCAGGAGGAAGCCATGCTGTGCGGAAGTATGCACGGATGGACAGTGCCCGGTGCAGACCCGGCTTTTGTGGAAGAAATGCAGAAGAAGCAGGAGCAGACAGGAGGAATGACCCTTGCGCAAAGTATGTGAGGTCTATCTGGTAAGCAGCAGCGCCACAGATGAACGCGGCGTGGAGCTGACGTTCCCTGTCAGCCAGTATGAGATGATGGACGCATTTGAGCAGATTCACACGAAGTCTCCTGGTGATGTCTACTGGCAGGTGGATGAGTTTTACTGCTTTGACTATCTTGCGCCCCATCTGGACGAGAGTATGTCCATCTTCGAGTTCAATTCTCTGACGGAACAGCTTTCCAAGCTGGATGAGCGTCAGGAAACAGCGCTGGAAGGACTCTTGCAGATGCAGGTCAAGAATCATATGCAGGAAAACAGCGGCATCATTACCGTACCGGAGCTGATGATGCTGGCATCCAACGTAGATCGTTGTCAGGTGCTTGCAGATGTCAATACGGACGAAGATCTCGGAAAATTCTATGTGAAAAACGGCTTTCGGGAGGATCTGGATGCCCTGCCGGACAGTGTCTATGCCCTTCTGGATTACGCAAAAATCGGCAAACAGATGCGTGAAAGCGAAGCGGGCACATTCACGCCGCACGGCTACGTTGTCCGCACGGAGGAATTGCAGCCGCTGCCAGACTACGAGCCGCAGCGGGACATCAATTACATGATCCGCCTGGCGCTCATGAACCACGAAAACGAGCAGAAAACAGCCGTTCTGGACTTGCCTGCAACGCAAGAACGAATGATGGAAGTGCAGGAAGAACTGGACGCGCCGGAATGGTTTGACGCGCAGTTCACCGGCTGCGATGCCATCGCGCCGCAGCTGAACAGCATGCTGACCGATGTGGAAGATCTTCCGAGGATCAACGAGCTGGCAAAGTCGCTTCAAGAATTAAAAGCCAGCGGGCAGCTTACAAAATTCAAGGCAGTGGTCGGTGCGACGCAGTGTGAAACGCTGGACGATGTCTTCGACCGCATTGAAAAGCTGCCGCAATACTGCTTCGAGACAAAAATCCGCGATAGCGACGCGCTGGTGCGTGATGAGCTTGAATTTGTTCTCGGCGGCAAGGATGCAGACCTGATCTACAAGCACCTGAACCGCGAAGCCTACGCAGAAGACGTCCTCAAACAGTACGGCGCGGAGATCACACCCTACGGCATGGTCAACCGTGAGGATTTCGGCCCGCTGCACGAGCCGATCTCGGAACAGCAGCAGGAGCAGACACAGGAACCGCAGATGGGGATGTAAAAAGCGCCTGCCGAAGCAGACGCTCGTCTTATTTCCGTATTTCCATCAGCCGTTCCACCGGAACGCCGAGAACCTCCGACACATCCAGAAGCAGACCGACCGTTGGCTTGCAGACGGCGGTTTCGACGCGCTGCAAATGATTGCGCGAATAGCCTGCCATCTCGGAAAGCTGATCCTGTGTCAGCCCCTGCTCTTTGCGGTACCGCATGATATTCAACCCGATCTGGATGTAATCCTTATAGTGCTTATCCATGACGCACCTCCCTGCTGCCTCTATTTTACGAGAGATGCCTATAGTATTCGTCGATATACTTTGCGTAAATACGCAGACTATGTTGTATTTTGGAGAAATTCATGGTAAAATACCACACAAGACGAGTATATGCTGAAACTGTGTGGTGAAAGAGCATGATGAGCAACGAATTTGAAAAGGCGCTGGACGCTTTTCTGGAGGGAGCCGACGCGGACGAAGCGCATCAGGCGCTCTATGACATTATCCGCGCCGCGTTTCTTGCCGGATGGCGCTCGGCGGGCGGCGATCCGCCGCAGGAGCACAAGCTCTTTGAATTGATTCCGGGCGGTAAGCCGCTTGAACCATCCAAATGAATAATGAACTTGCAGAAGGGCCGTTTTCCCGGTAAGGAAAGCCGCCCTTCTTTTTTTGCGCCCTTTTCCGGGAAATCGGCCCGGAAAGGACAAACATGAATGATGAAGAACTGCGCGACTATCTGAAACGCTTCTGCTTTGGACGCGAACATCTCATTTGCAGCCGTGACCTTGTGCGGCAGAAGAACCTCCGCGAGAGCGACCTGCGGAAAAAGGTCAACCGTCTGCGGCGCAAAGCCGTTCCCATTGCCAGCAGCCGCGAAGGATATTTTTACGCCAGCAACGCTGCCGAGCTGTATTCTACCATCCGGCAGCTCAAGGAAATGCGCGCCGGTCTGGACGCGGCAATCTGCGGCTTAGAGCAGGCAATGGAAACCTTCACCGAACCCTCGGACGGGGGTGGCCGGGATCGCTAGACCGTTCATTCCGTGGATCGGCAGCAAGAAAAAGCTGATCCCTTACATCTGGCAGGTGTTCCCGCCAAGCCCGAAGCTGTACTTGGAGCCGTTCGGCGGGGGCGGCGCACTTTTGCTCGGTATGCAGCCGAAAATCAGCCGCATGGACATTTACAATGATTTCAACTGCGACCTTGTAAATCTTTTTTTGTGTGCGCGGGAATGCACCATTCAACTGGTGCAGGAACTGAAATTTATCCCGTTCCATTCGAGAGCCGAGTTTGATCTCCTGAAAGAATTTATGAAACATAAGGATCTCCTGCAGCAGCGCATTGCAGACGAACGAAACGCTGTGATGGAGTGCTTTGACGGCGAGGAACGGGAAGAACTTCTGGAAATTCTGCGGGAGCGAAGCTGCCTGTTCGATGTCCAGCGCGCCGCAGCATATTACAAGGTCTGCCGCGGCAGCTTCAGCGGCACGACCACCTCCTTTGGCGTGAAACCGAACAATCTGACGAACTTCCTATATCTTTTTGACGACGCCTCCAAGCGCTTGCAGGATGTAGTCATCGAGAACAAGGACTGTCTGGACATCATCCGTGAGCGCGACGGGCCGGACAGCCTGATCTACTGTGACCCGCCGTACTTTGACGCCGAGAGTTTATACGCTGTCGATTTTCCGAAGGAAAAGCACGAAGAACTGCACCACATTCTCTCGCAATGCAAAGGATACATCGTCGTGTCGTACAATGACTGCCCGTTCATCCGCAGTCTGTACGGCGATTTTTATATCCTTGCGTTCCGAAGGAACAATCCCCTCTCTCAGAAGCCCGGCGCGACCTACGGCGAACTCATTATCACGAACTACGACCCGCGCCCGTACATCCAGCCGCAGTTCAGTATGTTCCCAGCCGAGATCGAGAACGGCGACCTCGTACTGGTGCATGAACCTGCCTGCGGCTCGCTGCGGGAGATCGATCCCAGAAGAAGGAGGTGGGAATATGGACGATCACAATGAAATGTATGAGATCGGGCTGACCGCCCCGATGGAGATGGCGGAGGAATATCGGCTGGATGAAATGCTCCCAATGATGGGATTGAAAATTGGCAAGCGATGCATCATCCTGATCAGCAGGTCTGTAAACGCAGCGGAGATCCTGGATACACTGGAAACGCTGCGCTGCGCAGAAGAAAAGCTGATGGTGGTTTTGGAGGATGCCTGTGGACGCTGTGATTCTGTCTGCGAGGCGCAAGCCCTTCCAACGGACAACACTGAAAAAGAAATGCTGCAAAAAATCCCGGATGTGCTAATGTTCGGTTTGCGTGGGCGCGGTCTGTGCCTGCGGCAGCTTGCACGGCATCTGGTGAAGGGTGATACCATCTATGAGAAGTAAAACGGAGGACAGAAATCATGTATGTAAAAGCACCGATCCCATCCGAGGTCTACCACCTGACAAAGAAAGCGAATCTGGAAAGCATTCTGGATGACGGCGCAATCCGGCGCTTTGATGATACGGAATGCTGGTTCTGTGAAAGCCTTGCAAAAATGAAAGCATACATGGAGCAAACAGTTCTTTGCGAAGGCAAGCCGTATTACGGCGTTGGCGGTCAGCTCTGCCGTTATCCGAAATTCGAGCCGGATGAGCACATCATCCTGAAGCTGACACCGTGCCGCCGCGAAGGAAACTGGTACCGCTGGAATCAGGAGATCCCATTGAACAGCCCTCTGGAGCTGGTGCAGGCCGCAGCGGAGTTTTCCAAGCTGAAGATCGGTTTCCGCGGGGATCTGCCGTTCCGAAACGCGGAGGCAATCGATGTCGCTGAATTTCTGCATGGCAGCATTGTTTGCCGAAACGTGCAGACCACATCCGAGCTTTGGAAACGGCTTTCGGAGAAAGTTGAACAGAACTGGCAGACATATCAGAGAAATCCGTATGACCGAAGCCCCGGCGTACTGATTGGCATAGCAGATGAGATTGCAGCAACCGCAACTTGCTATTCGGAATTTCTGTGCAGCGGCAGTGATCTTTCCCGCAGGGATCTTTCATATCTGCTGCAATTTGAAAATCCATTGGATGTGCTGCGAGATCGCTGGGTACTGGATCAGAGCACAGAACAGGGAACACGGTTTCTCGGTATGTTGGAGAGCTTGCGCAGCGAAGGTCATGCCGAGCAGGATTATCCGCTGGATGAAGCGTATGCGCAAACCCAAAAAAATGAAATGACAATGCAGCTATAGGAGGAATCAACCATATGGACTTTTCTAACATGGAAGTTACAATCGACCACATTGCCGACGCGGGCGCGAAGATCAAAGCCTACGCGACCGTCACCTTTGACGGAATGTTCAAGGTACACGGCGTTCGGCTGGCAGAATCCAAACAGGGGCTGAACATCTTCATGCCGCAGAAAGCATTCAACAAGAACGGAAAGACACTGTACACGGATGTTTTTCATCCCATCACGTCCGGAGCGCGCACGGCGCTCAAGGAAGCAGTCATCGACGCTTACAGAAAAGCGACGAAATAAAAAGCAGGAGGAAACAATGAAATATCGTACACATTGTCTGCGTCCGCCCTGAAGGTGGGCGCTTTTTTCATGGGCAGACAACTTCGCCCAGCAGGAAGGAGGCTTGACCTCATGACCAAACATCCATCATACCGGGCGCGCGACCAGCCGCAGAACGGTTCCGCGTCCCAACACAGAAAGGAAATTGTTATGCACAAATTTGAAAAGCGGGACGCAAAGTCCAGAACTCTCGTCATCCTCGCCGTTGTCGGCCTTGCCGCTGCAATTACGGTCGGCATTTTCACCGCCGTCCGCCTGATCCGCAAGCCTGCGCAGACCAAGGACGATCCCAAGACGGGCATCGTTTATGACGATGCAGCCATCGAGGGCGGCTGGGATAATCTCAGTCCGGAGGAAATTGCGGAGAAGCTGAACGAAAAGGTCGCAGAGGGCATGATCAATATCAGCATGAACACTGCGCCCTATTTTGAGGACGGCAAAGCCGAGGGCAATGTCATGATCGTCAACGAATCGATCAACAATTACCCCCAGCAGGTCGAGTTCATCCGCAACGACACCGGCGAACAGGTCTACCAGAGCAACGCAATTCCCGTGGGCAGCAAAATCGAACGCGCTGCCCTTGACGTGGAACTCCCGGCTGGCACATACGAATGCACAGCCATGTTCCACAATCTTGATCCGGTCAGTGGCGAAGTCATCGGCACGGCCGGGGCAATCATCAACATTACCATCAAAAACTGATTATCAAAAATAAGGAGATTTTAACTATGAAAAACACCAAGAAGATTATTTCCCTCGTTCTCGCAATTTGTATGCTCGCATCCCTCGCCATTTCCGCTTCCGCTGCCAACACCGTGGACGCTTCTGGCGGCACTGGCACTTCGTCTGTTACCCTGTCCAGCACCGCGGACGGCAGCATCGGCGGCGATCCCGCAGCGACTAAGATGTCCGTGACCGTCCCCACTGTCCTTCCCATCGCTGTCGGCACGGACGGCACTGTTTCTACGGCCACCGATGCAAAGATTGTCAACAACTCGTTTGGGGCTGTCAAGGTTGCAAACGTCTCCATTGAAGCTGCGCAGGGCTGGAATCTGACCGCGTTCGGTGACAAGGCTACGCTCGCAAAGGAAAAGGTTGATTCCAACAAGTTCGGTTTCCAGATTGCCCTTGGCAATGGTGAAAAGAAGCTGACCGATAACAAGAACGCTTCCAAGCAGACCCTTCTGGACGCTGCCGCTGAAGGCTGCTACATGAGCGGCGTGGGCGACACTTCTGCCAACTCTATCGGCATCACCTATGATGCCATCGTTACGCCCATTAGCGAAGCCGTGACCAACACCGCCATCGCAAGCGTTCTGTTCATCATCGCTTGGGATGCGGTCTAATCGCAATTCATTCAAGGGGAACGCCCAAAGCGTTCCCCTTACCTGATTCTACAAGGAGGACTTCAAAATGAAACGAAAAAGAATCCTCGCATTGTTCCTTGCGGCAGTATCGTGCTTATCGCTGGCAGTCAGCGCGTCGGCGGCAAACACACCCAACCGCAAAGCCACAGACTTCCGCGATTTCGACCGTACCGCATGGTACGCCGAAGCGGTCAGCGCCGCTGTGGATAACGGCTTGCTTTACGGTAAATCCAGCAGCATTATCGACCCGAATGGCGCAATGACCCGCGCGGAGATGGCAGCGATCATCAACAGGTCTTTCGGCTGCTACGTGAAAGCCGACATTTCCAAGTACACGGACGTGTCCAAATCTAAATGGTATTATGATGATGTGGCAATGGCCGTGCAGATGGGTACTTACAACGGGCGCAGCAGCTCAACAATGGCCCCGGATGCGCCGATCTCACGGCAGGAGGCTATGACGGTCGTTGCCCGCGCACTGGAGCTGGACTACGATTCGTATTCCAAAACAGATCTGTCCGCGTTCTCCGACCGCAGCGAGATTTCCAACTGGGCGCTGCCCTACGTCCGAGCAATGGTCGGTGCGGACTATATCCACGGCCGCGGCAAAGTCCTTGCACCGCTGGATAACATCACCCGCGCAGAATTTGCACAGATTTTTGCAAATATCATTGGCACTTACATTGTGTCCAAGGGTACTTATGACAAGGACATTAAAGGCAGCGTCCTGATTCGCACTGACGATGTAGAATTGAAAAACCTGACCGTGGACGGCGATCTCATCATCGGCTGCGGCGCGGCGGATGGTAAAATTGTGCTGGACAATGTGACCGTCAAGGGTCGTCTGCTCGTCTGGGGCGGTGGTACAAAAGCCGTGTACTGCAACGCTGGGACGAATATGCCCGCTGTTGTCGTAGCCCGCGTAGACGATGCGGTCAAAGTCATTTATGACAGAGATTCCACCCTCGCCGTGATCGACACGATCAAAACCAGAATCACAGACAGAGCAAAGGCTTTCAAAGAAACTGAAA
>OGQC01001263.1_pt1 | contig 10727 bp, 9 predicted proteins | sample 1553081 | NCBI WGS metagenome assembly OGQC01 (sample SAMEA2580267, study PRJEB22360) | human gut metagenome | biome: human gut; feature: human-associated habitat; material: faeces | place: Denmark | collected 2008/2010
TCACACTGCGGCCATCAACCTTAACAGTTTGCTCCTGATAACCTACATAAGAGAAATTCAAAGACTGACCGGAAGCGGCCTTAATGGTATATTTGCCATCAAAATCGGTAATCACGCCATCCGTAGTTCCTACTACAACAACAGCCGCACCAATCAACGGATTATTCTCCGCATCCGTCACTGTTCCGGTAACAGTAATTTGCTGAGCATAGGCACATATACTAAGTATGCACAGCAACCATGTAAATGCAATTTGTTTCATAAATAATGTATTAGAGTTTAATTAAAAAATATTGCTGTAAAATTAACTAAAAATAGATTTCCAACACGTTATTGCTTTCGCAAACAACGGTAATGCCCCATGGATGGAAGAATAGCAGCTGAAATTAAGAATGTCTTTGTTTTCATAGTTATTTGAATTAAAAATTAACATTGCAAAGATGGCAATTCAAGCAAGCAGGAACAAATACAATTCAAGCATTAAACAATGAAATCTTATCAATATCAAAAAAAAATTCTTCAAGACAATGGAAAACACATCTGAATTGAACGTGAAATATAAAATTTTTCCTACACAGTATTCTTCTAATTATCAACCAATTACTGTGAAAAAACATCCATAAAGGCTCTCAACCGGTAGGTAAGCGGCGGTATCGTTCATCAATGTACAACACAACAACCGCCACACACAAAATGACAAAACTTCAATAGATGTATTTTATCAACAGGATGCAACCGTGAAAACAGTCTTATGACTTTATTGCTTCACCTTGGTGAAGCAACCGTTTCACACAGGTGGCAACGGCACTTCACTTGAGTGAAAAGGCACGTTCAGCCGAGTGGTGCAACAAATGATGCAGTCTTCTTGCATGGAAACTCCCATCCCCTTGCACGGATACTGCCATACATATATCAAGATTACGTACCCGACATGGAAACCGATATCCGACGAACCGGCTTCTGCAAGAAAAAAACGAAAAAGCACTTCGTGGGGATACAGGAAATTCCGTCACCGCATATTACTGTTTATCAGCGCAATACAATGACGGAACAAAAAACTATTGCAGCGTAGAAATAAAAACAGAATCAATGTTACAAAGACGAACTACTCAACACAGTTCCGGTATAGGAAACCACGCTACGGGCCGGCAAGGTCAGGGTATAGACACCATCGGCAGGTTGAACAGCTTCCACCGGCTCCCATTTACGGGTGTCATCGGTGACATAGCCTTGCAAAGCACCGGAAACCTGAGCGCTTTCAAGAGCCAACGAAATAACTACTTCATGATCCGCAGGGTTGATGGCTACAACCGTGTAACCGTTGTCACCATATTTATAGCCAGACACCATATAGCCTTGTTCGAAATCATATTGCGCCGAGATGCGCTTGCTTCCTACAGGGATGTAACGGGAGAAGTTGCCGAACACCTCGCAACGCTTGGTCACTTCATAGTCCACGCGGTTCTTTTCAATGTTAATCAGCCCCTCGGTGGTTCCGCCATCCGGTATAGCACCTGCCCACCACACAATAGCGCCGGTATTGGCCTCACACAAGAAACGATGGAACTTCTTCGCCCATTTCAAGCCACTGGTCATGGTAGCATCATAACTTTCCGTAGGATCGCTGATTTCGGTCAGCCACACGGGAATTCCCTTCGATTCGGCTTTGCTGAACGGTTCAATGGCAGGATCTTTCCCGGTCACAGGATCCACATAGCCGTGTCCGGCGGCAATGACGGGAAAGTTGGTGATTTTAGGATTCAGGTTCAGAATGTCGCGCACATAATTTTTACTGCCCATGATAAAGCCCAGAATGGCAGACCACTGGGCATTCTCGCCAAAGATAATCCGGGTTTCGGGATGGGTTTGTCGCAACTTGGGACCTAAGTTATTCACAATGAACGGTCCCAGCGTAGTGGTACCGGGAAGCCAGAGGCATGAGTTCCAGCTTGCCGCATACTCGGGCTCGTTGGCAGGAGAGATGGCATAGCCGGGCAGCCCTGCCGCTGTGTAGGCATCACAGAAATTGGAAAGATAGTCGGCAAAGGCCTGGTAGCTGCCGCGTTTCAAAAAACCTTGCGAGGTACTGCCGTTGCTTTTCATATAAGCCAGAGCAGACCAAACGGAAAAGATGAGTTTGTCCACACCGTATTCCTGCTTCGCTTTTTTCATGATCCACAACTGTCCGTTGCGCTGTGCGATGCCTTCGGCAACACGATTCTCATCACGGTTGAAATCAATATCGAAAAAAGGATCGTCCAAAGACAGATTGATATCCTCGTCCATATTAAACGTGGTTTCATCGTAATGGGGGAATACCTCGCCCCTGAGGATACTGAGGCGAAGCCCGTCCTGTCCGAACATCACATCCATAATCTCCTGACGCTTGCGGTGGGCATAAAGATAGTCGGACCAGCCGGCCTGCGCCACACCAAAACCATCGATGGTTTGTTCTTCGTTGTTCCACTGAAGAACTACATCGGCCCCCAAGGTACTACGTGCATCGGCCGGGATTTGTTCTGCCGGAAGAGCATCGGTAACATCGGTACAGGCACAGAGGCAAGCGGCGGAAGCTGCCACGGCAAAAAGGTAAGATAGCTTTTTCATGACACTTGTCTTTTTTAAGGTTAGTATTCAAAGTTTTACCAGGTTGTAACCCAAAGGCAAAGATGGAAATTTACCGACAGACAAACCAATACTATCCGAACATATACTTATGATATTTTATCAAAATAGAGACCGTCAATATGAGAAGCCTTGTTCTGGCTATCCGAATAAAGAAGAAAAAACTTACAAGCCGTTCGTAGTACCGCAAAAAGACACGGAACATTATTTCCAGGCATTCAAATCCTACAACATCCCCGAACTTTCAGAAAATCCGCTTTCTTTTAGTGCTGTCAAAATCAGGCAAGTCCATGAGAAAGTTCCGGCCGAACCTTTTAAATGATAGTCTTGTTCTTACGATAATTATCACGGAACTCTTTAGGAGTCACTCCTTTTTTCTTTTTAAAGATACGGTTGAAATTGGATAGATTATTAAAGCCACAATCATATCCTATTTCAGCTATTGACAAGGAAGAATCAACCAAAGCACGTGAAGCGGCCCCCAAGCGGATATCAGTAAGGAAATCGATAAAACTTTTGGAAGTATGCTGTTTGATAAAACGACAGAATGAGGCCTCGCTCATATTTACCATTTTAGCTACATCTGCAAGACGGATCACTTCCGAAAAATGAAAATGAACATAATCCAGCACCTTGTTCAACTTCTCGTTAGTATGCTCTTTGGAAACAGAGTTAATGGCAAACTGCCCGGTTGATAGCTCACGCATCCCTTTGTCCAATGATAATTCATGAAGAATAACAAGCAGTTTTATCAAGGAATAGAAACTATCGTTCTCGCAAGACAGCGTTTTCAACAACGGACGGACTTTCGCGATAGTCTCCCTGCTGAACACGATTCCTTTACGGGCACGGTGGAAAAGTTCCCGAATGCTGATCATTTGGTTCCTGTTCAGAATCTGGTCGGAAAGCAGATCGGAATGAAACTGAATGGTTATTTCATGGATATTCTGCGGCTTGTTGTTATAATCCCTCCAAGCATGTTCCAATTGAGGATTGGTGACCAGCACCAGTTCCTCTTCTTCTATTTCTTCTATGGAGTCTCCCACAATGCGTTGTGCGCCTTTTGCATTCTCAATATAGTTCAGTTCATATTCGGGATGTATATGTATAGGAAAATTAAAATTCGATTTCTGACGCTCTATCAAAATAAAGCAATCCTTGGCAGACAAAGGTGACACTTCTTTGAACAATTCTGTGTTTATCATATTTCTCTTTCACATTAGATCTGATCTTGTATAGCAAAGATAACATGAAATATGAAATCGGAAACAAAAAAGTGAACATATTTTTATACTAAACCTGCAAAAGTACCTTCTATAAAAACGTAGATAACACAATACACAAAAACGAGAACCGTGTTATCCACGTCATTTCCATGAGGTTGTTTCTATTTCAGACAAGCCTTCATTGCTTTAATGATCGCTGAGTCAAACCCTTCGTGATCCAATTCATTAATACCCTTGATAGTCATACCACCGGGCGTACACACCTTATCTATTTCCACACTGGGATGAGTATCATTATTCAATATCAAGGAAGCGGCTCCTTTCACAGACTGGGCAACCATTTTCTGTGCATCTTTCGGATAAATCCCCAATTCAATACCTGCCTGCATAGCTGCCTGAATATATTTCAAGACATATGCGATACCACATGAAGTCAAAGCCGTAGTAGCAGCCATCTGACTTTCAGGAATAAGCATAGCCAATCCTAATTCATTAAAGATATCCAGCATCAGTTGTTCTTGTTCCTTACTGGCGTTACGACTGGATATCAAAGTCATACTTTCCAACTGAGAAATAGCAGTATTGGGAATCAAACGGAATATGGTCTGTTCCGGACCTACACTCTTTACCAGCTGTTCGAAAGTTACACCACCTGCAATAGAAACCAATACTTGCCGTGGAGTCAAATGAACCACACTCAACACTTGGTCTATTAACCACGGCTTTACAGCCAGAATAACGATATCGGCATCCTTTATCGCTTTCGGATTTTCCGTTGTCACATTAATCTCCGGATAATCCGCCTGTAGAGTTTCCAGACTTCCGCTGAACGGATCGGCTACTGTTACATCACTCGCTGGAATGATAGTGCCTTGGGCAAGGCCGCGAGCAATGGCCCCTCCCATATTTCCCGCACCAATAATTGCTACTTTCATATTATTAAAGATTAAGTCTATAGCTACAAAGATAAGGGAAAAAAGGAGAAGAACGTATTATGAAAAGCTAAAAATAAAATTACTTTGAAGAAGATGAAATCAAAAAGTCTCGCCGGAACCGAAATGTTTCCTGACGAGACCTTATTTTCTTTCGCTGATTATTATCCCTCTTGAATCTCCAGCTTATACCAACACTTTACGAAAGCGTCCAATAAATTCATCAGCCTCAGCCATAGTCAGACACAAAGGCGGGAGCAGACGGATTACATTCGTACCACTGACTCCGGTAAATACTTTCTGTTCGAACAGCAGACGCTGACGCAGTTCCTTAATCGGTTCGTCAAATTCCATACCGATCATCAAACCTTCGCCACGCACCTCTTTAATCTGTGGGAATTGTTTCAATTCTTTCAGCAGATGAGCACCTACCTTGGCAGCATTCTCTACCAGGTTCTCACCTTTCATAACATCCAGCACCGCGATAGCAGCAGCACAAGCCAGGTGGTTACCACCAAAAGTGGTTCCCAATTGTCCATATACGGGTTTGAATTTCGGACTGATCAGGACACCAGCCATCGGAAAGCCATTGCCAATCCCCTTTGCAACCGTAATCATATCGGGACGGATACCTGCATGTTGGTGAGCAAAAAATTTACCGCTACGCCCGTAGCCGGATTGTATTTCATCCAAAACAAGTACTGCATCCACTTCTTCGCAAGCCTTACTCAGTTCTTTCAAGAATTTCACTTCCGGAACCTGAATACCGCCTACTCCTTGAATACCTTCAATAATCACCGCACAGACATCTCCTTTTGCCAATTCCGCTTTAGCTGCTTCTATATCGTTCAAAGGCAGATAAGTCACATGCCCATTGTCATTGATTGGGGCTATAATTTTCGGATTGTGGGTTACCTCCACTGCCAGTGAAGTACGTCCATGAAATGCTTTGCAAAAAGAAAGCACACGTTTGCGACCATTGTAAAAAGAAGCCAGTTTCAACGCATTTTCATTAGCTTCGGCCCCACTGTTTATCAAAAACAATTGATAATCATCATAACCCGAAAGTTTCCCTAAACGGTCTGCCACTTCCTGCTGTAGCTTGTTAACCACCGAATTGGAATAAAATCCCAACTGTGCAACCTGCTTGCTTATCATTTCCACATAATACGGATGTGCGTGACCGATAGAAATAACCGCATGACCACCATACAAATCAAGGTATTCCGTACCTTGATCATCCCATACATGACAACCTTTTCCCTTGACAATGTTTATGTCAAAAAGAGGATATACATCAAATAATTTCATAAACTCTTCTTTATTAAAAAGCAGACGGTTTCAACCTCAGCCCTACGGTTTCTTCCAGATTGAACATGAGATTCATATTATGGACCGCTTGTCCGCTTGCCCCCTTCAACAAATTGTCAATGCAAGAGATAACCAGCAGTTTATCGCCATGCTTCTCCAAATGAATCAAACACTTGTTGGTGTTCACCACCTGCTTCAAATCTATATTTTTGTCTACAATATGAACGAAAGAATCCTCGGCATAATAGTCTTGATACATCTTCACCAGTTCTTCCAGTTCCACCTTGCATTTGACTACCAGAGTAGCAAAGATACCACGCGGGAAATCACCCCGGTAAGGAATAAAATCTATTTCAGCATTAAAGCTGTTTTGCAACTGTTTCAATGATTGCTTGATTTCGGGAACATGCTGATGAGAAAACGGTTTATAGATGCTCATATTATTATTACGCCAGCTGAAATGGCTGGTAGCACCCGGTTTCACCCCTGCCCCTGTACTTCCGGTAATGGCATTTACCATTATATCCTCGTTCAGTAACAGATGTTTGGCTAACGGCAATAAACCCAATTGAATACAAGTGGCAAAACATCCCGGATTGGCCACGTGCTTGCTATGGCAGATAGCACGACGGTTCAGTTCCGGCAAACCATAGATGAAGTCATGGTCATCACTCTTGATACGGTAGTCCATACTGAGGTCTATGATTTTCAAATCCTCGGGTACATTGTGACTATCCATAAACTTCTTTGTATCTCCATGAGCCGTACAGAAGAACAATACATCAATCTCATCCAGAGGAAGTTCGTCGGTAAAAACCAAATCCGTTTCACCATAGAGTCCCTCATGTACGTCGGTAATCTTATTGCCGGCGTTACTGCTGCTGTTTATAAACTTTATGTCTACATCAGGGTGATTAATCAGCAGACGAATCAATTCGCCCGCCGTATAACCTGCCCCACCGATAATTCCTGCTTTAATCATACTTATTAAATTTCTTCGTCCTTGTGGTTATTATAATAAACACGCAAAGGTGTAGAAGTCACTTTGATAAAGCCTTTGGCATCTTCTGCTGTCCATCCCTTCTGCATTTCACCATATTCACCGAATTTGGTCTTCACCAGGTCGTCTTTCGATTCAACACCCACAGTAGAGAATGAAAGCGGACGGAGTTCCAAGATAGCTGTACCGTTTACATTACGCTGAGATTCCTGCAACATTGCCTCAATATCGCGCATTACCGGTTCCAGATACTGACTTTCATGCAAGAACATTCCATACCAGTTGGCAACCTGGTCTTTCCAGTATTGCTGCCACTTGCTCAACGTATATTTTTCAAGGAAACGATGGGCTCCGATAATCAGCATAGGAGCAGCAGCCTCGAATCCTACACGCCCTTTGATACCGATAATGGTATCCCCAACGTGCATGTCACGGCCGATACCGTAGGGTGCACCGATCTCTTCCACTTTCTGAATAGCCTTGATAGGATCATCAAACTTCTCGTCATTAACAGCCTTCAGCTCACCTTTTTCAAATGTAAGACGAAGCTGTTCGCTTCCTTCCTTGGTCACCTGTTTCAAATAAGCACTTTCGGGCAAACCCTGCGCAGAGTCCAATATTTCCCCACCGCAGATAGAAGTTCCCCAAAGACCTACATTATAAGAATATTTCAATTTTGTAAAGTCAGCGGCAAAACCATGTTCATTCAAATAATCAATTTCCTGCTGACGGCTTAATGCCATGTCACGGGTCAATGTGATGATCTCAACCCCCGGAGCCAATACCAGAAAAGTCATATCGAAACGAATCTGGTCATTACCCGCACCAGTCGAGCCGTGTGCGATAGCATCCGCACCTATTTCATTAGCATAACGCGCTATGGCCAACCCTTGGAAGATACGTTCAGAACTTACAGAAATAGGATAAGTACCATTACGGAGCACATTACCGAATACCATATATTTCAAGCTCTTCTCATAGTATTCCCGGGTCACATCCAATGTCACATACTTCACAGCACCCAGTTTGTAAGCGTTCTCTTCGTTCTGCTTCAGCTGCTCCTCACTGAAACCACCCGTGTTTGCACAAGCAGCATACACTTCATACCCTTTTTCCTTAGCCAGATACATTACAGTGAAAGAGGTATCAAGCCCCCCGCTGAATGCTACTACTACTTTTTTCTTCTTTTCTTCCATAATGATATTATTTTAATTGAGAATTAAAAATTGAAAACTGAGAAATAAGTACATGAACGCGCAGCCATCTTTTAATTTTTAATTCTTAATTTTTAATTTATTAAATAGTGTCTTCTTCGTGCAAAGCCGGATCGTAAAGCATGGCTGTACAAATACAGAACTTACGGTTCTTTGCCACTAATATATCGTGATTGATACAGCCTTCACAACCTTTCCAAAAGGCCTCATCATCAGTCAGTTCATTGAAAGTTACAGGAACATATCCCAGTTCTGTATTCATTTTCATTACCGCCGCGCCACTGGTCAGACTGAATATCTTCGCTTTAGGCCATCGCAGACGTGCCAATCGGAACGAAGCCGCCTTTATACGCTTGGCCAAGCCCATCCCACGATAATTGGGATGCACAATCAATCCCGAAGTTGCTACATATTGCTTGTTTCCCCATGACTCAATATAGGTAAATCCTGCAAAATCCTCTCCACATAAAGCAATAATCGCCTTACCTTCTTTCATCTTTGTCGCTACGTATTCGTGTGTGCGTTCTGCGATTCCCGTTCCTCGCACGGCGGAAGATATTCTGCAATCCTTTTCCCGCGTCCCTTACCCGCCTCTCTAATAGTATCTAAAATTTTATCAACGTAAACTTCATGTGAGGCATCTGCCACCATCACATCCACTTGTTTAGCATCCATTTCCTTTTTTATCTATATTATTTTATTGTATATTCGGTATAATCAATGAAAGCGCATTCTTCACTCCCGCTCTTGTGCAGCCTTCACGAATGACAAGCATAATAGTATCATCACCAGCAATAGTTCCCAATATTTCATCAAAGTTCCGGTTATCAATATCATAAGCCAAACTACTAGCATATCCGGGACGAGTCTTGATTACTGCCAGATTAGCCGAAAATTCAATGGAAATAAATCCATTATGCATCAACATCTCACTGGCCGAATGTTGCTCAGTCATACGTTTGTACATGGTATTGTTTGGCAATACATATACATAATTTCCGTTCATACTGGCTGCTTTCGCCACTTTCAACTGCTTCAAGTCACGAGACAAAGTAGCTTGGGTCAATCGGAATCCTTCTTTCGCCAATTCCTGCAACAACTCTTCCTGGCTACCTACTTCCTTGCTCGAAATAATAATCTTAATGGCATCAAGTCTGCTATTCTTGCTCTTCATACTGCATAATTATTCTGATTCGACTGCAAAATTACAGAATATTCGGGAATATAGATACAAAAAAGAGAATATTTTTGCGACTTTATGCATATTTTCAATAAAGCTCTTATCCATCATCCCAAGAGTAAACCAAAATCACACCAAATTCTTCTTTTCAATGCGATCTTCTTAAAAAGACGGTAATATTATGTTTTACGGCAGGTACAACCAAATCCAACAGTTATAATATCAAAAAAACAAGGACGACTTTCGGGGAATAAACTATTTTTGCATCACTATTAATTCCTTAAAATCAAAAATAAAGGCATGGAACACACTTATTTCTTTGCGGTAGACCTGGGTGCCACCAGTGGACGTACCATCTTAGGTTGCCTGGGAGAAGGCAAAATGGAGTTGAAAGAACTGACTCGTTTCCCTAATCATATTATAGAAACCGGAGGACATTGTTATTGGGATATTTACGCCTTATACAATGAAATTATCAGGGGACTGAAAGTGGTAGCCAAAGACAATCTGCCTATCCGGTCCATCGGTATCGATACTTGGGGGGTGGATTTCGTATTCGTGGGCAAAGACGGAGAGTTACTCCGCAATCCTTATTGCTACCGCGACCCTCACACAACAGGTGCACCTGAAGAATATTTTACCCATATTCCCCGTGAACGAGTATATGACATCACTGGAATTCAAATTATGAATTTCAATTCCTTGTTCCAATTGTCAACACTCCACCGCAATCATTGCTCGGCCTTGGAAGCAGCCGATAAAATACTGTTTATGCCGGATGCCTTAAGCTATATGCTGACCGGTAAAATGGTAACAGAATATACCATCGCTTCTACTTCCCAGATGTTGAATCCGCGCACCAAACGCTTCGAAAAGGAACTGCTGGATGTAGCAGATATCAAGGAAGAACAGTTCGGCCGTTTCGTTTTCCCGGGAGAGCCTATCGGAGTACTGACAGAAGAAGTGCAGAAAATAACCGGATTGGGAGCTGTGCCTGTGATTGCTGTGGCCGGACATGATACGGGGGCTGCTGTTGCCGCTGTTCCAGCGTTAGACCGTAATTTTGCTTATTTGAGTAGCGGTACTTGGTCGTTGATGGGAGTTGAAACGGACGCTCCGGTGATTAATACCGAAACAGAAACCTTGAATTTTACGAATGAAGGTGGTGTGGAAGGAACAATTCGTCTGCTGAAGAATATTTGCGGAATGTGGCTATTGGAACGTTGCCGTTTGAATTGG
>OGQC01001269.1_pt1 | contig 10677 bp, 8 predicted proteins | sample 1553081 | NCBI WGS metagenome assembly OGQC01 (sample SAMEA2580267, study PRJEB22360) | human gut metagenome | biome: human gut; feature: human-associated habitat; material: faeces | place: Denmark | collected 2008/2010
GGAAGTCCTTCCCTTAGCTTTCATTCCCGCCACCCACGACATCGCCGCCGACGGCTTCTACATGTTAGGCCTTACCCCGCATCAGCAAGCCTTCTTCGTGGGCATCCGCAGCACGTTCTACCGCTTTGCCACCATCGCCGGACAAGGACTTCTCATTATGCTGGCCGGCTGGCTGGAAGAAATGACCGGACGCACATCGTACGCCTGGAGCATCACCTTCTTCACGTTAGCAGGCTGCCTGCTGGCTCTGTGGCTCTACCATTCCTTCGTACTGCCCCGTCCTGACCAGGACTGTCCGTCGGTTGCCCGGCAAGGAGAAGCCCGGAGCATACTGACCGATTTCCTGCTCACCTTCCGTTCCTTCTTCCAGAAAGAACAGGCACTTACCGCCATCCTGTTCATGCTACTCTATCGCCTGCCCGAGGCACAGTTAGCCAAGATGGGCATCCCCTTCCTGCTCGATCCGGTGGAACAAGGAGGACTCGGCATGACTACGGCACAGATAGGCTTTGCCCAAGGTACGCTCGGCATTGTCGGACTCACCTTGGGAGGTATCCTGGGAGGCATTGCCGTAGCACGCCACGGACTGCGCCGCTGGCTCTGGCCGATGGTGTGGGCCATCTCCCTGCCCGATATTGTCTATGTGTACCTGAGTTACGCCCAGCCTGACAACTTAGTCATCGTGAACAGCTGCATCTTTGTGGAACAGTTCGGCTACGGATTCGGATTCACGGCCTACATGCTCTACCTCATTTATTTTGCCAACGGCACACACAAGACCTCGCACTATGCCATCTGTACCGCCTTCATGGCCTTGGGCATGATGCTGCCGGGTATGATAGCCGGCTGGATGCAAGAAACCCTAGGCTACCAGCTGTTCTTCATCTGGATTATGGTTTGCACACTGGCCACCTTCGGTGTTACCGCCCTACTGAAAATCGACCCTGAATTCGGGAAAAAATAAAAAGACACGTTTTGTCCGGCCTTTACTTTCCGGAAAGGAAGTGCCGGACAAAACGCATAAAATTCAATACCGTATCCGACTCCTGTCCCTGAGCCGATACAAAACAGAAATGCCGCTTGAACTGCAAGCCCTCAATGTCAATCACCTGAAAATCTCCTTCCTTCAGTTCCCTCTCCAGGGCACAGATTGACACAATGCCCATACAGTTACTGCACCGCAAGAACGACTTGATACCTTCCGTACTGCCTAAGTGCATCCGCACATTCAGTGAAGAAAGCTTCAGCCCCTGCTCTGCCAATACCATCTCAATGGCATCCAGCGTGCCGGAACCCCGCTCACGAAGCACCAATGGCACACGAACAAACTCTTCCAGCGTCAGTTCCTCCTTTCCAGCCCAGTGGACTCGCGGACAAACTACCGGCACCAGCTCATCGCACAAGAACGGGTCGTAGCGCAGACTGGGCAGGCGGAACACTCCCTCCACCATACCCACGTCAATGGTATGCTCCTGCAAAGCCTTCTCCACATTGCGCGAATTGGTGTCCATCAATGACACACTTATCTTGGGATAACGCTCCGTAAAAGCAGCCAGCACAGGCGGAAGCACATACTGTGAGATTGTCGTACTGGCCCCTAACCGTAACTCTCCCGCATACTCATTGTTCAACTGGTGCATGTCGTACTCCAGCTTGCGGTAATCGTCCAAAATCCGTTCGCAGTGCTCCATCAGCAGCTTTCCAGCCTCAGTGAGCGAAATGGAATTTCCCTTCCGGTCGAACAGACGCACCCCATAGAGACTCTCCAGTTCCCTAACATGCTTGGTCACTGCCGGCTGACTCACGAACAACTCCTGCGAAGCCTTGGTAAAACTAAGGTTTCGTGCCACACTATAGAAAGCTTTCAAACGGAAATCCGACATACTCCACAAAGATTAAAGCTCTTCTGCCCGGATGCCCAACGACTGAAGAATGGCAAATCCTAACATTTCAAAAGAATATTCATAATCGTGTGCCGGAGGATTCATACCGAACACCGTCACACCATCTTTTCCCTTTATCTTTGCTGCCTGCTGCTCCACAGCAGTCCCATATCCCTCTTCATCGGGCACCAGCATGATTCGGCGTGCATCTTTCGATTCGGTCAGCAATTGCAGTGATTCCGTAAATAAATCCTCCCGGCGGGCCATATCCGAAGGCTGGAAAGCATAGAGTGAAAACTCGCCCAGACGGCTCTGGAATGCCATGCCGTGAACTTCCTTCTCCAAATCAGAAGGAAGGCAGAAGCCCATCCGGCTATGCTCCGCATCATACACAAAAATAACCTGTATCTCATTCTTGCCCGGCTCAATTCCCGCATCCAAAGCCAGACACTCCAGCAACACGGCCAAATCAGCCTTAGGTAGTTCGCGCCCCACCAGTGGTGCAAAATGTGCCGCCATATCCTTCCCCACGCGGTCAAGGAAAGCTGCATCAATCAGAATTACATCAGAAGCAAAGGGTATTTTCTTTTCCATATTAGTTAATGTGTTTCGTTTAATACTTGTTCCAATCTATAAAATAACCGTCTTCCATGATGCTATCAGAATTCTGTACTCCGATTGGATATTTCATACTAGACAATTAATAATGAATAACGGGAAACGGCAAATACTTATTTGATTCAAGCCTTTATACAAAGATACGAAAAATATCCAAGAGCCAATATTTATCTTCCACTATTTAAATTTACGTTACTTTCCAACTCTATAAATAAAAGAAGCCTCCGGCAGTTTCCCGTCAGAGGCCTCTTTTTATTTATTGATAAGGGAAAATCAATCTTCCATCAACTTGCGATAACGTACGCGTTTCGGCTCTACATTACCCATACGCTTCATCTTGTTTTCTTCGTATTCCGTGTAAGAACCCTCGAAGTAGAACACCTGACTGTCTCCCTCAAAAGCCAAAATGTGGGTACAAATACGGTCGAGGAACCAACGGTCGTGGCTGATAACTACGGCACATCCGGCAAAGTCTTCCAAACCTTCTTCCAGCGCACGGAGAGTGTTTACGTCAATATCGTTGGTCGGCTCGTCGAGCAACAACACGTTACCTTCTTCCTTCAATGCCATGGCCAGGTGCAGACGGTTACGTTCACCACCAGAAAGCATACCGCAGAGTTTTTCCTGATCAGAACCGGAGAAATTAAAGCGGCTCAGGTATGCACGGGCATTCACATCGCGGTTACCCATACGAATCAGGTCGTTACCGCCACTGATTACCTGGTATACGGTCTTGTTCGGGTCGATGTCCTTGTGCTGCTGGTCTACATAGGCCACTTTCACCGTCTCTCCTACTTCAAACTCACCTTTATCCACACTTTCCAGTCCCATAATCAGGCGGAACAACGTCGTCTTTCCGGCACCGTTCGGACCAATCACTCCCACGATACCGTTAGGCGGCAGCATGAAGTTCAAGTCGTCGAAAAGCAGTTTGTCGCCATACGCCTTGGCCACATGCTTGGCTTCGATAACCTTGTTTCCCAGACGCGGACCGTTCGGAATAAAGATTTCCAGCTTTTCTTCCTTCTCCTTCACATCTTCGTTCAAGAGTTTGTCGTACGAATTCAGACGAGCCTTACCCTTGGCCTGACGAGCCTTAGGAACCATGCGCACCCATTCCAACTCGCGTTCCAGCGTCTTACGACGTTTGCTGGCCGTCTTTTCTTCCATTTCCATACGCTTGGTCTTCTGCTCCAGCCAGCTTGAATAATTTCCCTTCCAAGGAATACCTTCGCCACGGTCAAGCTCCAGAATCCATCCGGCTACATGATCCAGGAAGTAGCGGTCGTGTGTTACGGCAATTACCGTTCCTTCGTACTGCTGCAAGTGCTGTTCCAGCCAGTCAATGCTTTCTGCATCCAGGTGGTTGGTCGGCTCGTCGAGCAACAGGATGTCCGGTTTCTGCAACAACAGACGGCACAAAGCCACACGGCGGCGTTCACCTCCCGAAAGATTCTTCACCAGCTGGTCTTCGGGCGGACAGCGCAACGCATCCATGGCGCGTTCCAGCTTGCTGTCCAGATTCCATGCGTCCGTAGCGTCAATGATGTCCTGCAACTCTGCCTGACGGGCAAAGAGCGCATCCATCTTTTCAGAATCCTCATAGTATTCGGGAAGCCCGAACTTATTGTTTATTTCTTCGTATTCCGCCAGTGTGTCCACGATGCTCTGCACTCCTTCCATCACCACCTCTTTCACTGTCTTTTCATCATCCAGATGCGGTTCCTGTGCCAGATAGCCTACAGAGTAGCCCGGCGAGAACACCACTTCTCCCTGATAACTTTTCTCCAGTCCGGCAATGATTTTCATCAGTGTTGATTTACCCGAACCGTTCAGACCGATGATACCGATCTTAGCACCGTAAAAAAAGGATAGGTAGATGTCCTTCAATACCTGTTTGTTCGCCTGGAAGGCTTTGCTTACGCCCACCATCGAAAAGATAATCTTTTTGTCGTCTGCCATATTCTTTATATTATTAATTTATGTAAGTTGCCATATTTCACTGTTTTTCCTCCATCTTTCTGTAATACCACGGATGTGTGAAGAACTCATACATCAGCAGCAGAACGACACAGATACCGATACATATCCAATAAATGGTATCGGGATGACCCTCAGTCCACATATTCTCAAACAGGAAACCAATCAGTACTCCTGCCTCCCACATCAGCTGATAGGTATTGTTTCCCGTTCCCCGCTCGCAATGCCTCGGCAGGCTGATCATTTTTATAAAGAAACGTGACACAGTGGTTCCGGTTCCCATCCCCAACAAAATACCAGCTATATAACTGTTCATCAAGCTATTGGAAAAAGCGAGCAATAACAATCCTCCTATCATTGCCGCCTGCCCCAGCTCTACCTCCGAACGACCGGAAGCATGAGAAAGCACGTAACGCAAAAGCAGCAAAGACAGGACAAAGCCTATCAGGATACAAACAAAAAACAATTCATTGTAAATATGTGCCACCAATATCCCAAAGATAATGGCCACCATCATCATATTCATCCCCGGCCACAAAGTGCGCGGCAGCAAAAAACGGTCCAGCGAGAACCATGAAGTGCTGAGCGGAGCACGGAAAGGAACTTTCACCGCCGGAATCAGCACCAGCGCCAACGCTCCCAGAGCCATACTGGTATAAATGATATGGTGAAAATTCCAATAAGGATAAATATAGATCCCCAAGGCAAGACCCACCACCATTCCAAAACGACCCGCCCAGGCAAAAGCGATATTGGCGTCCGTGCGGCGGCGGGAAGCAGTGACATCAATCACCAATGTACTGCCCGTAGTCATGGTAATGACGCTGAACAGCCCTCCCTGGACAGCCCTGACCAAAGCTACAAATCCTACGGTCGCAACGTACGGATATAGCAGACTGGATGCCACAAACAGGAATATCGCTATAAAGCACACACTTTTACGTTTGAACGTATCAATAAGGTAGCTGTTGAATGTTCCCGGAAGGAACATGGCCAGCCCGAAAACAGCAATGGCTGCTCCTGCTTCCGCATAACTGCAATACCAGTGCCGCACCATCCATAAAGGCAGCACAGGAAGCATCATGTATAGTGATGCATAAAGCAAAAAATTGGAAAGGGATAACAAAAACATATTCCCAGTCCACAGTTTTGCCTTTTCATACGGAAAGAAGAAGTCATCATACATATCAGCAAAAACTTTTAATATTGTTCGTCTTCGTTAGGGAAATCCCCTTTTTTCACATCATCCACATACTGCTGTATGGCTCCCGTCATAACTGTATGCAGATCGGCATAACGACGGAGGAAACGAGGACTGAAACCGTTGGTCATCCCCAGCATGTCCGATACTACCAGCACCTGCCCGTCTACCGCGCCACCGGCTCCGATACCGATAACGGGAATAGTCAGTTCCCTGGCCACACGCTCTGCCAGTGACGCAGGGATTTTCTCAAGTACCAGCGCAAAACACCCTGTCTCTTCCAGCAGATGTGCATCGCTCAACAACTTCTCGGCCTCTTCCTCGTCCTTGGCGCGTACAGTATAGGTTCCATATTTATTGATAGATTGCGGCATTAACCCCAAATGTCCCATGATGGGAATGCCGGCAGCAATGATTTTCTTTACCGCATCAATGATCTCCACGCCCCCTTCCAGTTTCAAAGCATCGGCGTGCGTAATCTTCATTACTTTGATCGCATTGGTCACCGCTTCGTATTCGGAAGTCTGGTAAGTGCCAAAAGGCAGATCCACCACAACAAGCGCGCGTTTCACCCCACGGACCACAGACTTTCCATGATAAATCATCTGATCAAGGGTGATAGGAAGTGTGGTCACATTTCCTGCCATGACATTCGAAGCGGAGTCGCCTACCAATATAACATCGATGCCTGCGCCATCTACAATCTGCGCTGTCGTGTAATCATAGGAGGTAAGCATAGAAATTTTCTCGCCTCTCTGCTTCATTTCCACCAAACGGTGGGTAGTTACTTTGCGTGTATCACCTGAAATATATCCTGCCATATTTACTTTAATTTATAAAAAACGGCTGCAAAGGTAGATGTTTTAGTTGACATTACCTCATCATATTCTTCATTTTTTCGAAACTGAATCCATTAAAGTCCTGAATAACAGCATTTGCCTTGTCGCGTATTTGCTCTTCAGAATTGGTGGTAGCCAGTCCTATCACAGTCATTCCGGCACGGTTCCCCGCCTCAAGTCCATGAAACGAGTCCTCGAAAACCACACAGTTCTCCGGCACGGTGTCAAAAACTGTCGCACCTAACAGAAAGCATTCGGGGTCAGGCTTGGAATGAGTAAACATTTCAGCAGTGAGGATACGGTCCACACTTTGCTTCAATTCCGGATGTGCTTTATATACGTTGCTCATCTTCATCTCATTTGAACTTGTGACTATAGCTATCTTTACCCCGTTTTCCCTCAATTCTTTCAGGAAAGCCTCTACGCCCGGGATATAATTATATAACATATTTTTTTCAAATTTGTTCAAATCTTCTGTAATTTCATGCTGCACCTCTTCCATTCCGGCAAAATAGTTGGCATAAATCTGTGTCAAGGTCTGTCCTTTTATCAACCGGCCGAATTCGGGAAGCTCCGGATGGTATTTCCGTCCTTGTTCATTCCAGAATATACTATACTGAGTCTCAGTATCCATTACCACTCCGTCAAAATCGAATAAAGCTGCTATGCTTTTTGTTGAATTCATATTACTTTTAGTTTGATTTAACGCCACAAAGGTCCGAATAATCCTCCATATTCCTAACTTTGCAAAGCTTAAAAATAACAAAAACGCGAATGAAAGAAAACAACCCGCACATACTGGGTACAGAAAAGGTCGGAAAGCTGCTTTTAGAGTACTCTATCCCTGCCATCATAGGGATGACACTGACATCACTGTACAATATTATTGATAGTGTATTTATCGGCCATGGTGTCGGCGCCATGGCCATATCGGGTTTGGCTATTTCTTTTCCGCTGATGAATCTGCTGGTGGCATTCTGTACACTGGTCGGGGTGGGTGGCGCTACCATTTCTTCTATCCGCCTGGGGCAGAAGGATACGGACGGTGCCGAGAAGGTGCTGGGAAACGTAACGGTGCTCTGTGTGATAAATTCTATTTTCTACGGAGGCATCACCCTGCTGTTTCTGGACCGGATTCTGTTCTTCTTCGGGGCAAGCCATGACACGTTGCCATACGCCCGCGACTTTATGCAGATTATATTAATAGGAAGTCCTGTCACCTATGTAATGATCGGACTGAATAATATCATGCGTGCCACCGGTTATCCCCGAAAGGCGATGCTGTCCTCCATGCTGACAGTGGGATGCAACATTATTCTGGCTCCTGTCTTTATTTTCTGGCTCGGTTGGGGAATCCGCGGAGCAGCCACGGCAACCATCCTTTCACAGTTTGCCGGCATGATATGGGTGCTGAGCCATTTCATGCAGGAAAAAAGTTATATCCGCTTCAAGAAAGGGATATTCAAATTAAGGAAACGGATCGTAGAGAATATCTTCAGTATAGGTATGTCGCCGTTCCTGATGAATGTCTGCGCTTCGGCCATTGTCATTATATTCAACAAGAGCCTGCTGCTCTACGGGGGCGATCTGGCTATCGGCGCATACGGCATATTAAACCGTCTGCTGATGCTGTTTGTAATGGTTATCATGGGGCTGACTATGGGAATGCAACCGATTGTGGGCTATAATCATGGCGCACACAAATTCGGCCGGGTGAAGCAGACTTTGAAATATTGCATGATTGCAGGGGGGTGCATCACTTCGTTGGGATTTGCTTTCAGCGAACTTTTCCCTAATTTGGTTGTTAATATGTTTACAGACGATAAAGAACTTACAGCATTGGCACGCACCGGGTTACAAATCGGAGTACTGATGTTTCCTTTCGTGGGAATACAAATTGTAATTTCCAGTTTCTTCCAATCTATCGGGAAAGCGAAAATTTCTATCTTCCTCTCCTTGTCCCGCCAACTGTTGTATTTATTACCCTGCCTGCTGTTACTACCTCATTGGTGGGGACTGAACGGTATCTGGCTCAGTATGCCTGTATCCGATCTGTTAGCGTTTATCACAGCCTGCCTGATGCTGGCACATCATATTAAAAAATTAAACAAGATCACAGAAGTATGATATTTAATGCAGAAAACATTCTCTTGATAGGTTCCATCCTATTATTCGTAAGTATTGTAGTGAGTAAGACCGGATACCGGTTCGGAATCCCTACGTTACTTGTTTTTTTATTGGTCGGCATGCTATTCGGAAGCGATGGTCTGGGACTCCAGTTCCATGATGCGGGCGAAGCCCAGTTCATCGGCATGATGGCCCTTAGCATCATTCTGTTCTCAGGGGGTATGGATACCAAATACTCGGATATCAAACCTGTATTGCCACAAGGCATACTGCTTTCCACCTTCGGTGTGTTGCTTACTACTATTTTCACCGGATTCTTTATTTATTGGATTTCCGGATTCTCGAATGTCAGCATTACCATGTCCCTGATGACGGCCATGCTGCTGGCGGCTACCATGTCCTCTACGGACTCTGCTTCCGTGTTCAACATCCTGCGCTCGCAAAGCATGAATCTGAAACATAACCTCCGACCGATGCTGGAACTGGAAAGCGGAAGTAATGACCCTATGGCGTATATGCTTACTATCGTCCTGATACAGTTCATCACGTCGGCAGGCATGGGGGCAGACGATATTCTGATTTCATTCCTGATTCAGTTTGCTGTGGGTGGCACATCAGGATTCCTGCTGGGAAAACTGGCGGTAGCAATCATCAACAAGATTGACTTGAAGAACCAGTCACTCTATCCTATCTTGCTGCTGAGCTTTATTTTCTTCACATTCACCATGACCGACCTGTGTAAAGGAAACGGCTATCTGGCTGTCTATATAGCAGGGATGATGGTGGGTAACGCACGCATTGTAAACCGTAAGGAGATCGCTACTTTTATGAGCGGCATGACCTGGCTCTTCCAAATTATCATGTTCCTGAGCCTGGGATTGCTGGTGAATCCCCATGAAATGTTGTCCATCGCCATACCGGCAACCTTGATCGGCATTTTCATGATTGTCCTCGCCCGCCCGCTCAGTGTCCTGCTCTGCCTCCTTCCCTTTAAAAAGATGAACATCAACTCACGGCTGTTTATTTCCTGGGTGGGATTGCGCGGAGCAGTACCTATCATATTCGCCACTTATCCAGTAGTAGCTGATGTGCCGGGATCTACTCAGATTTTCAATATCGTATTCTTCATTACCATATTGTCTTTAGTGGTTCAGGGAACGACCATTTCATGGATGGCCAAATTACTCCATCTGGATACCCCACTGGAAAAAACAGGAAATGATTTCGGAGTAGAGATACCGGAGGAAATCAATACAGACCTCCGCGATATCGTACTGACGGAAGAAATGCTGGCAAAAGGAAACAGACTAATGGATATGAACCTACCTAAAGGTATGCTGGTGATGCTGATAAAAAGAGGAAACGAGTTCATGATTCCCAATGGCTCTCTGCAACTGCACGCCGGTGACAAGCTGCTGATTATCTCGGAAAGCAAAACGAAATAAAAAATTTGCCCATGTGCCCACGTGCTGCGCTATGGTCCCGCATGGCAATTGGCACATGGGCAAATTCGCACATTATTCAACTGAGCAACAGCATGATATTCAATGCGGAGACAATCACCGCAATGGTATAAAGCACGAATGAACTCCACCGGGAGTTGGCATATTTGCCCATCACCCGTTTGGAAGAGGTCAGTCCTACTTGCAGGAACACCGTGAAAGGCAGCTGGATACTCAGAATCATCTGAGAAATGATAAGTCCGTAAAAGGGATTCTCAATAAAGAAGATAAGAACCAATGCTATCCCCAAAGAAATCAAAATACCGACCTTAGAGTGGATATCCTTGATATGATAAGACTCACCGAAAATACCCGCAAAGATAGAACCTGCCGCCATACCACTGGTTATGGTGGAGGAAATCCCCGCCATCAGCAATGCCAGGGCAAAGATGATTCCGGCATGGCTGCCCAGCAACGGGTCAAGCAACGACTTCGCCTGCTGCAACTCTTCCACCGGAGTCCGGGTACGGAAGAAAGTAGCGGCTGCCCGGAAAATCATGGCACTATTTATTGCCCACGTTTCTGTA
>OGQC01001284.1_pt1 | contig 10569 bp, 7 predicted proteins | sample 1553081 | NCBI WGS metagenome assembly OGQC01 (sample SAMEA2580267, study PRJEB22360) | human gut metagenome | biome: human gut; feature: human-associated habitat; material: faeces | place: Denmark | collected 2008/2010
ATGCAATTAAAAAATAAGCGGGATGGGAGCAACTGTTATGAAAAATGAAGATGATGTTATCGGCAATGAAATAACGGGTGGCGGGAGCAGTTCCAGCGGTCCTTTAAAAAGTCTGCTGGAGGTATGTCCGATCTGCGGCAAGGAATTTTCCTGCAATAAAACCTATCATGTCTATACGGCACTGGCCGGACGCCGGCGGCAGTATTACTGCAGCTATCACTGCTTTAAACAGCGGCAGAATCCCAAAAATAAATTATAAAACACTAAAACACCGTACATTTTGTACGGTGTTCTTTTATTATGCTGTCGTGCATAGATGACAGGAAGCAGTTTGCAGGATTTGTTGAATGATATTTTTGCAGTGATTACATATATTCACCTATATGTGGAAGCTATAAAGCATGAGCAAGTAAATCAGTATGATTGTCCTGTAGAGGGGTAAAATTATATGATATTACAAAAAAATATTGCTTTTTACAAAAAGCATAACTACAATATTAATTAGATAACGAATAGTTTAGAAAATATTAAATAAAATAATTGTAAAACTTAAATTGATGAGAGAATTTGCAGAAATTTAAAATCATGAGAGAAGTGAAAGCATGAACGCTGACAGTTACGGCCTTAAATTGAACGAACAAAGCAGTGAGCAGACGGTCTATGACTACAATATGCTGATGAGTGCGATGAACGTCAGTGTCAGCAAGCACTTGATGGACGAAAATTTTACCGTAGTCTGGGCTAATGATTATTTTTACTCGCAGACTTTATACACAAAGCAAGAGTATGAAGCGATCTATGATAACAGTTGCCGCAAATATTTTGCGCAGTACCCGGAAGAGTATGAAAAAATGGCGATGGCAGTTGAACAGGCCTTGCTGAAAGGGAAAAGTGGTTATGAATGTATCTGCAGGATGCCGCTTAAAGATGGAAGCTGCTCCTGGATTAAAGTCAGCGGTATGTTCAGCGACCAAAAGGTTAACGATATCCCGGTCATTTACGCTACCTTTATTGATGTTACTGAAGCCGTTGAACAAAAGGAACTGCAGCAGCAGCTGGAAAAACGTTCACAGGAGCTGCAGGCGGCACTGCAGGCGGCAGAAGTCGCTAACCGTGAAAAGTCTGATTTTCTTTCCCGGATGTCGCATGATATCAGGACGCCGATGAACGCTATTATGGGGATGACGGATATTGCCTCCGCGCATATCGACACTCCGGAAAAGGTACAGGACTGTCTGCGGAAGATCTCGCTTTCGAGTCAGCATCTTCTGGGCCTGATCAATGATGTGCTGGATATGTCGAAGATAGAAAGCGGAAAAATGACTCTGGCGGAAGAAGTGATCGAGCTGCCGGAGGTGATGGACACTATCGTTTCGATCATGCAGAGCAGTGTCAAGGCCAGGCAGCAGCATTTTGACGTGCGCCTGCGGCATATCAGGCACGAGCAGCTGTGCTGCGATTCGCTGCGTCTGCGGCAGGTACTGATCAATGTGCTTTCCAACGCTTCCAAGTTTACGCCGCCGGGCGGTACCGTCAGTTTCGATATCGAAGAAACGGCGTCAGAAAATGCGGCCAAAGCCTGGTTCAAATTTACAGTCAGGGATACCGGAATCGGAATCAAGCCGGAGTTTTTGAGGGATATTTTTAAACCCTTCACCCGCGAAAAAGACAGCCGGATCGATAAAACTGAAGGCAGTGGTCTGGGGATGGCGATCTCGAAGAAAATCGTCGATTTGATGGGCGGGACGATCGAGGTCAGCAGCGAGGTTGGTACTGGTACTGAATTTACGATCAGGCTGCCGCTGCCGATCAGTGAACTGGAATTGGGCAATTTTAAGTTTCCCGATTTGAAGATCATCGTAGTCGACGATGATGTGATCGTCTGTGAGCATACGACGGAGCTTTTACGGCAGATTGGCATTCGTTCGGACTGGGAAACGTGTGGACAGCGGGCGGTGCAGAAGGTCCTGGCGGCGCATCAGGCGGGTGAGCCTTACGACGCGGTGATATTGGACTGCAGGATGCCGGATCAGGACGGAGTGGAAACGGCGGCGATCATTCGCCGCGCTATCAGCGAACCGCTGCCGATCATTTTGATTTCAGCATATGATTCGGCCGATGTTGAAACGAAGGCGCGTCAGGCGGGTGTCAACGGTTTTATGACGAAGCCTGTTTTTATGTCGACTTTGTGCCGGGCGTTACAGAGATATGTTTTAGGTCAAGCAGCTGCCGATGAACAAAAGAGTAAAACTGATTTCAGCGGTAAACGCTTTTTATTAGTGGAAGATAACGCCTTGAACCGTGAGATAGCGATGGAAATGCTGGAATCTGCCGGCGCTGTGGTAGAAAGTGCCTGTGACGGCGCAGAAGGCGCGGCAAAATTTGCGGCGGCGCCAGCCGGCTATTATGATCTGCTGCTGATGGATGTGCAGATGCCTGTGATGAACGGCTATGAAGCCACGCAGAAGATCCGCGCTTCTGCTAAGTCCGATGCCAGAACCGTGCCGATCGTGGCGATGACGGCCGATGCTTTTGCCGAAGATATCATCGAAGCGAAAAAGGCAGGTATGAACAGCCATTTAGCCAAGCCTTTAAATTTAGCGACGCTGGTGCGTGAAATAAATAAACAGCTGCAGAAGCATTGAAAAAGAGAATAAAAGTTTTGGTACACCGTATGTGTGATTGCATACGGTGTTTTTTTATTTATTTTTAGAAGCAAAGAAAAGAGGCTGTTGTACAAGGTTGGCAAGTAAATAATTCAAATAACAAAACCGTCTGCCGAGGCAGGCGGTTTTTTGCAGTTCGGGTACCAGTTGCAAGACTTTCAGACAGGCGTATTCACTTATAACAAAAATGTCTTGCGGGGGGGGGACAAATATGGTATTATATCAAAAATAAACTATATAGATAGTATTAAGTATTAGGAATAAGAAATTATCAAAACAAGAATTAATTAAAATATTGCGAAAGTAGACATGACAAGTAAGGTTTTCACCAAGGCGTTGCGACCCTCCGTCTTGCTTGAAAATATTTCCCCATAAGTGCCGCTTTGCGAAAAAAGCAGAGCGGCAAACCCAAATGAGCGCTGCGGTTTAAAGCTGCAGCTTTGATGAAAGTTTTTAGACAGGGAGCACAGATGCTTCCTTTGTTTAAAATATTATTTCCAAACAACCCTTTATGTATAATCGGGGTCTTGCAATCGGCGTGAAAAATTTACAGAAAGGAGCGGGAAAGGCAAAAGCCAGGGCAACCATTTTCAGTAGAAGTCAGGCTGTGACACGCCTGCTGCCCCTGCGCGATAACGGGTAGAAATTTGTAGTAAAAATTGATGATGAAGGAGTGAGACAGTTGTCTAAATCCAAAAGGTACCAGTTAGAGAAAAAAATCATGGTTTTTCTGAGCAGCGGTTTGTTTGCGATCTCAGGATTTTGTGCAGGCGACGTTTATGCCGCGGCTGTTTTTGCGGATGGGACAGGGACCAATTCGACTGTTGCCGGCGTAAATAACAACGCCAGCGGTGAGAATACTAATGCTGTAGGTTATAACAATCATGCTATTTCTGATAACAGCAACGCGATCGGCGCGAATAATCAGGCTCTGGCCGAGGATTCCAATGCCATCGGCAGTAAAAACAACACTTATGCCAATGAATCAAACGCGATCGGCAGCGGCAATATCACTAATGGCGTCGGGTCTAATGCTATTGGTAAGGATAATGTGGCCAATGGCTTGGACAGTAACGCTTTTGGTACTGCCAATAAGGCGAATTCGGATAATTCCAATGCTTTCGGTACCGGCAATCTGGCGGATGGTATCGGTACGAGCGCCTTTGGTTATTTGAATAATGTCAGCGGCAATGAATCAGTGGCGTTTGGTTTTACCAATACCATTTCGGCGGCAGAGGCCGTAGCAATGGGCCGCAATAATCAGGTGATCGCTACCGGCGGCAGTGCGATCGGTAATAATAATCAGGCAATGGCGATGTATTCTACTGCGATCGGCAATGATAACTATGCTATCGGTGAGAATTCCAGCGCGATCGGCCTTGGCAACAATATTACAGCTAACGAAGCTACGGCGCTGGGCAACAAGAATACGGCTTCGGGGATCTCGGCAGGCGCTGTCGGTATCAGCAATACTGCCAGCGGCCATAATGCCCAGGCTTTCGGTTATTTAAACGAAGCTACGGGTCAGGATTCTCAGGCCTTCGGCGCTCAGAACAAAGCGACGGAGCGTTATGCCAGCGCTTTTGGACATGAAAATGAGGCTAAGGCCTATGCGGGCAGTGCGCTGGGTGTGAAAAACGTGGTGACAGGCAATTTTGCTTCAGCGGTTGGTTATGACAATACGGCATCCAACTATCTGGCTAACGCCATCGGCACCTCGAATGTGGCCTCCGGAGCCTATGCTAATGCTTACGGTGTACATAACGAAGCCAATGCCAGTTATGCCAGTGCTTTTGGCTATGGCAATATCGTCAGCGGCGAGCATGGCATCGCATCTGGCTACAATAATAGCATCAGCGGCAATTTCGCCAGCGCTTTCGGTACAGATAATACAGTTAGCAATATTCGCAGTGCGGCCGTAGGTTCGAATAATACCGTCAGCGGTGAGGTCAGTAATGCTTTTGGCTATAATAATACCGCCAGCGGCAATTATACTAACGCTATCGGTTATAACAACCAGACGCAGGCTTTTGCTTCTTCGGCGATCGGCTATCAGAACAAGGCTACGGCCAGCGCGGTTTCGGCCAGCGCCGTGGGTCGTTCCAACGAAGTGAGCAACGAATATGCCAATGCTTTCGGTGCTTTGAACAAGGCGTCGGGTTCTTCCTCCAGCGCTTTCGGCGTCAATAATAACGCTTCGGGTTCCTTTGCCAGTGCTATGGGTTATCAGAACACAACGGCCGGCTATCTCGGCAGTGCTGTGGGCGCCAGCAATAACGCGTCTGCTAATTATGCCAGTGCTTTTGGTTATGGCAATGCGGCCTCGGGCTATGTCGGTAACGCTTTCGGCAGTATGAATACGGCTTCCGGCAGTTATGCCAGCGCCGTAGGCTATCAGAATACTGCCAGCGGCGTCAAATCCAACGCTATCGGCAATGAAAATACAGCGTCAGAAGAATACACTAACGCTGTCGGCGCCGGCAACAGAGTCAGCGGCTACGCCTCCAGTGCCTTCGGCAACAATAACGAGGTGACTGCTGAATTCGCCAGCGCTTTTGGCCACAGCAATAATATCAGCGGCTACGTTTCCAATGCCCTGGGTTATGATAACGCTGTCAGCGGCGATTATTCAACAGCGGTAGGCCTTTTTAATAATGTAGGCGGCAATTCGTCCCATGCTTTTGGCTATGGCAATAATATTGCTGCTAATTCCAGTTCAGCTGTCGGCAACGGCAATACGATCAGCACCGGAGCTGATGATTCCTTCGCGCTTGGTAACGATACCAGTATCTCGCTGGCTAACAGCGTAGCTTTGGGCAGTAATTCTGCAGCGACTGCGATCAACAGCGTTACGGGCAACAGCAGCTATACTAAATGGGCCGGCGTCAGCGACGTCGTGGGCGTTGTCAGCGTAGGCAGCTCCGGGGCGACCCGTCAGATCCAAAATGTAGCGGCAGGGCAGGTCAGCGCAACTTCTACCGATGCCGTCAACGGCAGCCAGCTGTATGAAGTAGCGCAGAAAGCGGCCGAGCAGGCTACTGTTTCGGCAGGCGACAGCAATGTCGTCGTTACGTCAACTACCAATAGCAGCGGCGGCACCGATTACGAAGTGAAGCTGGCTGATGAGCTGGAGATCGGTACGGGCGTCAAAGTAGACGGCACCGGCGACGGTAAGATCGAAGTCGGTAACGGCAATGTTGTCATCGACGGCAGCGACGGTTCGATAACTGCCGGCGGCGTGACGATCAATAAAGATGATGAAGGCACGATAAACGGCCTGACCAATACTACCTGGGACCCGGACAATTATGTATCCGGGCAGGCAGCGACCGAAGACCAGCTGAAAGCGATCCATGATAAAGCTGCGGAAGCGGCCGAGCTGGCAGCTAAGCATACAACTATGGAAGCTGTCGACAACAATATCCTGATCGAAAAAAGCACTAACGCTGACGGCGGCGACCATCACGAACTGAAATTGAATGATGTCGTTGAGATCGGCAGCGGCGCCAATAAAGTCACTATCGACGGTACAAATGGCACTGTCAGCACCGGTAATATCAATATGAACGGCACCAACGGCATGATAACTGCCGATAAGATCACTATCGACGGCGGTTCCGGCACGATCGGCGGTCTGACGAATACTACCTGGGACGCAGATAATTACGTTTCCGGGCAGGCTGCGTCGGAAGATCAGCTGAAAACCGTTTATGATACCGCAGTCAAATATGACGTGGACAGCGGCGGTAATATCAACACCGGTAAAATCACGCTGGAAGGCAGCAGCGGCACTACGATCGGCAATGTAGCGGCAGGCGAAGTCAGCGCTACCTCTATGGACGCCGTCAATGGCAGCCAGCTGTATCAGGTCAAGCAGGACATCAATAATATCAATCAGGATATCACCAAGCTGGGTGACGAGATCGATACGGTCGGCGCGCTGTCAGCAGCGATGGCAGGCCTGCATCCGCGCTTCCAGGACGGTAACAAGGGCGAGCTGGCCATGGCTTACGGCGGTTACGGCGGTAAAAGCGCATTAGCAGTCGGCGGCTTCTACGCCCCTAATGAAAAAGTAATGTTCTCACTGGGACTGGGTGTTTCTGAAGGCGGCAGCAAAATGGGCAACTTCGGCGTCAATTTTGCGCTGGACCGCTCTAGAGACCGTAAGGCAGAAGCACGAGATATAGTTTATACCCGTAAAGAGGTAGACAGCTCTTTGGCAGCGCAGGATGAAAAAATCAAACTGCTGCTGGCTAAGCTGGAAGAACAAAGCCGGGAAATCGAAGAACTGAAAGCAAAAGTAAACTAACAGCAAAACCCCTGTCTGCTTAGCAGACAGGGGTTTTATTCTGAGGATAGGAGCAGCACAGCACGGCTGATGATCTGCATAAAAGCAGTCAACAAAAAACAATGAAACAGCTTTAAAATTTCAAAAAAATTTACTGGAAATCATCTTTTGAACAGAGTGGAGCTGTTTATATGTTTTAGGTTCAAAAGGCAGCCGCAGCAGGCCTTGACAGGTAATGCGGCTTTTAATCTGGTTTTAATCTTGGCGTTATAAAATAAAGACAAAGCAAAGGCCGGCGACGTAACGGCCGTTAAGGAGGTAAAGGATATGAAAAGAAAATCTATAGCTATGCTGGCAGCAGCTCTCTGCACCTTGGCGATCACAGTTACAGCTTTAGCTGCCGAACTCATCAATGCGGAACAGGCGCGCAGTATTGCTGCTCAATGGGTACCGGCAGGCAGCACACATCTGGTGACTAAGGACGAAAGCTTTGAATTCATGCCTCATTATGACGTTAAATTCTATGATAATAAAACCAATACCGCCTATGAAATAGAAGTTTTAAGAAACGGCGGCAAGGTAAGAGAGTTTAAAATGGAAGCGCAGACCGCTTTAGGCAGCCCTAAAATCGTCCTTTCAGTAAATGATGTGCAAAATCTGGTCCGTAAGGAATTTCCGAATGCTGTTTTTACTAAAGTAGAATTAGACCGCGGTGACGGGCTTTATGAATATGAAGCAGATTTTTACACGCCGGAGGTACGGGGCGAAATGAAATTCAACCCTGAAACAGGCACTGTTATTGAAAAAGAAATAAAATATACTGTGTTTTAAGCAAGAAGCGGACAGTAGAATAAGACCGGATTTTCCGGTCTTATTTTTATTTGACAGCTGCGGTTCGGGTACGGCGGCCAGAGTGTGCTGAAAGTTGTTATATTTGTAATAAGAATGCTATTTGCTGTTGAGTTGGCATTTAAAAAAGTAAAATGTATAAAAATTTTTTCTGATTTCGCAAGTTAGGAAATAAAAGCAAATAATCGAAAATAATATAAATAAGAAATAAACATAAAAAATAGAAATGCTGGCAGATGAAGAAACAAAATGAATTAATATTATAAAATATGATATTAATATACATAAAACGGCTAATTTATCCCTTATAATTGCTTAAATATGCAAAAAGAGAGCAGGATTTTTTTGCTGGATGTTGAATAAATACGGTGAAATTTAGCATGTTTTAGAAAGATGCTAAATAAATCTCAAGGGGGTAAAAGAATATGAAAAGGATGAATAAGGTTTTAGTAAAGGCGGTCGTTTTGAGCCTGATAATGGGCGGAGTACATATGGGGGGGACTTTTGTTTAAAAGGCTATGCGGCTGCGATTGGTACTGGTTTGGAAATACATGCAGGTTTAGATGTCATGAATGATGCGGATGTTAAAGCGGATAAAGATGCTATAAAAGCTGCCGGCGCCTTAGCAACACAAAAAGATTTGGAAGCAGTAAATAGGGATGCGGAAACTGCAAAAGAGACTGCAGAGGCAGCAGAGAAGAAAGCTGCTGACGCACATTCAAAGGCTACTGGAGCATACTTAGAGGCCAAACAGGCCCAAGAAAAAAATACTGAACAAGATAAGACTTTAAGTGAGCAGGGTCAAAAGATTTCGGAAAATTCTACGGCGATAGAACAAAACACAGCGGATATTGAAACTAATAAACAAGGCATCGTGACCAATAAAGAAAATATCGAAAAAAATACGCAGGCAATCACTACCGAACGGACAGAACGCATCCAGGAAGTACAGCGTTTAGACGGGCGGATCGACGGCTTAAGCAACCGCATCGACGAGCTGGACGGACGCATTGATAAAGTCGGAGCTTTGGCAGTCGCTATGGCCGGCCTGCATCCGCTGGAATATGACCCGGATGCCCCGACTCAATTCTCGATGGCGGCAGGTACTTACAGCGGTGAAAGCGCTATTGCGGCAGGTCTGTTCCACAACCCTAATAAAGACGTACTTTTGAGCGTGGGTTTTTCGATCAGCGGCAGTGAGAAGGCAGCTAATGTCGGCGCTACCTTCCGCTTTGGCAGAAGCTCGGAATCAAAAGCCCGTAAAGTGATAGAAGACAAACAACGCGAGCAGGAGCTGGCTGCCCAGGCCGCAGCCGCCAGACAGAAAACCGTTTCCTATCGTGTAGAACAGATTTTGGCTGAAGATACAGCGAAAGCTGAATAGCAGATGGGCAGAAAAGCATTTGATAACAGCATCGATTATAAAGAGATCGGCACCAGGATCAGGATCATGCGGCTGAAGCTGGCGGTTTCACAGACTGAATGCGCCTCTAAACTGGGTATTTCGCAGACACACCTGAGTAATATCGAGCATGGCCGCAGCGGGATCACTTTGCAGATGCTGTGCCGGGTCTGTGATATCCTGCAGGTAAGCTTGGATTATCTGGTCAGAGGCGCAGAAAAAACCGACGAAAAAAAGCACAGCGAGATCACGATCGACGAAGTTGTGCGGGTCATAAAAATGCTGAAGGGCATAGAAGAAAAATAAGTCCGGCAGACAGCAAGTTTATCATAAAAAAGAGCAAACCATTTTGGTTTGCTCTTTTTTTGTCTGAGTATTTAAATTATTATTTTGCGGAAGGCGGCATTTTCCACCATTGTAAATCAGGTTAATGTTATTCTAAAATCAGATTAAAATATAAGGAGGTATTGGTTATGTGTATTATTTGTACTGATCCAAATTGTGACCATGGTGAAAGGTGTGGTCGTGTAAAAATTTATAAGGAGGGAGGTTCTGCCAGCGATTTATTGGATAGCAGAGGAGAATGGGAACATGTTATTCCAGGCGCTGTTATCCGTGGCTCAGTATTTTTGCATAGCCACGGAGTTACTTATCGCGATTCTATGACTTATGCGCTTGATTATGCTATCCACAGAGATGCTGTGGATGGTAGCGGAGGAGGGATTACCTCTACTGGCAGAAGTGAAATTGCTCAGGGATGGGTAAATGATCTGATTAGACTATTTGATTCTGGGCAATCTGATGAAGCGATAGGCAAGGTTTTTTGTGATGAAGTGTATGCTATTGAGGCTCACAGGAAATTTACGGAAAATGATTTCTCAAGCTTAGTGGCAATTTTAAGAAGTTATATTGATAAAGGGATAGTTTCTCAAAGAAAAGCTGATGAAATTGCCAGTTGGATGCATGGAAGGATATAATAGCGATTTTTGATTGCGAATTATTTCCAATTTAATATTGAGAGTATTATTGCGTATGGTAAGAAAACTGTCTGAAAAGGCAGTTTTTTCATATAATCTATAAAAAACTTACAAGTATATATTTTACAGAAAAATACTTAAAACCGTTTAAAGATGAGTTGTTATTTCTATTATTTGAATAAAGGATGTTTTTATTGTTTTGCAGCGTCTGCCTCAACAGCAGGCGTTTTTTGTATTTTTAGTATGTTTTACAGGGGCTGTGCTCCGGCAATGATCGCGGCGGTTAGGCGAAACGCAAAAGTAATAGAACCATAAAAAAACGCGCAGACGCTGATAGTCGTAAAGCCGCTGGCGTAATGCGCCGGGCAAGACTCGCAGACGTTTTAC
>OGQC01001285.1_pt1 | contig 10568 bp, 8 predicted proteins | sample 1553081 | NCBI WGS metagenome assembly OGQC01 (sample SAMEA2580267, study PRJEB22360) | human gut metagenome | biome: human gut; feature: human-associated habitat; material: faeces | place: Denmark | collected 2008/2010
TGCCCTTCGGGCAATTAAAATCTTTTCTAAAGATTTTAATTGGAGTTCAGTATGAGGGCTAAGATTTCCGCAATGCTGCGGTAATGGCTGATACTATTTCAGTTCTACCGTGCTCAGATCCCATTCCTCATGAATCTTGGGAACGTCGCTGATCAGGCGCTTGGTATACGCGGCCTTGGGATTGAGGATGACCTCGTCCGCCTTGCCGAATTCCACAAACCTGCCATGCTCCATGATATAAACGGTATCGGAAATGTAATACGCCAGGCCAATATCGTGGGTGATGAAGATAACGGTCATGCCGATCTCATCGCGCAGCTGTAGCAGCATATCCAGAATGGTGGCGCGGGAGCAGGCGTCAACCATGGAGGTCGGCTCGTCCGCCAGCAAAATCTTGGGCTTGAGCAGGAAAATACGGGCGATCATCAGACGCTGCATCTGGCCGCCGGAGAGCTCGAAGGGATACTTATTGGTCAGCTCCGCGAACTTCAGGTTTACAAAGGAGCAGGCTTCGGTCATCATTTCGATCTTCTTCTCCTTGGGGAGATGCTTGCCGCCGCGCATGTTAATGCAGTCGAGAAGCACGGTGTCAATTTTATTGAAGGTATTGAAGGAAGAGAATGGATCCTGGAAAATGGCCTGAATGCCTCTCCAGTATTCCTTTTTCTTTCTGTGGGAGGAAACGTCCCGGGGCTTGCCCTGGAACAGGATCTCCCCTTCCGTCTGATTCAGCAGACCCAGCAGCATTTTGGACAGGGTGGTCTTACCGGAGCCGGACTCACCGACGATGGAGACGAACTCGCCCTCGTGAAAGTCAAAGTCCACATGGTCAACAGCCACGGTTTTCTTTTCGCCAAGTCCGAATACCTTGGTTACCCCGTGGCCGGACAGGCAAAGCGGTGCGTTGGTGAAATCCTTCGTTTTCGGAACGTAATCACTCACGGCTGTACACCTCCTTCAATTCATCCTGACCCAGCAGGCAGCGGTACATACGTCCGTCGCCGAGATCCTTTTCGGGGATGGCGCTGTAGCGGCACTCAGGCCGGGCGTACTTGCACCGCTCGGCAAAACGACAGCCCTGAGGCGGTTTTTTCAGGTTGGGCGGCGTACCGGGAATCGCAGTCAGCTTGTGTCCGCGCGTGCCCTCCTCGGGAACCAGAATGGAGCTCATCAAGCCGTGGGAGTACGGATGCACGGGATCGAACACCATTTCTTCCGCAGTGCCCTTTTCCACAATCTGTCCGGCGTACATGACCATGATGTCATCGGTCACATTGTAGAGCAGAGGCAGCTCGTGGGTGATGAACAGCATGGACTTGATATAGCCCTTTTCCATCAGCTCCCGCATCATCTTGATAACCATCTTCTGAGAGGTCACGTCCAGCGCGGAGGAAGGTTCGTCGGCAATCAGAACCTTGGGGTTCAGAATGGTAGACACAGCGATGACGGTACGCTGCTTCATACCGCCGGACAGCTCCACCGCGTGTTTATCCAGCACCTCGGGCGGCAGACCCAGTTCCGCAAACCGTGCTTCCGCCAACTCCCGGATCAGCTTCTTGTCTTTCTTGGGGTCATGTGCCCGCACCACGTCCTCGATAAAGCGGATGATTCTCTGGGTTGGGTTCAGGGCGTTCATGGCAGCTTGGGGAATGTAGGCAATTTCCGTGCCGAGGATGCTCTTACGGACATCATCCGGCTTCATGCCGGAGATATTTCTGCCGTCGATGACGATATCGCCGCTCATATAGTGCAGAGGCGGGAAATAGTAGCCCATCATAGAAAGCGCCAGCGTGGATTTTCCGCAGCCGGACTCGCCCGCGATGCCCAGGGACTTGCCTTCCTCGATTTTGAAGGAGACGCCGTCCACGGCGTAAACATCCTCGTGGAAGCGGGTCACATATTTGGTTTTGAGGTTTCTGACCTCCAGCATTACTTTACCCATTGCGTCGTCCTCCTTAGTCTCTCAGGGTGGGATTGAATACCTGGTCGAGACCCGTGTTCATCAGATTCAAAGAGAAAGAGATGAGGGTGATGGTCAGAATCACAGGGAAGTAAGCCCACCAGGAACCGTTGGTATGCGCGGAATACAGCATGGCCCAGTTCATCATCAGACCCAGCGTAGGAACCTCGGTGGTCTTGGGGCCAAGACCCAGCAGTGACAGCTGTGCTTCGCTGAGGATGCCGGAGGAAACCTGAAGAATGAAAGCCATGACGACATAGGAAGCAATGTAGGGCAGGATATCCGTCAGCACGATGCGAACCAGGCTGTGTCCGGAGAGCTTGCTCAGGTTGACGTGGTCACGGTTGCGCAGGCTGATGACCTGAGAACGGACGGAACGAGCGGTCCAGGTCCAGCTTGTCAAGCCGATAACCAACGCGACCACCGCCGCGCCGCGCTGTTCCTGACCGATGGAATAGGAAATCAAAATCAGCAGGATGAAGCTGGGGATAACGGTGAAAATGTTGGTGATGAACATAATCAGATCGTCCGCAAAGCCGCCTAAGTAACCGGCCAGCAGGCCCAGGGTCAGGCCAATGATTGTGGCAACGGCACCGGCGATCAGGCCGATTCTGATGGAGGTGCCGCAGGCGGACACCAGCTCTTTAAGGACGTCGCGGCCGAAGTTGTCGGTGCCCAGCGGCAGAGTCTTGACGTTGGCAACGGCACGGATGTTGACATAGTCGGTTTTGCTGATGGAATTCACCTTTTCCAGATCGCCCTCATCATTCTCATCGGCGATAATCCGCACGTCAGCGGAGCGCAGCTCCAGCAGAGCGTTATTCAGGCGCTTGTAATAGTTCCGCTTTGCCATGGTCATGCCGGCAGGCTTGGCGGTAACCTCGTAATTGTCGTTCCACAAATCCACCAACGCGTCGGTGTCGTTAATGTCCAGTCCGGACACGTCGATGCCCATAGCGGTGAACCACTCCACCATGGCAACCCTGTCCTCAGCGGACAGAGCCTTCGCGATTCGGTTATCGTCCGCGTCGGAAAGGCGCAGCGTCTCGGTGTCGGTGCCCACGGCGTCATACAGGGAAACGTAAGTACCGGGAGATGCGAAGGTGCCAACGCCAATCATTTCCAGAGGGTTTCCGGGGTTGAACATGGGATAGATCAGCATGATCAGAAGGATAAACACAAAAATGCCAAAACCAACCACAAATTTGGGGGAATGAAAAATCTGGCGCAGTGTATTCTTCATTTTTAATTCCTCCCTTAGCTGTCAAACTGGGCGGCTTTGACTCTGGGATCGATAAAGCCGTAGATGATGTCCAGCAGGAACGTCACTATCAGAACCATGATGGTGATAATCAGAGTAGTAGCAGAAATCAAGGGATAATCCGCCGCGGTCACGGCGCTGTACATGGTGCTGCCGAGACCGGGATAGGAGAAGATGATCTCAGCGACCAGAGCGCCGCCGATCATGGTGCCGATGGACAGCGCCAGGCCGGTGACCTGGGGCAGCATGGCGTTGCGGAAAACATAACCGACGATCTTGCGATCCTTGATGCCAAGGAACCGGGCATACTTGACATAGTCGGCATTAAGTTCATAGATAGACATGGAGCGCATACCCACGGCCTGACCGCCGATGGAAACCAGGACAATGCTCCAGAAGGGCAGCTGGTAGTGAGAAATCACAGAGGAAATAAACTTCCAGCTGAAATTGGGAATCATATCAAAACCATAGCCGCCGGAAATGGGAGCCCATTTCAGTTTCACGGCGAAGAGAACAAGAAGAATCACTGCCATACCGAAAGCCGGGACGTTGCCCAAAAACAGGAAGGTCGGGAGCAGAACCTTGTCAAAGCCCTTGCGGATGTACGCCGCCAGGGCGCCAAGCAGGTTGCCAAGCAGCCAGCCAACCAGGATCGCGGGCAACTGCAGGCAGATCGTCCACATGATGGCACTGGAAATAATGTTGCTGACGGATCTGGGATACTGGCTGAAGGAAAGCCCAAAGTCGCCGTGGATGGCGTTCTTGCAGAAGATCAGAAACTGCTCCGCCATAGGCTTATTCGTACCGAACTGTTCTGCATAACGCTCGTAAATTTCCTGCACGGCAGAGGCGTCGGACATACCGTTCGCCATTTTACCAGTGATGGCCGCGACAGGGTCGGCAGGCATCAGCCGGGGCAGAAAGAAATTGAGGAATACTGCAACGACAAAAGTAATAAGAAACCAGATTATTTTTTTTCCAAAATATTTACGGTAGCCTTTCATGCTACTTTTCCCCCTTTAGCATAAAAACGGGAAGGGCCATGCTCCATGAAGGAGCATGGCCGCTTCGAATTAACTATTAGCCGACCAGCTCGAGCTCGTACAGCGCGGCAATACCGTAGCCATCGGTGCAGTCAGCAGGGGGAATGTTCCGGCCGTCATCGCCGGCGGGGAAGTTGGTCCAGACAGACTCGTTGACGCAGTGGAACACGGAAGGACGATACATCAGGGAGAAGCTGGGAACCTCGGTCAGGTAGATCTCGGTCAGCTTGGTGTACAGATCCTTCAGCTCAGCAGTGTCAGTGGTGGTGGGGATCTTCTTGATGAGAGCCTCAGCCTCGTCATTGACGTACTGGCCCCAGTTGCCGGACCAGTTGTTGGCAATACCCACATAGTCCTTGCCCATAAACTGGTTCACACGGCCCCAGGGATTGGAGGGAGTGGAAGCATCGGGAGACCACATGAAGATGGCGTACTCAGTCTGGTCGGGATCGACAAACACGGTCTGATAGACGGAGTACTCGGGATACAGAGTGGTGATCTCAACGCCAATGTTCTTACCGGCAGCGGCAACCACTTCCATGGAGGCCTGCCAGTCAGTCCAGCCGTTGGGGCAAACAGCGTTCAGGGAGATCTTCTCACCGTTCCACTCACGCCATCCGTCGCCGTCGCTGTCCACGATACCGGCTTCGTCCAGCAGAGCCTTGGCGCCTTCGATGTCATTGCCTGCCCACTGCAGATCGGCAACGGCGTCGTGATCGTACAGAGCCTGCTCACCGTCGGTGGGGTTCATCAGGGAGCGGGGAACATCGGAGAAGCTGGGGGACTGATTGGTCATGGCGTTGGCGATGATGGTATCATAGTCAACAGCCATGGCAATGGCCTTACGAAGGGCGGTATTCTCAGCGATAACGGGGAGGTTCATGTTGTACCATGCGGTAGGCATGGTCAGGCAGACACCATAGGGAGCTTCGTCATAGAAGGTGGAGATGGGCAGGCCGTCTTCCAGCCACAGATTCTGAATGTTGCCGATGAACTGCTGGCAAACGTCAACCTCGCCAGCCTTCAGAGCGACTTCACCAGCGGCGTTATCAGCGTAGATAACGTGAGCCAGGTACTTGGGAACAGGGAGCTTACCCCACATGGAGGCATCCTGACCCCAGTAGTTGTCGTCACGGATCAGAACGACCTTCTGATCGTCGGAGTAGTACTTGGTGTAGGGGCCGGACCAAACGACATCATCACCGGGGTCGTTCAGGATAGCGGTGGCGTCGCCGTTGCAGCGCTCAACGACCTTGTCGATCCAGGCAGCCTGCGCAATGGGAGCCAGTTCCAGGAAGTCCAGAACCTTCAGGGGGTTGACAGGCGCGCCGCTGGCATCAAGCTTGCAGTGGATGACCAGGCTCTTGTCACCGGTAGCCTCGATGCTGTCGATGAAAGCGCCGTAGGAAGAACCGGTGCCGTTGCCGATCTCAACGCCGATTTCCCAGGTGCGGACAACGTCGGCGGCGGTGACAGGCGTGCCGTCAGACCAGTGGGCGGCTTCCTTCAGATTGACAGAAAGCTCAGTCATGTTGTCGTTCCAGGTGTAGTCGCCGTCGGCCAACAGACCGATCAGCTCGCCGGTCATTACGTTCCACATGTACAGGGTCTCGAACATGGTGGTACGGTAGCCGGCACCAGCGGCGAGGGCCATGGCGTTATTCTGGTTGGTTCCGATGACGTTCCAGGAGTTGACGGTACCCCACTGCTGACCAGCAAAGTACAGGGTCTCGTCACGAGGCAGGTCGGTGGTATTGCCGGCTGCTTCGGTTTCGGCAGGAGCTTCCGCTTGCGTGGGAGCCTCGGTGGTAACGGGTGCTTTCGTCTCCGTAGTGGCGGGGCCGCCGCAGGCAGCAAGGCCAATAACCATGACCAGCGCCAGCAGCAACGCGATGAGCTTTTTCATTGTGTTTCCTCCTTTAATTTTTGTTATTGACCTTCTTGGGGAAGGCCATTAACTACAACGGTTTATCATGTCTTTCCTGAAAGGAAAGACACAAAAAGGGATATCCCTTTTTGCCGGATGAAATCACGGTGTCAGCTTTTTCACCGTTTCGCCCGGGAGCAGGGTCCCGCCAACCACATGGCGTCCCGGGATGTAGGATCTTCCCTCTTCCACTGCTCTTGCCAGCTCCTCGACTGCCAGCTCTCCCATCCGCTCGGCATCCTGCCGCATGGTGGTCAGCTTCGGGCGGAGCATCTGACAGAAATCAATGCCGTCATACCCGACGATGCTGACATCGTCCGGGACGGACAGGCCCATTTTCTCAAGCTCGTTTTTGCCCCCAAGGTGGGCGATGTCGTCGGGATAGAGGATGCACGTTGGCGGATCGGGAAGCTCCATCAGCTTCCGGGTTGCCGCCGCCGAGGATTCCGGATCCAGATACATGCTCTGAACCAAATATTCGTCCGGCAAGGAAAGCCCCAGTTCCTTGCAGGCTCTGCAGAAGCCGGAGATTCTGCGGCGCGTCACCGGCGTATCTTCTCCATAGGCGAACGCAATCTTCCGGTGTCCCATACTATACGCATATTTCACCAGTTCCGTCATCCCGCCCACGTTATCGGACAGGACACTGCCGCAATTTTCAAACACACAGTCAATCGTCACAACGGGGATGCCGCTGTTCGCCAGATCCACCACGGCGTGCTCCGTATAATCCACGGAGGCGATGACCACTCCGTCACAGTTACGGTAACGGGCGTGATCCACATAGCTGATTTCCTGACCGCCCATGTGGTCACTGATGAAGGAAATGTCGTAGCCCAGTTCCTCAGCGCGATGCTTGAAGCTGTTGAGAATGTGGGAGAAGAAGCTGTGCGTCAACCCCTTGTTGGCCTGATCCTCAAAAAGGACGCCAAAATTATACGAGCGGCTGGTTTTCAGCATCCGTGCGGCAGAATTTGGTGTATAACCCATTTGGGAAGCCACTTTGCGGATAGTCTCTTTTGTCTCTGCGCTGATATCCGGCGCGCCGTTCAGCGCCTTACTGACAGTGGCAATGGAGAAACCGCACTCCTTTGCAATCATCTTTATCGTCACCATAATGGCCTCCGGGGCCTGAATTTGTCTGCGAATGCAAGGACATGTGCATTTTGAACAATCGGCCGCATATCTGAAACGTTTTCGTACAGCTATATTAACACCATTTTATTTTCTTGTCAAGATGGTTTCTGAAATTCAAGAATTTTTGTGCAATCCGCTGATAAACTATGAAATATGCTTAATCTGAGTCCAATTTCCACCATTAAGCTATTGACTTTGACGAATGATTGTCCTATAGTGTATTTTGTAAACAAGTCGATTTTGAAAACGTATTCGGAGGTATTGCCTATGAAAACACGCACCCTTAACGGCGCATGGACGCTGGAAATTCCGGGCACCCCCTTTGCTGCTGTCCCCGCCACCGTCCCCGGCTCGGTTTACCATGACCTGCTCGCCGCGGAGCGGATTCCCGATCCATTCTACCGGGACAACGAAATGAAAGCCCTAAAGCTGATGGACAACGATTTTGTCTATTTCCGCAGCTTCCAGGTGGACGATGCCCTTCTCGCCGGGGACAAGGTTTTGCTCCGGGCAGAGGGACTGGACACCATCGCCGCCGTCCATATCAACGGTCAGATCGTCGGTGAGGCCTGCAATATGCACAGAATCTGGGAGTTCGACGTTAAGTCCGTTCTCCATCCCGGAGAGAACACCATCACCGTCTCCTTCCGCTCTCCTACTAAGTATATTAAGGAAGCATACGCAAAGTCCGTGGCAGACGGCAGCTCTGATGCCATGGTGGGCTTCCCTAACATCCGCAAAGCCCACTGCATGTTCGGCTGGGACTGGGGTCCCCGTCTGCCTGACGCCGGCATCTGGCGGAACATTTCCATCATCAGCATCGAAAAAGCCCGTATTCAGGACGTTCGGGTGGATCAGTTCCATAAAGACGGCACGGTTCGTCTGCGCATACATACCAATCTGAACCGTTATACCGATGACGAGGTCTGGGTCAACGTTTCCGTCACCGCTCCCGACGGCTCCGTCCTCACTGCCAGCGGCACCGACTGTGAGCTGATCGTCCAAAATCCCCAGCTCTGGTGGCCTGCCGGCTTCGGGGCCCGCCCGGCTCCGGCGTCCAGCCGCTGTATCAGCTCAGCGTTTCCCTGTGTGCCAAGGGCAAGGAGCTGGACGTTTGGAGCCGGCGCATCGGCCTTCGCACCATGACCGTCAGCCGCCGTAAGGATCAGTGGGGCGAAAGCTTCAGCCACTGCGTCAACGGCGTGGACATCTTTGCCATGGGCGCCGATTACATCCCCGAGGACAATCTCCTTCCCAGAGTCAACCCGGAGCGCACCCGCCGTCTGCTGGAGGACGCAAAGGCTGCCAACATGAACTGCATCCGGGTCTGGGGCGGCGGCTACTATCCCGACGACTTCTTCTATGACATCTGTGACGAGCTTGGATTGCTGGTATGGCAGGACTTCATGTTCGCCTGCGCCGTGTACAATCTGACGGACGCGTTTGAGGAGAACATCACCGCCGAGTTTGTAGACAACGTCCGCCGTCTGCGCCACCACGCATCCCTCGCCCTGTGGTGCGGCAATAATGAAATTTACGAGGGTATGCGCTACTGGGGATGGAAAGAGAAATATTCGCCCGAAATTTATCAGCAGATGCAGGAGGGATACGGCGTGCTGTTCCGTCAGCTTTTGCCACAGAAGGTGAAAGAATTTGACCCGGGTCGCTTCTACCTGGAAGGCTCGCCGCTGGAGGCCAACTGGGGCAGGCCGGAGAGCTGGAAGGTGGGCGACAGCCATAACTGGGGCACGTGGTACGGGCAGAAGCCTTTCGAGAGTTTAGATAAGGAGATTCCTCGTTTCATGAGCGAGTACGGCTTTCAGGCCTTTCCGGAGATGAAGACCATCCGCACCTTTGCTTCGCCCGAGGATTATGAGCTGGAGTCGCCCGTGATGAACGCACATCAGAAGAGCACGATAGGGAATGCCTTGATTAAGAAAACCATGAGCCTGTATTATCCGGTGCCGGAGAAGTTTGAAGACCTGGTGTACGTGGGGCTGGTATTGCAGGGCCACGGCATGCGCCGGGGCATGGTGGCACATCGCCGTAACCGTCCGTACTGCATGGGCAGCCTGCCCTGGCAGCTGAACGACAGCTGGCCCGTGGTGTCGTGGTCGGCCATCGATTATTACGGCAACTGGAAGGCCATGCAGTATCACACGCGCCGTGCCTTTGCGCCCGTGCTGGTGGATGCCATCCGCGAGGGCGACAAGCTGTGCTTCTATGTGCTGTCCGACCGTCTGCAGACGGAGAAGGTGACGCTGTACCTGGCGCTGACGGACTTTCAGGGAAAGGTGATCCGCCGCCATCGGGTGGAAGGGATGCTGCCGGTAAATGCTTCGGAGGTGTTCTTTGAGGAAGACTGGCAGAAGGCTTTCGAGGGCTGTGACACTACGGCTTCGTTCATCCGCATGACGCTCAGGGGCGCGGACGGAAAGAAGGTACTTTCGGACGAGGTGTTCTATCCGGTGTATCCCAAGGAGCAACGTCTGCCCAGGGCTGAAATTGCCTGCCGTAAGGTGAAGAAGGGCGGGGTGGTGGAACTGACGCTGAAATCGCGTGTGCTGGCGCGCGACGTGTTCGTGGAGGTGCCCTTGCAGGGGGCGCGTTTCTCCGACAATTTCTTCGACCTGCTGCCGGGCGAGACGAAGCGCATCACGGTGTCTTCGGCCGACGGTTCTCCGCTGGAGGATATTTCCGTGGTGATTCACCAGCTGGCCGATGTGATGAAATAAAATCTGATTACTAATCTTTTATATGTATTGATTATGAAACCATTTTCAAAAATGAATTGTATGGGGCTGGCATTTGCCGGAATGCTGATGGCCTCGTGTACGGACAGTCCGACGGCGGTGGCCGACTATCAGGTGGTGCCTATGCCGCTGGAGATTACGGCGGCATCGCAGGGTTCGTTCCTGCTGAAGAGCGGGGAAACTATCTGCTATACGGCAGGAAATGAAAAGATGAAGAAGAACGCCGAGTTCCTGGCGGCTTTTATCAAGGAACAGACGGGCATCGCGCTGAAGGTGGCGGAAGGTGACGGGGAAGAGGGCATCGTGCTCCGCCTGGGGCTGGAGGCCGATTCTCCGGAAGCGTACCGGCTGAAGGTGGACGGGCGCAAGGTGGAGATTTCCGCTCCTTCGGAAGCGGGTGTGTTCTATGGCATCCAGACGCTCCGCAAGTCGGTGTCGGTGCATGAAGGGGCAGGGGCGGTGGAACTGCCGGCGGTGGAAATCAACG
>OGQC01001287.1_pt1 | contig 10547 bp, 9 predicted proteins | sample 1553081 | NCBI WGS metagenome assembly OGQC01 (sample SAMEA2580267, study PRJEB22360) | human gut metagenome | biome: human gut; feature: human-associated habitat; material: faeces | place: Denmark | collected 2008/2010
CCTACTTCGGAGACAAGATTTCACCGCTGTGCGACACGACGAACCTGGCCGCAGCGACCGCCGAAGTAAGCCTCTTCACGCACATCCGCTACATGATGTTCACCACGGGTCCCACGATGCTCATCACATTGGTCATTTTTGTGATCCTCTCGCTGTGCAGCGACATCGCCCCCACGGGAGCGTCGGTCGAAGCGGTTCAGCAAACCATCACCACACACTACAACATTTCGCCGCTGCTGTTCATCGTGCCGGTCATCGTAATCGTAATGATCGTCCGGAAAATGCCGCCCGTACCGGTGCTCTTCATCGGCGGAATCCTGGGCGGGATCCTCGCGCTGATTTGCCAACCGTCGGTCATCGCCCAACTGAGCGGCGACGCGGAACTGACGGCCGGCGGAGCCTACCGGGTCATCACCAAAGCAATGTACGGTACCATCTCGATGAACACGGGCGATCCGGCGGTCGATGCCCTGTTCACTTCGAAAGGGATGGCCGGGATGCTGAACACCGTCTGGTTGATCGTCACCGCGATGATTTTCGGCGGAGGGATGGAAGCAGGCCATTTTCTCGAACGCCTGACCTCAGCCCTGATCCGGCGCGTACACTCGACCGGGGGTAACGACCACCGCCGCAACCTGCGTCCTGTTCAACACGACCGCATCGGACCAATACATTGCGATCGTCATCCCCGGCAAGATGTTTGCGAAAGCCTACCGGCGAAACGGACTGGCGCCCGAAGTGCTGAGCCGTACGCTCGAAGACGCCGGAACGGCCACCTCGGTGCTGATCCCATGGAATACCTGCGGCGCGACCCAGTCGAGCGTACTGGGCGTTGCGACGCTTACCTACCTCCCCTATGCGTTCTTCTGTTACCTCAGTCCGCTGATGTCGATCCTGTTCGCCTGGTGCAACATCAAAATCCGGCGTCTCGTACAAACCGATCCCGGCACGGAAGCGGAAAACCGGAACAATTAGCTATCTTTGTTCAGTCGGCCATTTCGGCCCGTCAGCCTCGGCATCATGATAAAAAAGATCATCCAATACATCTCCTACGACATCTGGTTCAAAAAGGAGCACGAGTACCGCTCGTCCAAAGTGCGGTGGGCGGTGCGCCAGTTCAAAGTGTTCCTCTTTACCGCACAGGGATTCGCCGAGCACAGTATCCTGGTGAAATCGGCCGCACTCACGTTCTACACGCTGATGTCGCTGGTACCGATCGTCGCGGTGGTCTTCGCCGTCGTCAAGGGCTTCGGGCTGGCCGACGGGCTGGTGGAAAACCTCTACGCCCTCTTCCCGCAGAACCCCGAGATCGTAGACTACATCGTCACGTTCGCCGAAAAGGCGCTCGCCCGTACACAGGGCGGCGTGGTGGCCGCCGTGGCGCTGGTCATGCTTTTCTGGGCCGTGATCCGGGTCTTCGGGTCGATCGAAAGCGCCTTCAACAACATCTGGGAGGTCAAGGTCGATCGCAGCCTCACCCGCCAGTATACCGACTACATCGCCGTGGTGATGATCGTGCCGGTGCTGTGGGTCGTTGCCAATGCCGTCGGCAAATTCGCCCAGCAGATGCTGGGCTTCGACGGCAGCTGGTATTTCACCCTGCTCTCGCACCTGGCGTCGATGGTCATCATCTGGGTCATGTTCACCATCCTGTATATCATCATCCCCAATACGAAGGTCAAATTCAGGAGCGCCCTGATGGCGGGCATCGTCGCCGGCACGCTTTTCCTGCTTTTCCAGTGGGGATACCTCTACATCCAGCGGTGGATGACCTCCTACAATGCCATTTACGGCAGTTTCGCAGCGTTGCCGCTGTTGCTCATCTGGCTCCAGACCTCGTGGCAGATCCTGCTGTTCGGCGGCGAATTGTCGTTCGCCTACCAGAACATCGCCCGCTTCAACGAGGAGCGCGAGTCGCTGCGCATCAGCTACGACCAGCGGCGCAAGGTGCTGCTGGCGGTCATGCTGCTCGTCGTGCGCCACTTCCGCCGCGAGGGCGGGACGATGGCCGCCGAGCAAATCCGCGCGCGGATGAACCTTCCGACGCGCATCCTCAACGACGTGCTCTACCAGCTGGTGCAGGCGCGTCTGCTCATCGCCGTGCGCAAGGGCGACGGCGAGCGCGACGAGGGCTATGTGCCCGGGCAGGACATCAACTCGCTGACGCTCTATGGCGTGCTCGAAGCGGTGGAGGATGCCGGCGAGACGGCCTTTGCGCTCAACGAGAGCCTCGAACTGGCCTGCGTCGACCGCGAGCTGGAGAAGGTCAAGCTGGCGGCGCGCGACTCGGACGACAACGTCCGTCTGGTGGACATCCCCGAATAGGGCGGGGCTGCTCCCCGAAAGAACCGAGAAAAACATGGAACTGAAACGTGTGGTAATTGTCGGCAGCGGAAATGTTGCCGAAGCATTGGCGCGGGCCCTGCCCGCAAGCGGGGCGGAGCTCTGTCAGGTCTTCGCCCGCAACCGTGAGCGTGGACCCCGTGTGGCGGCGCTCGGCGGCACGACCTGGACGGCCGACCCCGACCGCCTGGCCGAGGCCGACCTCTACCTCATCGCCGTGAGCGACCGCGCCGTGGGCGAGGTGGCCGCCTCGCTGCGGCTTCCCGACGGGGCGGTGGCGGCCCATACGGCCGGCAGCGTGCCGCTCGATGCGCTTGAGGCCTTTCCGCGGCGGGCGGTCATCTACCCGCTGCAGACCTTCACGGCGGGCCGGGCCGTCGATTTCGCCCGCGTGCCGCTCTTTCTGGAGGCCTCCGACAAAGGAACCTACCAGGCCGTGGAACGCTTTGCGCGGCGCCTCTCGTCGCAGCTCTATCCGGCCGATTCGAAGCGCCGGGGCATACTCCACCTGGCAGGGGTGCTGGCCTGCAATTTCGTCAATGCGCTCTATGCCGCCGGCGAACGCACCCTTGCCCGCGAAGGGCTCCCCTTCGAGGCGCTCCGGCCGCTGATAGCCGAAACGGCCGCCAAGGCCCTTGCGGCCCCGTCGCCTGCCGCCGTGCAGACCGGCCCCGCCGTGCGGGGCGACCTCCCGACGCTGGAGCGCCACCGCGCGCTGCTCGCCGAGGAGCCGCTGTTGCTGGAAATCTACAACTTAATGAGTCGATACATATGGGAAACTTCAAGGAAGATATAGCCCTTACGGAGGCCTTCATCTTCGATGTCGACGGGGTGATGACCGACGGAGCCATCATTCCGCTGCCCGAAGGGGACTTCCTGCGCCGCTACAACGCCAAGGACGGCTACGCGCTGGCCTATGCCGTGCGGCAGGGCTACAAGGTGTGCGTCATCTCGGGCGGCCACGGTGCCACGCTCGAGCGCCGTCTGCGGATGCTCGGCATCACGGACTACTACACGGACTGCATGGACAAGATTGCCGCCATGCGCGAATTTTTCGAACGCGAGGGGCTGGACCCGGCCCATGTCATCTACATGGGTGACGACATCCCCGACCTGGAGTGCATGCGCCTGGTGGGTATTCCGGTCTGTCCGGCCGATGCCGCATCGGAGGTCATCGAGGCGTCGCGCTACGTCTCCGAATTCCGCGGCGGGCAGGGTGCCGTGCGCGACATCATCGAGCAGGTGCTCCGCGCGCGCGGCGACTGGGCCCGCAATTCGAAGGGGGTAACCCCCGCGTCGATGGTCCCCTCGCGGTAGGTGCCGGTGCCCGCCGTTGCCGGCCGATGGCCGCATCGCGGGCGAGACGTAGCCTGCCGCCGGTGCGGTGCTGCCGGGAATGAAAGGTGCCGTGAATGAAAAGACGGGACGGAGCCCTCGCAAAAGGGGTTCCGTCCCGTCTTCATCATGATTGTTGCGTCGCGGTTGTGCCGGAGTCCGACGCCGCGGCGTTCACGCTGTTTCCCGGAGCGTGGCCTTTCGCCCGCTCTTCCGGCGGGCGGTTTGTCGCTTCCGGCGCGGCGGCTCAGGCCATGCCGCGCAGGTGCTTCTCCCAGGCCCAGGCTGCGCGGAGCGTGTCGTCGAGCGAACGCTCGGCCCGCCATCCCAGCTCGGTGTTGGCGTAGCTCGGGTCGGCCCAGATGGCGACGATGTCGCCCTCGCGGCGGCCGACAATCCGGTAGTTGAGCTTCACGCCGTTGGCCTGCTCGAAGCGGTGCACCAGCTCGAGCACCGAGACACCGCGGCCGGTGCCGATGTTGAAAATCTCGTAGGAGGCCTTGCTCCGTCCCTCGACCATGCGCGAGATGGCCGACACGTGGGCACGGGCCAGGTCGACCACGTCGATGTAGTCGCGGATGCACGAACCGTCGGGCGTCGGGTAGTCGTCGCCGAAGACGCTCAGACACTCGCGTACGCCGGCGGCCGTCTGCGTGATGTAGGGGACGAGGTTCTGCGGCACGCCGCGCGGCAGCTCGCCGATGAGGGCCGAGGGGTGTGCGCCGATGGGGTTGAAGTAGCGCAGCGCGATGCCGCACAGCCCGTCGTAGGCAGCCAGCGAGTCGCGCAGGATATCCTCGCTCATCTGCTTGGTGTTGCCGTAGGGCGAGGTGGCCGGCTTGCGGGGCGTCTGCTCGGTGACGGGGAGTTTGTCGGCCTCGCCGTAGACGGTGCACGACGACGAGAAGACGATGTTGCGGCGCCCGAACTCGCGCATGAGGCGGATGACGTTCATGAACGAGGTGAGGTTGTTTTGGTAGTACTCCAGCGGCTTCTGGACCGATTCGCCCACCGCCTTCGATGCGGCGAAGTGAATCACCGAGTCGAATTCATACTGCTCGAAGACCTTGCGGAAGGCCTCGTAGTCGCAGCAGTCGACCTCGACGAAGGGAATCTCGCGTCCCGTGATTTTGCGGACGCCCTCGACGGCCTTGAGGTCCGAATTGGAGAGATTGTCGACGATGACCACGTCGTAACCCGCCTCGATGAGCTCGACCGAGGTGTGCGAGCCGATGTATCCGGCACCGCCGCTGACCAGCACGGTCTTTTTCTTGTTCTGCTCCATAACCCTGTTGAATGTTTTGCTTGTTGTCGTTGCATGTGCGGCGGCCCGAGACCGCCTCTCCGCGCGGCCGTCCCGACGGGGACCGCCGGCTCCGGCAAAGTTAACCATTTTCACCGGATGCTGTCATCTGCCGGACCTTATTTTGAATGTCGTACCTTTTAATTTATCGAAAAACGATAAAAAATTGTTGATATTTCGAAAATAATCCCTATATTTGCTCGTGATAAACCGTGACGCAACGTCACTCCGAATTAAAAAAACACTCTCCGCACATGGACATACTCAGCGTCGAGCACGTCTCGAAACGGTTTGCCGAACATACGGCTCTCGACGACGTCTCGCTCAGCATTCCCCGAGGCTCGGTCTACGGCCTGCTGGGGCCCAACGGCGCCGGCAAGACGACGCTCATCCGCATCATCAACCGCATTACGGCCCCCGACAGCGGCCGCGTGCTCTTCGACGGGCGCGAAATCGCCCCCGAAGATGTCTGCCGCATCGGCTATCTGCCCGAGGAGCGCGGCCTCTACAAGAAGATGAAGGTGGGCGAGCAGGCCATCTTCTTCGCCCGCCTCAAGGGGCTCTCGCGCCGCGAGGCGACCGTGCGGCTGAAGGAGTGGTTCGAGCGCTTCGGCATCCAGAGCTGGTGGGGCAAGCGTGTCGAGGAGCTCTCGAAGGGCATGGCCCAGAAGGTGCAGTTCATCGTCACGGTGCTGCACCGCCCCGAGCTGCTCATCTTCGACGAACCCTTCTCGGGCTTCGACCCCATCAACGCCAACCTGCTCAAGGAGGAAATCATGGCGCTGCGCGACCAGGGGGCGACGGTCATCTTCTCGACCCACAACATGTCGTCGGTCGAGGAGGTGTGCGACCACATCACCCTCATCAACAAGTCGCACAACATCCTTTCGGGACGCGTCGACGACATCCGCCGCCGCCACGGCAACAACATCTTCGAGCTCTACTACCGGGGCGACGAGGCGGCGCTGCGCGAGGCGCTCGCCCCTCTGTGCGAGGTGATGGGGGCGGCCGGCGAGCCCACGGGCGACTACTCCTCGCTCAAGCTCCACGTGGAGGACGACTCCCGCGTACGCGAGGTGATTTGCCGGGCCAACGAGGCAGTCGAGCTCCGCTCCTTCACCGAAATCATCCCCTCGATGAACGATATCTTCATCCGTGCGGTCAACGGCACGCTCTGAGCCGCCGCCCGAAAAACTTTCCGGCCATGAACGTACGAATCCGAAGCACCATCCGCCGCACGCTGCTTGCGGCTACCGTACTGCTTCTGCTGGGCTGCCTCTTCACGGGTGAACGGCCCGGCGTGAAGCTCTGGCTCTCTGTCGGCCTGCTGCTGGCGACCCACCTGCTCTCGCTCCGCGAGTCGCTGCGCTCCGCGCAGTCCGAAGAGGGGGCAGAGCAATCCGCCGGCACTCCGGCCGGGGCGCCCGCTGCCGGGCAGGCCTCGGCGGGGATGCAGCGCCGCGACGAGTCGGCACGCCCGTCCTGGCGCCGCAGCCTGACGGCGCCCCAGATTACGGGACTGCTCCTCTTCGTGGTCTCGGTCAACGAGGCGCTGGCCTGCGTGCGCCTGATGGCGCGGGGCGGCGAAGCCTCGCTGCCGCTGGCCCTTGCCGTACTGCTCTCGGCGGGCGGCCTGTGGTATCTGGTAAGCCACGGAAAACAAGCATAGGAATACAAACTGCAACTGCGAACAAGAGAAACTGACCATGTCGAACATCTCCATCATCATCGGACGCGAGTTCAACGAACGCGTCCGCAAGAAATCCTTCATCATCACCACGCTGCTCATGCCCGTGCTGATGCTCGTCCTGATGGCGGCACCGGCCCTCATCATGAACTTCTCGAAGGGCGAGCTGAAACGCATCGCCGTCATCGACGAGAGCGGACTGGTGGCCCCCGCACTCGAGAGCAACGAGGAGATTGCCTACGAGCCAACCTCGCTGACGACCGACGAGGCCCGCAGGGAGCTCACCGATTTCTTCGGCGTCCTCTACATCGGCTCCGACATCCTGCAGAACTCCTCCAACGTGCGGCTCTACGCCAACTCGTCGACCTCGCTCTCCATCGAGAGCGACATCACCGGCCAGATTGAGCGAATTCTCGAGGCCGAGAAGCTCAAGAACTACCACATCGACAACCTGCAGCAGATTCTCGACGAGGTGAAGACCACCGTCACGCTGCAGACCTTCCGCAACGACAAGTCGCAGGAGGAGGATGCGCAGTCCCAGTCGTCGGCCGTGGCCACGGCGACGGGCTACATCCTGGGCTTCGTGCTCTACATGTTCCTGCTCATCTATGGCTCGATGGTCATGCAGTCCGTAATCGAGGAGAAGAACAACCGCGTGCTCGAGGTGATTGTCTCGTCGGTGCGCCCCTTCGAACTGATGATGGGCAAAATCCTCGGCGTGGCTGCCGTCGCCGTGGTGCAGGTGCTCATCTGGGGCGTGCTGATTGTTGTGGCGGGGAGCGTCGTGATGCCGCAGCTGATGCCGGCCGACGCCATGGCCAGCGTCCAGGCCATGCAGCAGGGCATGCCCGACGCCGCGATGGGCGGCATGGATTCCGACATGCTGCAGATTGTGGCGGCCCTGACCGATTTGGGTTACATCGTCAAGATTTTCGTCTGCCTGCTGTTGTTCATCGTGGGTGGCTATCTGCTCTACTCGGCGATGTTCGCCGCCGTGGGTTCGGCCGTGGACAACGTCCAGGACGCCTCGCAGCTGCAGATGCCCGTCACGCTGCCAATCATCCTCGCGCTGCTGATGATGATTGCCGTCATCAAGGACCCCAACTCGCCGCTGGCCTTCTGGTTCTCGCTCATCCCCTTCACCTCGCCCGTGGTGATGATGGCGCGCATCCCCTACGGCATCCCCGCGTGGGAGGTGGCCCTTTCGCTGGTGCTGCTCTACGCCTCGTTCGTGGCGATGGTCTGGCTGGCCGGCAAAATCTACCGCGTGGGCATCTTCATGTACGGCAAGAAGCCGACCTTCAGGGAGTTGCTCAAGTGGATGAAGTACAAGTATTGACCCCGCGCTGCCGGCCCCGTGCCGGCTGTGGTGCGGCGGCGGAGCCCTTCCTGTGCGGGAGGGGCTCCGCCGTTTTTTTCCGCTCCGCGCGGCACTGCGTCGGGCGGGCATTTGCGAACTCGCGCTTTTTTCCTATCTTTGCCAAGGTATTGACAACCTTCCGCCATGAATATTTCGCAAGACCGGATTGACGCCCTGCGCGCGATGCTCGTTCGGCCCGGACAGCAGATTGTGATTGTCTCCCACACCAATCCCGACGGCGACGCCGTCGGTTCGTCGCTCGCCTGGAGCGACGTGCTCACCTCGATGGGACACCACGTCACCTGCATCGTACCCAACAAGTACCCCTATTTCCTCGACTGGATGCCGGGCATCTCCGACGTGGTCATCTTCCGCACCGACGCCGAAGGCCGTGCCGCTCGCGCCATCGCCGGGGCCGACATCATCTTCTGCCTCGACTTCAACGCCCTCTCGCGGCTCGAGAACCTGAGCGAGACGCTCGCCTCGAACACCACGGCGCGCCGCGTGCTCATCGACCACCACCTCTCGCCCGCCGAGGGGTTCGACATCGCCTTCTCGCACCCCGAGTCGTCGAGCACCTGTTTCCTGGTCTATACGCTCATCGAGCGGATGTTCGGCACCGACGCCATCACGCTCAAGATGGCCGAGGAGCTCTACGTCGGCATGATGACCGACACGGGCAACTTCGCCTTCTCGTTCCTCACGCCCGAGCTGTTCCGCGCCGTGGCGGTGCTCGTCGAGAAGGGCATCCACATCCCGACGCTCCACAACAACGTCTACAACGCCTATACCGAGGGCCGCGCACGGCTCTTCGGCTACGCCATCAACCGCAAGATGGAGCTCATCGAGGACGGTACGGTGGCCTACATGTCGCTCAAGGAGAGCGAGATGCGCCGCTTCCAGTTCCAGCAGGGCGACAGCGAGGGCTTCGTCAACTATGCGCTCACCATCCGCAAGGTGAAGATGTCGGCCATGTTCCTGGCCCACCGCAAGTTCATCCGCATCTCGCTCCGCTCGCGCGGCGATGTGGACGTCAACCTCTTCGCCCGCAAATACTTCGACGGCGGCGGCCACAAGAATGCCGCCGATGAGCTCAGAGGGCCGCCGGCGGCAAGTCCTACCTCACGATGGAGGAGACCATCGCCCACTACATCCGCTCGGTGCGCGAATTTGCCGAGCAGGGCGGTCTGGGTTAACACCGCGCCTCCGATGGACGACTTCCGACTCCGCGTCTTCATCGCGGCGGCCCGTACGCTCAGTTTCACGAAGGCCGCCGAGGAGCTCTTCATCTCGCAGCCGGCCGTGAGCAAGCATGTCTGTGCGCTCGAGTCGGCCTACGGCGTGACGCTCTTCAACCGCCGGGGCAGCCGCCTCGAACTGACGCCGGCGGGCGAGGTGCTGCTGGGGTGCGCCGAGCGGCTCGAAGCCGAGTACCGGCGCATGCAGTACGAGATGAGCCGCTGCGCGAATCAGGCCGAGGGCGAGCTGCGCCTCGGAGCCAGCACGACGGTCGCCCAATACCTCCTGCCGCCGATTCTCGCCCGTTTCACGACCCGCTATCCCGACCTGCGCGTCACCCTTCTGTCGGGCAACAGTGGCCAAATCGAGCAGGCGCTCGAACGGGGCGCCGTCGACCTGGGTATCGTCGAGAGCCTCAGCCACCGCAACGGTCTCTTCTACGACCTCTTCACCGAAGACGAACTAGTGCTGGTCACCCGTCCCGACGGGGCCTGCGGCTCGCTCGAGAGCGTGACGCCGCGCCAGTTGTGCGACCTTCCGCTCGTCCTGCGCGAAGGGGGTTCCGGTACGCTCGAGGTGATTGCCGCCGCCCTGGCGCGTGTCGGCATCCGCCTGCCGATGCTCCGGTTTGTGATGCGGCTCGACAGCACCGAGGGCATCAAGGCCTTCGTCCGCAACAGCGATGCGCTGGCGATTGTCTCGGTGATTTCGGTGGTCGACGAACTGCGCCGCGGCACGCTGCGCGTGGTCGACATCGAGGGCCTTTCGCTGCACCGCAACTTCTCGTTCGTCCATCCCGCCGCCGAACTTCCCGAGACGGTCCGCCGTTTTACGGAGTTCGCACGCGCCTCGTTATAACCTCAGGTTATGGCGTATAACTATTTTCCGTTTTGCCGACTCCGCCCGGTTTCCTAATTTTGCGACCGTAACAGTACGTAACAAGGAGCCCGCGGCCGTGCGGCCGCGCTCCGCAAAACCGCAAAACCGAAACCGTCAAAACCCTGAAAGACATGATGAAAAAAGGCAACCGGGCCAACACTCTGCACGGCATTCTGCTCATTGCGCTCTTCTCGTTCGCGGCGTTCTACATCGCCGATATCCCCGTCGTACGACGTCTCTCGTTCAGTCCGCTCATCGTGGGCATCATCCTCGGCATGCTCTATGCCAACAGCCTGCGCAACCGCCTGCCCGAGACGTGGGTGCCGGGCATCAAGTTCTGCACCAAGCAGCTGCTGCGCTGGGGCATCATCCTCTACGGTTTCCGTCTGACGCTGGCGCAG
>OGQC01001290.1_pt1 | contig 10533 bp, 7 predicted proteins | sample 1553081 | NCBI WGS metagenome assembly OGQC01 (sample SAMEA2580267, study PRJEB22360) | human gut metagenome | biome: human gut; feature: human-associated habitat; material: faeces | place: Denmark | collected 2008/2010
GGTCTCGGGATCGACGTGCAGCATCCAGCCCTTCTTGGCCGGGGATTCGATCGACAGCTTCAGCTGGTAGGTGCCGGCCTTGTCGAGCTTGACGTTGGCGCCGTAGTGCGGGCCGTCGGAGGCATTCATCTGCATGAAGGTACCGGAGGTGGCCTTGCCGCCTTCGACTTCCTTGCCGGTGGACTTGTCGATGATCGTGTAGTTCACGGTCAGCTCGGGGACGAAGTCGCCCTTGCCGTAGCCCAGCTCGGTACCCTTCTGGTTGGCGTGGATGTCGGCTTCGAGGTGGAAGCTCGAATCAGCGGCCTTCAGGCCCATGGAGGCGGGCTCCATGTCAATCGGCTGGAAGTACACGGCGCCGACGGTCAGCGGGCCGGCGTCCTTGTCCTGCTCCTCGGCGGTGCCGGACGGGCCGACCGGGACCTCTTCAAAGCCTGCGCCGGAGCTGGAGTTGTCCTTCTTGTCGCTGGACTGAGAGGAGCTGCCCGAAGACTTGTTGTCGGAAGCATTGTTGGTGGAACCGCACGCGGACAGCGAGAAGGCCATGGAACCGGCCAGCAGCACGCCGAGCAGGGCGGCGATCTTCTTGTTCTTCATCATTTCTCTATTTCCTTTGTTGTGTAGTGAATTCACAGCTTGTTGGGGTGATTGTTCGGGGCCCCGGCCGTCACGGCAGCCTTGGCCTTCGCCTTGCGCTGCTTGATGAAGCCGACCACGAACAGGGCGATCACCGCGATGGCCGCAATCACCTGGGCGATGATGCATTCGACGTACGGGTAGAAGCCGAGCCAGTCGTTCGTCGGAACGCCTTGCAGATACGTTGCCGGGAGTGCGTCGCCCTCGACCAGCGAGGCCCCGCCGCCGCCGGCGAACACGACCACCAGCACCGACATCAGGATCGACGTGACCAGGAAGAACGGTCCGATCGGAATCTTCACCGACGTGAAGCGAATCACGAAGAAGATGATCAGCAGCACCACCGCGGCGGCGACGGCACCAATCACCATGCCATGCGCATCGCGGCTCATCGTGTAAATCGACTGGTAGAAGATCACCGTCTCGGCGCCTTCACGGAACACGGCGAGGAAGCTCAGCATGGCGAGCGAAACGACCATACCCAGGCCCACGCCTTCGCCGGCGGCGACTTTGTTTTGCGCGTCGGCCACGGCGGACTCGGTTTTGGTGCGGATGTAACGGTTCCACGCTTCCACGGAACTTTTGTTGAGCATCCAATTGCTGGTCCACAGCAGCATGAGCATGGCGATCAGCGCGCACACGCCTTCGGAGATTTCCTGAATCGGGCCGGAGCCGCCGAACAGGAACGTGAAGAGCACGGCGATCAGGCCGGAACCGGCAAGGCCCGCGAGCACGCCCAGGTAGATCCACTTGGTGAAGCGCCGGTTGCCGGATTTGACGAGGTAGGCCACCACGGCGGCCACCACCAGCAGCGCTTCGAGACCCTCGCGGATCAGGATGAGGAACGCCTGTCCGGCGGAGCTGGTGATGGCTTTGGTGAAGGCGTTGACGTTGCCGGCCGCGCCACCGTCGAGGGTGGCCGCGTCTTCGACGAGCCAGCTTTTCAGGTCGTCGACGAGCTTCTTGATTTCCTTGTCGGAACCGCCGTCGCGCATGGTTTTGCGGGTCATTTTGAACTGGTATTCGACCTGCGAGACGCGGTCGCCGGAGATGGCGTTCATCACGTTCTTTTCGAAGCCGAGCTTCTCGTAGTACTGGTAGTACGCGTTGTTGACGAGGCTGGAGCCTTCCGCGCCCTTGCCGGAGACGGCGGCCTTGTATGCCTTGTCGAGGATGACGTTCATTTCGCTGGCGACTTCGCCCCACGTGCGGTCGCCTTTGCCTTTGGAGGAGTTCTTTTTGGCCGCGTCGAGCTTCTTACGTTCGGCTGCGGTCTGTTCGGCGCGCTGCTTCGCGTAGGTTTTGGGGTCGGCGAGGTTCGCGTTGCCATCGAGCGTCTGCGCGGTGGCGGTGAGGTCGGCGTTCAGCGCATCGATTTTGCCGGCGATCGCGCCGCCCTGGCCCTGCTGGTAGGCGAGGCCTTCCAAGTCGGTGAACTGCGTGAGCAGCGCCTGCTGCTTGTCGGCGGAAATGGTGTCGTTGACGGCCTTCGAGAAGTTGGAGGCGTCGTAGCCGATCCAATGCGCGGTCTGGAAGCCGGTGCCGGCCTGGCCGTAATCGCCGTCGTTGTAGTCTTTTTCGGCGGTGGCGAGCTGCTTGGCGATGTTCTGCGCAGCGGCGGTCCAGGAATCGAAATTCGTTTGGCTGTCGTCGGCGGCGGACGCCTGCTGCGGCATCGCGGTGCCGGCGAACAGCGTGGCGAGCGCGATCATCAGCGCGGCGACGAGCGTGATGAGACGGCCGGAAGCCGAGACGCGCGAATCGCACGAATCGTAGGAACCGGCTGCGTGGCGCTGCGCGACGCGAGATGACATGTTCCAAACCTTCCTTCTCAAAACTTTTCAGTGCGCGATATACGCACCGAAAGCCAAGATAAAACGAAAATTTTTTAAAGAACAGTCTTGATTTTTAATTTGTCTTGATGTATTACGCATGGAGAATCAGCAGAATTCCGCCATTCCTGTTTTTACCATCTTCGGCGTGTCATCTCACATCATGGCACGCTCGCAGCATGCTCGTCGAACTCGACGCGCCGGAATCCGCCACCTCCGGCGAAGCCTGTTGTATCCGCCGCCAATAAGCGAGCCGCACGCATCAAACGTTCCGCAGCCAAGCGCCCGCATTGACGAAACGGGCGCATAAGGTCTCACCCTCAACAAACGAACGCGCTAGCATCAGGAGTATGGATTCTTCCGTTTCGCTCGCGCAGCGCATGCCCTGCACCACCGCGTTTCCCAAGGCGCTCGGCACCGGCTTGCTGATTTCGACCGCCCGCCCTGTTTCCGCGGAGCTGCGTGCCGAAATGGAGCGACTCATCGACGGATACGAGCATGCGCTTTCGCGGTTTCGCGCTGATTCGCTGGTTGCGCACATCGGCAATGCGGAGCATGGCGGGCATTTCGATTTTCCCGATTGGGCCGGCCCGCTATTCGATTTGTACGACGCGCTGCACGCCGCCACGCGCGGTGCGATCGACCCGTGCGTGGGCGAGGACCTGATTCGTCTCGGTTACGATCCCGCGCTGAGTTTCACCGTTGAAGCCGACGCCGGCGAACGCCTGGGCACGCTGCACAGTCGGGCCATATGGGGTCGGGATGTGGTTCGTTCGGGTGGTACGACGTTGGTCACGCACGGCCCGGTTCATTTGGATTTCGGCGCGTGCGGCAAAGGTTATCTGGTCGACCTGCTGGGTGGCCTGCTCGATACTTTCCCGGAATTTGTGATCGACGCAGGTGGCGATCTGCTGGCGCATACGTCCATCCCGATTCGCGTGGCACTTGAGGACCCGGAGGACTCGTCCCGCGCGGTGGGCATGGCAGAGATTTGCGATGGCGCGTTCTGCGCGAGCGCGCCCAGTCGTCGCCATTGGGAGGTGGCGGTTGACGAGCGGACGCATCTGGCGATCCATCATCTGCTCAACGCCATCGACGGACTACCCGCGCAGCAGACGGAGGCCACATGGGTGGCGGTGCGAACAAACCCGTCATCGCCATGTTCTCAACCGCGAATTTCAGGTTGGAACTTCCGGCACTTCAATCCGGCAACCGGCATGAATTCCGAAAATACAACATCTGATTCCGCCCCCACTTTAGCCGGCTTCCCGACTGCGATGGCGGACGGCTTGGCTACCTCATTGTTCGTTGCCGATTCGAACGAGCTGAGTCACGTTTTCACTTTCGATTGTGCCGTGCTGGACGCCGACCGTCACGCCACCGTCAGCACCAACTTCCCCGGTCATTTTTTCCAATCCGCCGCACCTACCACGTAGCCCACCGCACCAGCCGCACCCGTACAAACACAAACGCAAACAAAAAAGCCAAACACGCGGATTACCCCCGGTAGAGTCCGGTTAGGCTCTGCGCGTCTGGCATAAGGATGGTTCCAAAGCTTTCACGGCTTTGGAACCAAGACCCATTCAGTCAGCAGCTTCGTCGGTTCACGGAATGAGGTTGCCGGCGGCCACGTACAGGTCCCACCAATCCTGCTTGTCGAGATCGATGTCCGCGCCGTCGAGCATTTCGCCCAGCCGGGTGGGGTTCATCGAGCCGAGCACGATCTGGATCTTCGCCGGATGCCTGAGCACCCATGCGGTGGCGATGGCGTTGGCGCTCACGCCGTACTTGGCGCCCTTTTCGTCCAGTGCCTTGTTCAGCTCCGGGAAGTGCTCGTTGCCTACGAACGGGCCGTATTCCGTGCCGGACTGGAACGGGCTCCACGCCTGGATGGTCATGTGGCGCAGTCGCGAGTAGGACAGCAGGCCGTCCGAATGGTTGGCCACGACCATGCCTTCGGCGCCGGAGTTGGTCATCAGCTCGTCGCTGACCATCTGCGCGTGCATCAGGCCGAACTGCAGCTGGCTCGCTTCAAGCCTCATGGCCGGGTCGTCGCCGAGCCAGGACTGCAGCAGTTCCGCCTGCCACGGGTTCACGTTGCTCACGCCGAAGTGGCGCACTTTGCCCGCCTTGTGCAGGGTGGTGAACGCTTCGACGATTTCTTCGGCCTCCATCAGGGTGTCGGGCCTGTGCAGGAGCGCGAAGTCCACATAGTCAGTGCCGAGCGCTTCCAGTTCCTCGTCGAGTCGCGTGATGAGGTGCTTCGCGGAGAAGTCGTAGCGGGTGGCGTGCACGTTGTTCGGGTCGCTGAAGTCGATGTTGATACCGAACTTCGTCTGCAGGAAGATGTCCTCGCGCTTGAGCCCGGCGTCCTTCCACGCGCGGCCGAGCACACGCGAGCTGGCATGGTCGTGGTTGACGTTGAATCCGTAGATGTCCGCCGTGTCGAAGAAGTTGACTCCATGCTCGGCGGCCGTACGCACGACTTCTGCCGCAGCGTCCGCATCCAGCGCGTCCATGCGCATCACGCCGAGCGCCGCCTGCGATGCGACCACTGCCGATTTGCCGATTTCGATGCTTTTCATGACTGCCCACTTTCTTTGTGATTTTCAAATACGTCAATCGATTGACGTCAGTCACCTCAATGGTAAATCCGCCGTCCCGTCAGCGCAACACAATAAAAATGCCGAAGCCAAAACGCAAAAATCCGGAGGGGTGGTCCCTCCGGATTTTTTAGCGAGTCAGCACACCAACCTCACTCGGCCAGCGTGAACTGGCTGTTGTAGATGTCGGCGTAGAAGCCGCCCTTGGCGAGCAGTTCCTCGTGCGTGCCGCGTTCCACGATGTCGCCGCCGTTCATCACCAGGATCATGTCGGCGTCGCGGATGGTGGACAGGCGGTGCGCGATCACGAAGCTCGTGCGGCCCACGGTCAGCGCGTCCATCGCCTTCTGGATCAGCTCCTCGGTGCGTGTATCGACCGAGGAGGTGGCCTCGTCGAGGATCAGGATCGGCGCGTCCTCCACCATCGCTCGCGCGATCGTCAGCAGCTGGCGCTGGCCCTGGGAAAGCGACGCCTTGTCGTCGAGCACGGTGTCGTAGCCGTTCGGCAACGACATGATGTAGTGGTGCAGGCCGACGGCCTTGCATGCGGCCACGATCTGCTCGTCGGTGACGTCCTTCTTCGAATACGCGATGTTTTCACGCACTGTTCCACGGAACACCCACGTGTCCTGCAGCACCATGGAGAACTGGTCGTGCACGTTCCAACGCGGCACGGACTTGGTGTCGATGCCGTCGATCGAAATCGTGCCACCGGAAATCTCGTAGAAGCGCATCAGCAGGTTGACCATGGTGGTCTTGCCGGCGCCGGTCGGGCCGACGATGGCCACCTTCTGGCCGGCCTTCACGGACGCGGAGAAGTCGTTGATGATGGTCTTGTCCGCGTCGTAGCCGAAGCGCACGTGGCTGAATTCCACGTCGCCGCGCACCGGCTGCGGCTTGCCGTCCGCGTCAACGCCGAGCAACGCCTGCTTGCCGGTTTCGTCGGACAGTTCCGGCTCCTCAAGGAAGCCGAAGACGCGTTCGGATGCGGCCGCGCAGCGCTGCAGGTTCTGGAACGCCTGCGCGAACTGGGACAGCGGCTGCGTGAACAGGCGGATGTACATCATGAACGCCACGATCACGCCGAATTCGATCTTGCCGTCCATGGCGAGCGCCGCGCCGACCACGCACACCACCACGTATCCGAAGTTGCCGACGAAGTTCATGATCGGCATCATCAGGCCGGACAGGAACTGGCTTTTCCAGCCGGACACGTACAGGTCGTTGTTGTACTTCTCGAACTGCTCGATGGAGCGTTCCTCGCCGCAGTATGCCTTGACCACGGTGTGGCCGGTGTACATTTCCTCGACGTGGCCGTTGACGTCGCCGAGCGCCACCTGCTGGCGGGTGAAGTACTTCTGCGACACCTTCATGATCACGCCCATGATGATCAGGCCGAGCAGCGCGGAGCCGATGGCGCACAGCGTCATGGTCACGTTGTTGTAGAACATCATGATGAGCGCGCCGAAGAACAGCGTGATCGAAGTGATCAGCGAGCCGACCGACTGGCCGAGCGTCTGTCCGATCGCGTCGACGTCGTTGGTGATGCGGCTCAGCACGTCGCCGTAGCTGACTTTGTCGAAATATTTCAGCGGCAGGCGATTGATTTTCTGGCTGATCGCCTCACGCAGCTGCTGTGCCGTGCGTTGCGTGACGTTGGCCATCAGCCAGCTTTGCAGGTAGCTCAGCAGCGCGTACCCGACGTACAGCGCGACGAGCAGCCATGCGATGCGCGACACCGCGTCCATATCGATCGAATTCATGACGGGCTTGCCGTGCACCATGGCCGGCAGACCCTTCGTGATCTCGTTGGTCATGTCCTTGAGCTTGTCCGGGCCGATGATCTGGCACACCGTGCCGGCAGCGCCCAGAACCAGCGCGAGAATCATCACCGGAATGTACCGGCTGCAGAATTTCACGAGCTTCTTCATCACTCCGCCGAAGTCCTTCGGCTTTTCCACGGCCCCACGGCCGCGTCCCATTCCTCTTGGCATGTCTCCCCCTTTCAGCGCTTCAGTTCGTCTTCGCTCAACTGCGATTCGGCGATCTGCCGATACACTTCGCACGTGTCGAGCAGTTCCTCGTGCGTGCCCTGGCCGACCACTTTGCCGTCGTCGAGCACGATGATGCGGTCGGCATTCATGATGGTGCCGATGCGCTGCGCGACGATGAGTTTCGTGGAATCCTTCGCTTCCTTTTCGAGCGCGTCACGTACGGCACGGTCGGTTTTGAAGTCGAGCGCGGAGAAGGAATCGTCGAAGATCAGGATTTCCGGATGACGGTAGACGGCGCGTGCGATCGACAGACGCTGCTTCTGCCCGCCCGAAACGTTGGAACCGCCCTGCGAAATGCCGGAATCGTACTTCTTCTGCTTTTTGTCGATGAATTCCGTCGCCTGCGCGACGTCGCATGCGCGGCGCACGGTGTCGTCGTCGCGGTCCGTATCTCCGTACGCGACGTTGCTGGCGATCGTTCCCTTGAACAGGAACGACTGCTGCGGCACGTAGCCGATCTTGTCGCGCAACGCCTTCAGCTTGTAGTCGCGCACGTTGACGCCGTCGACGAGCACCTCGCCTTGCGTGGCGTCGTAGAAACGCGGCACGAGGTTGATGAGGGACGATTTGCCGGAGCCGGTCGAGCCGATGAACGCCACCGTCTGACCCTTCTTCGCCTTGAAATTGACGCCTTCGAGCATGGCGTGACGCGAGTCGGGGTAGGCGAAGCTCACATTGCGGAATTCGATTTCGCCTTCCTCGCCCGGCTTGCCCGCGTCCTGCGTGCCGTCGGTGACCATCGGCTCGGTGTCGATGACTTCGAGCACGCGCTGCGCGGACACGTCGGCTCGCGGCCAGAGCACGAACACCATGCTCAGCAGCAGGAAGCTCATGATCACCTGGATGGAGTAGCTGGAGAACACCACCATGTTGGAGAAGGTGGTGAGCTTGTCGACGGCGTCGGCAGCGTCGATGAGGTACGCGCCGATCCAGTAGACGGCGAGCATCAGGCCGTTCATGACGGTGTTCATCAACGGCATCATGATGGCCATGGCGCGGTTGGTGAACAGCTGGGTCTCGGTGAGTTCCTTGTTGGCTTCGGTGAACTTGGCTTCCTGGTAGTCCTCGGCGTTGTACGCGCGCACCACGCGCAGGCCGGTGAGGTTCTCGCGCGCCACGAGGTTGATGTTGTCGGTCAGGCGCTGCATGGCCTTGAACTTCGGCATGACGAAGTGCATGAGCACGGCGATGACCACCAGCAGGATGGCCACGGCGATGCCGGTTGCGAGCGTCCAATCGAAGCCCTTTCCTGCGATCTTGCACACGGCCCACACGGCCATGATCGGCGCTTTGACGATCATCATGAGGCCCATGGTGATGAACATCTGGATCTGCGTGATGTCGTTCGTGGAGCGGGTGATGAGCGACGCGGTGGAGAAACGGTTCATTTCCGCCGGTCCGAAGCTTTCCACCTTGTTGAATTCAAGCGAACGCAGGCGCTGGCTGAACGAGGCGCCCACGCGCGCGGCGATGAAGCCGGTGACGACCGCGCAGGCCGCCGATCCGAGCGAGACGAGCAGCATTTTGCCGCCGGCCACCCAGATGTCGCGCATTTCGCTGCCGGGGGTTTCGACGAGCTGCGTGATGTCGGCCATATAATCCGGCAGGGTCAGGTCAAGCCAGATCTGACCGACGATGCTGACCAGCGCGACGAGCATCTGACCGATCTCCGCTTTGGAGAGGTATCGTACGATGCGAAGCATGCTTGGTTCCTTCTCTTGTTTTGTGTTTTGCTTGTTTTCTTACGATTAGTTTTTGCGATTTTTCGCGGTTTTTGCGATTACTGGATTGCGATTACTTACACTGTGAATTATTTACAGCGTAAGATACTACGCGTCTTCCTGTGCGTTTCCTGAGAACGCGGCTTTGACCTCGTCCGCCGTGGGGCGCGGTTTGCCGGGCATGCACAGCGACATGTACGTGGTGAATTCCTCGGTGAGCTCAACGAATTCGCGCGCGCGGCGCTCCCCCATCTGCGAGAAGATCCAGCAGATCGCCTCGCGCATGCTTTCGCGCTGCCGTTCGGCGCGTTCCCTGCCGGCTTCGGTGAGGTTCACGTGCACCACACGGCGATCGTCGGGGTCGGATTCGCGTGTGATCTGGCCTTTTTTCTCCAACGCGGACAGCAGTGTGGACACGCGTCCGGTGGTGGTTTTCATTGAAGAGGCGAGCTGCGATGGCGTCAGCGGGCCTTTCCTATAGAGTTCCTGCACGGCGAAGGGTTCGCCCTTCGCGCCTTTCACCATCTCCTGCTGCATGCGCGAGCGTTTGTCCCATGTGTTGGTCGCCAATTCGTGGAACAGTTCCTCTTCAAAGCCCACGAGGCACCTCCTTCCGTCGCAATCGCCGTCATAATATCTTACAGTGTAAACATTTTACAGTGTAAGTTATTCCCAGGGCGATTTTGCAGCGAGCAAGCTACAGAAGGCACGAAAAAGGCCGCGGCCCGAATCGCGATTATTGTGCGGAATCGGGCGCGGCCAATCGTACGTATTGCGCGGAATTCAGCCGCGACGGGCGTCGACGGAGGCGTTCAGCATCGCCAGCTCATCCTGCGTGAGCGTCAGTTCGGTGGCAGCGAAGGAATCGTTGATTTCCTGCGGATTGCGGGCGCTGGGGATGGTGAACAACCGCTCATAGCGGCTCAGTTCCCAGGCGAGCACCACGCGCTGGTAGGAGCAGCCATGATTGCCTGCGACTTCACGGAACGGGTCGTACGCGCGCTGGTCGAACGCGTCGAGGAAGCCGCCGAGGGGGCTCCAGCACACGAACGCGAGTCCAAGTTCCGCGCAGTGCTCCATCGTATGCTCAGGGTCGGGGTGCGAGGGCGAGAACTGGTTCTGCACGGCGATCAGCTTGTCGCCGAGAATCTCGCGGGCGATGTCGATCTGCGCGTTGTCCACGCGGGAAATGCCCGCGTACCGGATCACACCCTCGTCAAGCAGCTGCTTCAGCGCGCCGACCTGGTCCTCATAAGCCACTTCCGGGTCCGGTCCGTGCGAATACAACAGGTCGAGCGTATCGACGCCCAAGTGCAGCGCGGATTCCTTGGCGTCACGAATCATGGTTTCGGGGCGCGAATCCGCCATCCACCCGTATTGACTGCCCGCCGCCTGCAAATGCTGGCGTTCCCCGCCAGGCCGACGACTGCAGCCTGTTCGAGCTGACCGGCCGCGCCGTGCAGCTGACGCAGGGCGATTACGCCAATTATAAGATCACGACCCGCGAGGACTTGCCCCGCCCGGAACAGAAAGAGGAACACAAAATGCGCATTGGACATGGTTATGACGTGCACCGTCTGGTGGAAGGCCGCAAGCTGATCCTGGGCGGCGTGGAGATCCCCTTTGAAAAGGGCCTGCTGGGCCACTCGGACGCCGATGTGCTGGCCCACGCGGTGATGGACGCCGT
>OGQC01001292.1_pt1 | contig 10528 bp, 9 predicted proteins | sample 1553081 | NCBI WGS metagenome assembly OGQC01 (sample SAMEA2580267, study PRJEB22360) | human gut metagenome | biome: human gut; feature: human-associated habitat; material: faeces | place: Denmark | collected 2008/2010
ATACTTATGAACTACAGTTTGCAAACATGATGCGAGAAACATGCACACCAATGGATTAAATTCACGTGTATCTATATAGTAGATGTCACGTCCCGACAAAAAAGGTTCAGGTTGATAAAAAAAGGTTGCATTTTCAGCACCCCACGAAATAACACCAGCAGGGCTTGGTGTCACTCCTGTTACAGGTTGAACTCTACATTTGATTCCGTTGTTGAACTTTGTTCTTACAACGTACGGAATACCTTCCGGTGATTCCACAACTTGTCTGGTATGCAAAACCACCGGTTTGACAATATTCTGAAACAAATCACCTACACGAAATTCTCTCCAATTAGCAGTATCAACTTCATGCCTATCGCCATCAGCTTTCCTCAGAATCTTAAAGTAAGTCTCCGCATTTTGCATGACCTCAGACATATATGTACCCATATATGCCCAATCAGGTATATATGTTCCATCGGCCTGAATCACTGCTGGCAATTTGACTTTTAATTTTAGCATTTCGGCCCGTGTCATTTTTCGAATAAAATCATACCGACCTCTTAGAATCGACTTTATTACCGAATTTAAGAACATGCCTTCATTTCTTGTCCACTCATGTGTTTTGGCGTACATTCCTTGCACATGTGGATAACCGATGAAATCTCTCTCTTGATAGAAAAAAGAATCTGTACTTTTCGCTGCTGTGTCAGTAAATGTAATGGTTCCGGCTTTCTCTGTGCACTCCAAATTTGCATATCCGCCAACTCCATTATTAAACCCAGTGTTTACAATAACTGGGTTCGCACCATCTTCTTCAAAAAGTTCAATGTTAATTTTTTTATAAGCTTTAGTTGGATGGATATCGAATAAATCACCAATAAGGAACTCTTTCCACTTGCTGGCATCAATCTTCTTCATTACTGCCACCACCTTTCTGCATCGAGATGGTTACAGTATTTTCATTAGAGCTTACATGGCTCGAATATATCGCTGTAGTCATCAGCTTCTCACCAAATACCTTCGCATCGATTCCCTTTTGGAACATCAGATAATCCATTGCGCTCTTGCGGAAGTCCTCCTCGAAAATCTCGAACGGCTTCTGTGGTACCTGATATGACAAATGCTCGGCAGGATTAACCCATTGACACGTATCATCACCGGACTGCTTTTCCATGACTTCAACCCAATGTGCCTCGATAGCTGCCCATTTTCCGTAAATATCATGCCGCCCTTTGTTTTTAACTGTTGCAAGTCCATCAGACTCCATATAGCAAGCAAAGAATTCCTTTCCATCTTGCCCAACGCCAGCTTCAAATACAAAAATACTTGTAGTGATACCAACGCCAAAGAACAAGTCTTCAGGCAATTTAATGACTTTTCGCAGACGATGATTCTTCAGAATACGCTTCATCTGGGCCTTGCTTGCCTTTTCCAACTTCTTATCAGGCAAGATAAATGCACATTGCGTGTGAGCAGGAACGTTATCCAGCACATTTTCAACAATTTTCATGCACCCATATTTGTTCTCGTACGGCGGGTTCATCAAAACTTTCGTGATAGGCTTCGATTTCATCCACTTGCAGGCAGGATCAGTACGGGCATCCATCTGCTCAAGGTTGGTTTTGCCGTCTTTATGGATCAGCATGTTTGCGCACGCCAATGCATAAATTTCGCGGTCAAACTCAATTCCATAAAGATGGTTTGACTTAATTTCGGCAGCTGCATCTGCCTGCATGCCTCCGGCCTCTCGGATCATATTTGCCATAGCCTTTACAAGGAAGCCACCTGAACCGCAAGTCGCGTCCAATATATAGTCATCTTTATTCACATCAAGAATCTTATACATAAAGTCGGTGATATGCTCAGGCGTAAATACCTGACCAGCCTCAGACTTCTTCTTATAACGATTGAATTCGTTAAAGAAGATGCCCATTACGTCTTCACCGCGCCATTCATTTGAGTTGACACACTCGGAGATCTCAACAATCCAGTCGATAAAATCATTGATTGCCTGCTGATTGTCCGTTGTATTCATTTTAATATCGGAATATTCTTCCAACAGAATATCAATTTTAGCATTTTGCTTTCGGCTATCTTCGAGCGATTTGGACAGCGTCGAATGAATTGCTGTATGGAATGTCGCATACCCCATATTTTTTAGACGCCGCAATCCAGCACCATAACGTTCAGCTACTAAAGCGCATGCAGTAAATATCATACGATGATACAGGTTTTTAATACCAAATTCAAAATGTAGCCCATTATTGATCTTTGCGGTTAATTCATAGATTCGCTCTTTATCAATACTATCCACGGTATACAGAGACAGATAATAGCTAACACTCTGCAACTTGGTGGGTGTCTTTACTTCCTCTTCACCTTTGAAAACACGAATATCTTCTCCGTTATATAGAATTCCTACAACCTTCTTATATTGTGTTTGCATAATGCGCACGTTTTTCAGAACTTCATCAACTTGCGCTTGTCCAAGAGTAATACGAGTTGCTTTCGTTTCCAGAACAACTGCAACCTCATTTTTATTATTCGGCAGATACCAACCATCTGGTTTATCAGCTACTCCTGGGAACCCAAGCTGATTGAATGTGGTAAGCTGCCCCACACCAGCACGCGCAATTTCACTATCAACCAAACCAAGAGCTTCACGAGCTAAGTCGCGAACAGCATCTTCTGTCATACTCTTTGCCATATTCATCAACCTCCCTCAAATCATTTGAAAATGTTTCAGTGCATCCATAATAGCCGCTTCCTTTTCTGGCGGACACTTTGGCACTTTCGGGTTTTCGGATTTGGACAGGTTATAATTCTGACCAACCTCTAATCCGCACTTTCTTTTGACTTGGGAGATATACAGGCTGGATACTTTCAAATGGTGCTTATCCCAGACGTATGCCTTGATTTCCTCATAGGTGGCCTTTGTCTCAGCAGTCGTGGCGTCCAGCTCATCCAAGTCCAGGTCGATCTCTATGGTGTCATCCGGCTTTTGTTGGGACAAAAGAACAACCGTCTCGACCATTGTTTCATTTTCCAAGGGCAATTCTGTCACTTCTGTTCCATTCACCGGGACAGGGAAGTTGAAGATAATCTTCCTGATCCAGTTACCGTCCGGCTGCTTTTCCGGGAATAACTCAATCCGCTCAATAAACGCCCGCATGAACTCCTTCCGCTCCACTTCGGAGGCTGCTTCATAGACCTGATCGAATGCCAGCAACAGGCGGTAAATGTTGTCGCCAGAAATTTTCTCCTGCCGGATGCTCCGTATCTGGCTTTGCACATCGTCAATCTGGACTTCAATCTCATCTATTGCGCCATATTGTTCGTCATAGCGGCGCTGCAAATCAGAAATTTTCCGGTCATAATACGGGTCATTCACATCCAAACCATCCATCTGCCGTTCCAGGCGGGTCTTTGTGCCTAACGTCTGCCGAAGCTGCGCTTGCAACGCTTCCAGCTGTTTCTCTAAGTCGTTCGTATCGACAGCGGAGCCGATTTTTGCCTTGATTGCATCCGCAAACCGTGGGTCGCTGACCATAGCGGAGATAATTGACGCTACCATGCGGTTCATCTCTGTCTGTTCAATGTTCAGCCGGAAAGTGCACTCGTGGCCTGTTGGCGTTACCGTATTCTTGCAGTAATAGTAATAGCGGGTCTTTTGGTCCTTGCTGTGGGCTTTTGCAATATTCCCATATAGGCTTTTACCACAGCAGGGGCATTTCAGAATGCCGGACAGAATATGCGCATGGGTAGGATCGTTGACCTTCTCGCGCCGATAAGCATTGACTTTCCGTTTCTCCTGCGCGAGATTCCAATCTTCTTCAGAAATGATAGCCTCGTGCTTTCCCTCGTACACGGGAAACTCCGACTGTTCAACCACGTGCATCTCATTCCGGGTACCAATCTTCTTCTCTGTCCGGCGTCTGCCATAGGCAATTTTCCCCATATATACCGGATTGTCAATGATACTTTTCACAAAGCTGGCGGAAAAACCGGGAATGGTGCCGTTCTGCCGCAGCTTCTTCACAAAGCCCTGCCGGTTCAGATATTTCGCCACACCGCTGACGCCATCGTTGGTGTGAATATAGCGGTCAAAGATGGTGCGGATCACGTCCACTTCATCCTCAGCAATCAACAGTTCGCCTTTTTCAAGACGGTATCCATAAGGGGCAAAGCCGCCGTTCCATTTTCCTTCACGGGCTTTCTGCTCCCGTCCGGCCATCGTCTGTGTCCGAATATTTTCACGCTCTATCTCTGCCACCGCAGAAAGGACAGAAATCATCAGCTTGCCGGAATCTTTGGAACTGTCAATGCCGTCTTCCACACAAATCAGATTGACACCGAAATCCTGCATCAGCTGCAAGGAATTCAGAACGTCAGCGGCATTCCTGCCAAACCGGGACAGCTTGAACACCAGCACATATTCCACACCGTCTTTGCCGTCCTGAATGTCTTGCAGCATCCGCTGAAATTCGTGCCTGCCCTGAATATTCTTGCCGGAAAAGCCTTCATCAGAATATTCACCAGCCACTACCATATCTTCGTATTCAGCGTATTTCCGCAGTTTGTCTCGCTGAGCATCCAGACTGTATCCGTCCACCTGCATGGAAGTAGATACCCGTGTGTAGAGATAGCATTTTGTTTTAGTTTTTTTCATGCAGGCCGCCCCTTTCTTCCATCTCTGAACATTCATCCGTAACTTTCTTCTTCGCCAGACCTTCATTCTGAATGTAGTACTCCAACAAACGGAGCACATATTCCGGCGCATGGCGGTTATCCAGTTCCCATTCTGTCACAGTCCGATAGGGAATCTGAAAATATTTACAAAATTCCTTGCGGTTCATGCCTGTACTTTCCCGCAATTCTTTTATTTTGGTTTTGCAGTCCATTTCTTTTACCCCATAAAGCAAAAATACACGTTGCGTATTTATTATAGCATACGCCAAACAAATACGCAACGTGTAAATTTAATTTATATCAAGCGGCTTTGTCAAATTCCTGATACACCGAAACGGGTTGCTTTCCCGATACCACAGAACGTGTGCAGCCATCCTTCGCAGTCTCCTGCATCTGCTCCAACAGCTGCGGACCATACTTCTGCAACAGCCGCGCCATCACATCAACACAGCGGTCAAACGCCGCATTATATTTCGGATCATCATAAACTTTGCTCAATAGGCCGCTCCTTTTCTCTATGGCTGCTCTGCACATAGATGTTCAAAACTTCTGCCGGTATCTGTTCCAAAATCGCCACGGCACTGTCATAGTCGCGCCGCAGCTTGAGGTCTTCGATCTGCTTTAGGGTGCTGACTTTCTGCGCCGATGCAAGAGATTCTTCCAGCTCGGCATTTTTCGTTTTCAGCTTTTTGTTTTCGGATGCTGTTTTCGTAAAAGCCACGCCATATTTCCGCAGCAGCGTGTCCATCTTCTCCACGCTGGGAATATAGGTATCCAGAATCTTGCAGATTTCCTCCGCCCGGCTTTTGGCGTTAAAGGGATTGATTCCAGTGAGCAGATCCTCCAGTTTGCTTTTCTGTTTGGTCAGTCTGGTCATCTCCTTAAATACGCGGGGCGGGATATGGTCGCGCCCGGTCAGGCTGGCGCTTTCGCCGCGCTCCAAATCCGGGAATTTCTTGACCATGTGTTTCCAAAACTCATCCTGCCACCAGGTCAGCTTCTTTTTATTGCCCATGATGTCTTTGGCGCTGAGCCTGCCATCCTCCGTCAAAGGGACAAAACAAAGGTGCATATGGGGCGTTTTCTCGTCCATATGCACCACGGCGGATATAATTGTCTCTTTGGACTGATGCTGTTCCAGAAAGTGCAGAGCTTCCTCGAAAAATACCCGAATTTCCGCCCGTTTCTTCCCCTTGAAGAACTCCGGGCTGGCAGTAAACAGCGTCTCGATCATACGGATACTGTCCTTCCGGGTACGGCATCCGGCGGCAGAAATCTGCCGTTCCGATTCCGTCCGGTACTTGCCGGGCGGTTTGACAAGATGGAAGTTGTACTTGCTTCGGCTGGTATCCACATCGGGATTGCTGGCGTACTTTTCCTTTGTGCGCTCGTTATGGGCCTCGATATTGCCGATTTCAGGCCCCTTGTATTTTGCAAATCGCATAATCGCATATTGTGCTTTTTCCATGCTCAATCCCTCCGTTTCTGCCAGACAATGTCATAGCCCAGCACATCAGCCAGCTCCACGGCCTCCCGATACCGCAGTGATTCCCGCTGCAATTTCCCGGAAAGATTGGATACGCTGTCGCTCCAACCATATTCATCGTGCAGCTGGTCAACGACTTCCTGCATGGTGTAACCGGCGCGGATGATCTGCGCCTTGATTTCGTTTCGAATACTTGATTTCATGGTAATCCTCCATTTTTGCAAGTGACGCCCTTTGTCACTTGACAACTAAAACATGATTTTCGGTTGCGTCATAAAAAGAACCGGCTACGCTGGGGAGCACACCGGCTTTGGTCAATGGTGAAATTTGTGCAAATGCTGTTTTGCGATAGAAATGGCTTCCTGCGTATCGTTGGTCAACGGCGGAATATTCGACTTCACAGAAATGCGGGACTTTTCACTGTTCGGGCTGTATTGTCACAAAATGCTGCAATCTGTACGTCGTTCCGTGAGCCGCCATCCGGCGAACTGTATACGGATAAAAGAGAAACATTTCGCTGTTTTGAGATTGCTCTAAAATATGCCTGCAAAATCACCGCTTTTACTGACCGCTTTAGGTGTGGTCAAAATGACCACACCTACTTCGTCCTGCTAAAGTGGTCGGGTTCAAAATGACACCAACCACTTCACATCACAAAACCGAGAATATTTACATGGTTCTGGTCGTACCCAAAATGGGCACGACCACTTTATCCAAATGAAGCGCCTCTACAATATATGAGGTAACAGGGTCAATCGCTGCGTACATACGTACCGGCGACCAGATCGGAAATCAATCCCGCCAGTCTTCCGGTACGTACGTACACTGTGAAGCGTCCGTAAACTCGTTTATATGCGGCCTTGCCACTGCCTCGATCCCCATAAAGCCCCACACCCGGCGTCCTGCCGAATTGGTGATCGTGTTGCAGTGTTCCAGATTGTACTTGCCGCAGGCTGCCACCAGCGCATCGCTGAAACTACGGCGTTTGAGTGCAGTCAGACTGTTTTCCTCACACCACATCCGGTAAATGTCGTAGCAATCCTTTGAGCTAATAGAAGCATCTGCTTTCAGCCGGATATAGCCCTCGGATTCCAGAAAATCAAACACGTTATTGTTGTCCCGCTTGACGGCCTCCCGGTTCTCTCTGGTGCGCTGGCTCTCGGTGAACTTGAAGTTGTTCGCTACCAACCGCTGCAATCCCGCAAAAGCCCACAGCAGAATGCCCTCCACCTCGGCCTTCATCTTCTCTGCCAGGTCGGGATCATCCACACGGTCGGCAGGTTTCTCTTTGGCGGTCAGCACCAACTGCCGCCGATAAAAGCCATCACTGCGGTCAAAGAGAGCCTGCAAGTCGCCATTGCTGAATGCCAGCAACCGGGCGCACATCCATCCCTGATAGCTCTGCTTGCCTTTACGCTCCAAATCCATTTTACCCTGTGCGGTGACGATGGATTTGACATAGTTGGTCTGCCGCAGGGCCTCCATCCGCATATCATCATCGACACACAGCAGAATGTGTTCCAGATCAGCGCGAGCAAAACGGTTCTCGGAAATTTTGCCGATGCTGCCGTCCTTCATGTTGCTGCCGAACAGGGCGGACAGCACCGCGCCGATCTGGCTCTTACCCTCGCCGCCATTGCCCTTAATGACCATCATGCGCTGTCCCTTGTTGCTGGGGATCAGGCAGTAGCCGATATATTCCTGCAAAGTGGGAATGTCCTCCGGGTAAAGAAGCCCATCCAGAAAAGCCAGCCAGCGGGTCGGCGTGGGCGCATCGGGATTATAGGCCACCGGCAGGCGGCAACGCACGATGTCCGGTTTTCCCTCCGTAAAGGAGCCATCCAGAAACAACGTGCCGTTTGCCAGATGAATGCGGTCAGCCTCCGGCGGGAAATCCTCTACCAGCGCCGCCAGCTTCATCAGCTCCACGATATTGCTGATTTTGCGGGGGATATTGCTGACCGCGCAGCATTTCAGTTCCTCAAAAATTTCTCCACGCAGTGGCAGCTCATCGGTCACACGGCCATCAGGCGAGAAAAAAGCCCCGTTTGTGTAGATGATTTTGTGTCTGCCGAGAAAATCATCACAAAACAGGGCTTCATTGATACTCTTGCCGTCAAACCAGATGGGCTGGTTGGCCTCACGCGATTGCTCGTTCTTCGCCACGGTGCTGCACCTCCTTTTCCAGACGTCTGAGCCGCTGCTCCAGCGCGGTGATAGTGCCGTCCTTCAGCAGCATATCCACCGCTTTCACACGCTGCTTCAGTTCCGCAAACATGAGAACGTCCAACAAATCATTTACATACTCGATCATATGACAGGCTTCCACAAAGCGGTCATCCAGTTCATCCTCCGGCGATTGCGGGGCATATTCGACCTTCCAGCGTTCCAGCAGATGCAGATAATCGCAGAGCACCCGCTGGCAGTGTATCTCATCGTTGCGGAAAGCCCGCGCCAGCGGATAGGGCTTTTTCAAAGCCATCGCTGCCGGGGGCTTGTCCGGGTCGATGCCAAAGTCATAGGCCAGCTTCTTTGCGGCCTCGTAGCTGCTCAGGCCGAACAGCCGCGCCACAAAATCTATCACATCCCCGGTAGCCCCGCAGCCAAAGCAATAGAAATAATCCCTGTTCAGCTTCATGCTGGGATGCCGGTCATCGTGGAAGGGGCAGCAGATCATATCGCCCCGGTTGACCTTACAGCCGTAGTATTCGGCGGCCTGCTTCACGGTGACAGCGGATTTTACAGTTTCAAATAAATTCATAGGCTTTGTCCTCCATTATTTATTGACGGTATCTGCCCGTCTGCCTGAATATACGGGAAAAAAGACTATAAACCGAAAAATCCGCTAAAAGTGCAAGAAATGAAAAAACGCCGCCCTGAAATCTTGCAAAAATGCAAGACCTCAGAGCGGCGAAGCCAGCGGAAAGCATTTGCCCGCGCTGGTTTTATCAGGTATAATGGATAAAGAGAGTTTTCAGAAGAGAGGTGCGTCACATGGAGGGAGCCTATCTGCCCGGCAATATCCGGCAGCGGATGCAGGAGCTTATGAAGGAACATAAAATTACCCAGGCACAGCTGGCGACCCGCATCGGCAGCACCGAGAGCGCCATCAGCCGGTTTGTCAGCGGTAAGACTGATAAGATCAGCACAGAACATTTGCTCCGCATTGCGAAAGTGTTTGAAGTCTCCACAGATTTCCTGCTGGGGGAAGTCAACACGCCCGACCGGACAAATTTTGATATTGAAGAACTGGGCCTGTCGGTGCAGGCGGCGCGGAATCTGTACACCGGAAAAGCCAATGCAGAGATCGTCAACCGCCTTTTGGAAAGCCCTCGCTTTGCAGAAGTCACCTATATGATTGAGCAATATTTTGACGATACGCTGGCCGCCGGTTTCGCCGGACAGAACCAGATGCTTACTACTCTCAGCGCCATGCTGCGCCGAAACAATAAAACAGACGCTGCGGTGCAGGCGGTCAGAACTGTCAACCGGCAGAAAGTTCCCGTATATCAGGCAGACCTGACGATGATACAGAACACATTTATGGCGGCGCTGCGGGAAGTGAAGAAAGAGATCGGCAACGATTTCACAGCAGCGCAGTCCTTGACCAAGGGCATCACTCAGCAGATGTTTACCGAACTCACCAAAGGGGCGGATGTTCATACTCCGACCATCACGCCCGAAATGATTTCCGCCGCCGTCACCCAGAGCGCAGCGGGGATGGACGGTGTGCAAAAGGAAGCATTAGACAAGTTCGGTCAGGCGCTGACGGAATTTCTCCAATCCACCTTAGACCACGCGCAGGAGAAGCAAAATGCCGACCCGGAGCAATGAGCAGCTGTGCAGAATGGCACAGAAAGGGGATACGGCTGCCCGTGACATTCTGCTGGAAAAGAATCTGGGATTCATCCGAAAAATTGCGCTGGAGCAATACCGAAACATGGGGCTGGATGAAAATGATATTGGAATTGATTTGGATGATTTGATGCAGGAGGGAAGTATCGGCCTGCTGAACGCGATCCCTTTGTTTGATGCCGGACGGGGCATGAAATTTCTGACCTATGCAGCACCGGCGCTCCGCAACGCCATGACGGACTGCATCCGCGCCGCCCTCGGTTTATTTGAGCAACGGATGGTGGATAAGAAAGACGGCCCCGGCTTCCAGAGAGTATATCTGGATGACGTTCTCTCAGAGGATGAACGGATGCTGCGGATCGAAGCCATAGCCGACCCTCACACCCAAACGCCGGAGCAAATCTATATCCAAAAAGAGCAGCTGATAGAATTGTATGCGGCGCTGGACAAGCTGACAGCCAGAGAGCAGACCTATCTGCTGTACCGCTATGGCTTTACCGATGGAATCGAGCACCC
>OGQC01001298.1_pt1 | contig 10484 bp, 9 predicted proteins | sample 1553081 | NCBI WGS metagenome assembly OGQC01 (sample SAMEA2580267, study PRJEB22360) | human gut metagenome | biome: human gut; feature: human-associated habitat; material: faeces | place: Denmark | collected 2008/2010
GAAATAATCTCCAGTGCCTCAGATACCCTATTAGAATAGACTTTAAACTTATAGTCTCATTTCCTATATTTGTTGAATCCATAGCTAAACAATTACTTCTTAATATTAATAATCGTGATCACCATCGAAGAAATAACAGAAATCGCACTAATTATCGAGGAGAATACAGTTATATTATACTGTTTGCTTTGACTAAATCGAGAATTACGCTGCTTTGCCAAATTAGGCTCAACATAAATAACGTCATTTTGCCTTAAATAAAAATAGGGAGATGTAAATAGCGAAGGATCAGTTATATCCATACGAACAAATTCTTTTTGCCCATCATTATCTCTTATCAGCAAAATATTCTTCCTATTGGCTGTAATCGCCAAATCTCCAACATACCCAAACGCATCTAAAATAGAGATTCGATCATTCTTTATAGTAAAAGTACCGGGACGATTTACCTCTCCCATTACCGTAATTCTATAATTTGTAATCTGCACGTTAACCAATGGGTTTTCTATGTATTTTGACAATTTACTTTGTAACTCATCACACAGTTCTTGTTTTGATAAACCTGCGACATGAATCTTCCCTAATACTGGGAAATTTATATTACCATCCGAATCAACAAGATAAGTATACATTGATTGAGAGGCAGCGATAGGTTGGTCACCTTGCTGCGCATACGCAAAAACAGGGGGATTAAATGGCGTCGTCACGGACGGATCCGGAGCTGTAACAGATATCGCCAGTAAATCATCTTTACTGATACGAGACGTATAAGTTTGATTCATTTGGCTAATCTGTTCTGGAGTCAAAGTATCTACTCCTTGCAAATACACTACGTCTTTAGGTGCGGAACAAGCCCCTAGCAACAAGACAAACAATATCACTACTGATATTAATTTAATTCTCATAATCTTTGTTTTCTTCAAATAAGATGCAAATATACAATTTTTAGTTGAACTCAAAGGCATAAAGCACCCGTAAGTCCAAAGATACTTCTATAACGATGCAATTGTCTAGATATTGCTGCATGCTAAATCAAAATTATAGTTGTTTTTACCGCTTTTTCATGATTATTGCGTAAGTTTGTGACAAAACAAAAATATATGGTTGAGATAGGAAAATATAACACGCTGAAAATAGTGAAAGACCTTGACTTCGGGGTTTATCTGGATGGAGGTAACGGGGTGGAGATCTTGTTGCCGACTCGTTACGTACCTAAAAACGTGAAGCCCGGGGATGAGGTCGAGGTGTTTATTTATCATGATAATGAAGGGAGGTTGATCGCTACTACCGCACGTCCTCTGGCAACGGTCGGGGAGTTCCAGTTCATGGAGGTAAAAGACGTGAATAATGCCGGCGCATTTCTGGAATGGGGTATCATGAAAGATTTGCTCGTTCCTTTCAAGGAGCAGAAAATGCCGATGAGAGAGGGGAAATGGTACTTGGTCTATGTCCGGCTGGATCATGTGACAGGACGTATCATGGCATCTGCACGTATCGAGAAGTTCTTGAACAATACCCCTATCGATTACGAGCAGAATCAAGAGGTTCAGTTATTGGTAGCCGACGAGACGGATCTTGGCTATAAGGTGATCATCAATAACCAGCATTGGGGATTGATCTATTATAATGAGGTATTCCAGCGTCTTGAGAAAGGCGAGCATCTGAAAGGCTATATAAAAGAGGTACGTGAGGATGATAAGATAGATGTGAGCCTAACGCCGCAAGGCTACCAAAAGGTAGAGGGGATCGCCGGCGTCATTCTGGAAGCGATGAAAACACAAGGGGGATACATCCCGGTACACGACAAGAGCGATCCGGACGTGATCTATTCCTTATTCCGCTGTAGCAAGAAAGCTTTCAAACAAGCGATCGGGGCACTCTATAAGCAACATCTTATCACGCTGGAAGATGGCGGGATACGGCTCGTAAACGAGAAGTGACCCATTTATATAAAAAAGTCAATGGAATCCGTTACAGAATCCATTGACTTTTCTTTATAAATCCATTGAGTTAGCGAACGGATTCCATTGACTTTCTAATCCAACTTCAATACGGCCAGGAACGCTTTTTGCGGAACTTCTACCGTACCGATCTGCTTCATTCGTTTCTTTCCCTCTTTCTGTTTTTCCAGCAATTTACGCTTACGGGAGATATCGCCTCCATAACACTTCGCCGTCACGTCTTTACGGACAGCCTTGATCGTCTCACGAGCGATGATCTTTGCGCCTATCGCCGCTTGGATAGCGATATCGAATTGCTGGCGAGGGATCAACTCTTTCAGTTTCTCGCACATACGACGTCCGAAAGTAACGCTATTATCCACGTGCGTCAATGTAGACAAAGCGTCTACCGGCTCACCGTTCAACAGGATATCTAATTTAGCCAACTTACTGGGACGGAAATCATGTAAATGGTAATCGAAAGAAGCGTACCCTTTTGAAATACTCTTCAACTTATCATAAAAGTCGATTACGATCTCGCCCAACGGCAAGTCATAATGAATCTCGACACGATCACCAGAAATATATTCTTGCTTAAGCAGGACGCCACGCTTACCCAGACAGAGTGTCATGATCGGGCCGATATAGGTAGTGTTCGTGATCACGGAAGCACGGATAAACGGCTCGTCGATATGATCAATCAAGGTCGGGTCCGGCAAGCCTCCCGGATTATGTACCTCGATCTCCTCCCCTTTCTTTGTATGCACGATATAAGAAACGTTCGGTACAGTGGTTATCACATCCATATTGAACTCACGATCCAAACGCTCCTGAACAATCTCCATATGCAACAAGCCCAAGAAACCGCAACGGAACCCAAAACCCAGCGCGGCGGAACTCTCCGGCTGGAAAGTCAAGGAAGCGTCGTTCAACTGTAATTTCTCCAATGACGCACGAAGGTTCTCGAAATCCTCGCTATCGATTGGATAGACACCGGCGAAGACCATCGGCTTTACCTCCTCAAAACCGGCGATCGCGTCTTTAGCCGGGCGAGACACATGAGTGATCGTATCACCGACACGCACCTCCCGGGACGTCTTGATACCGGAAATGATATATCCTACGTCTCCCGTCCGTATCTCCTCACGGGGGCACATATCTAATTTCAATATACCTACCTCGTCGGCGTCATACTCTTTTCCTGTAGCGATAAACTTCACATGGTCACCTTTACGGATCACGCCGTTTACCACCTTGAAGTAAGCGATAATACCACGGAACGGATTAAAGACGGAGTCAAAAATCAAACACTGCAACGGGGCCTCCGGATCACCTTTCGGAGCCGGGACCTTCTCCACGATCGTATTCAAGATCTCGGTCACTCCCTCGCCTGTCTTTCCGCTCGCTCGTAAGATATCCTCGCGAGGGCAGCCCAACAGTTCCACGATCTGGTCTTCGACCTCCTCCGGCATGGCGCTAGGCAAGTCGATCTTGTTCATCACCGGAATAATCTCTAAGTCATTCTCTATCGCCATATACAGGTTAGAGATGGTTTGCGCCTGAATACCTTGGGCCGCGTCCACGATCAGCAACGCACCCTCGCAGGCGGCGATAGAGCGGGAAACCTCATACGAGAAGTCCACGTGCCCCGGAGTATCAATCAGGTTGAGTACATACTTCTCCCCCTTATAGTTATACTCCATTTGGATAGCATGGCTTTTGATCGTGATCCCACGCTCACGCTCTAAATCCATGTCGTCAAGGACTTGAGCTTGCATGTCTTTACCTTCTACTGTCTTGGTATACTCAAGCAAACGGTCTGCCAAGGTACTTTTCCCATGGTCAATATGAGCAATAATACAGAAATTGCGGATATTCTTCATCTGCTAAATTTATTTTTAGGTACGCGAAGATAGGAAATTTAGCCTAAATACTATACTTTTGGCATACCATTTGTTGTTAATAGTATATGACAATACAAGAAATAAATAAAGCATACAACCGAATTATCGGTTCATTAGACGAAAAGGAGCTAAAGAATGCGTTCGATTTTCTCCAAGGTTTAATAGCGGGAATACGTGAGTACTCATTCCAAGACAGGTTGAACGAGCTACAAGATACTTATAAATATATGTTGCGATACCGGATCGAGGGGGCTAAAGATCCGATGCAAGACCAGATATACAACAACTTGATCGCATCCAGCTATGAGTTCGCGGATATAGTGAAGCACAAGGCCTTATCGGTAGATTCGCCTCTCTCCTATTATAGCCGTAGGCGAATGATGCAAAAGGAGCTTACCAACTATGACCAGCTCCACAAGGTCTTGAGAAACGCCTCTCTGGTGAAGATAGAGACTCCGACCGGAACCATCACGGAGCAGCAGCAAATCGAATCCGCCACGATCCTATTATTCAATAAGATCTGGACCTCGAATCCTCTCAATAAGGAAGAAATAGCCTCCATCAGGAACCTATTGAATGACCAAGAGTTGCCTTTTATCATCGGTAGCCAAATCGTATCGGCATTAATGTTGGGATTGCAAGTCGCTTTCGATAAGGAGAAACTGCTATTATTATTCGATGCGGCCAATATCCAAGAAGACGAGATTCGTTACCGCGCGTTGATCGGGATTCTCCTGACGCTCTATACCTATAGGAAACGTACGGCGCTATATCCGCAGATAGCGGATCGACTAGCGGCTTTATCCGAGGGATTTCCTAATTTCACGAAAGCGATCCGAACGATTACCCTTCGTTTTATCCTAGCCCGTGAGACAGAGAAGATCACCCGTAAGCTACAAGACGAGATCATTCCGGAGATGATCAAGCTAGGCCCTAAAATCAGTCAAAAGATAAACTTAAAGGATATCAATCCGGAACTTCTCGGAAACGAGATGAATCCGGAGTGGCAGAATATGTTATCGAACAGTTCCTTAGGGAAGAAAATGGAGGAGTTCAGCGAACTGCAACAAGAAGGCGCGGACGTAATGCACTCTACTTTCGTGCACCTAAAGCATTTCCCCTTTTTCCGGGAACTGGGTAACTGGTTCATGCCATTCACGACCGAGCATTCCGCTTTTGGCAATCAGTTGAGCAAGAATCAAACGGAAAAGGACATGCTAGATTCCATGACTCTTGCGGCATTCATGTGTAATTCCGATAAATACTCCTTATATTTCAGTATGATGCAATTGCCGGATCAAGCCCGTCAAATGATGATGGGACAATTTGGCAGCCAAGCCTCCGAGATGATTCAGCAAACGAAGGAGGAATTGATCAGTAAACGGGGAAAACTGGAAATCATATCCGGACAGTACATACAGGACTTGTATCGTTTCTTCAAACTTTATCCGGGACATCTGGATTTTGATGACATATTTACATCTGCGCTAGACTTTCATAACCTGCCAATTTTGCAGCCTTACGTCAGTGATGAGGAAAGTTTGACAACTATAGCGGAGTATTATCTCCGGAAGAATTACTTCCTCGATGCGCTCACGATCTACAATCGCTTATCCGATGCAAATCAAGAAAGTGATATCTTATTCCAGAAAATCGGTTACTGCAAACAAATGAATGGCGATATACAAGGCGCCTTGGAGGCTTATTTACATGCGGATCTTATCAATCCGGACAGTAAATGGGTTATTCGCCGGATCGCCGGTTGTTACCGTACCTTAAAGCAACCGGAAGAAGCGTTGAAATACTATCATCGTTACGAGGCTTTCAATCCGGATGATTTATCGATCCAAATATGTATCGGCCACTGCCATCTTGAACTCAAGAATTATAATGAGGCGCTGAAATATTATTTCAAGGTAGATTATCTGGACAATAAAAGCACGAAGGCTTGGCGTCCGATCGCTTGGTGTTCTTTCTTGACCGGTAAATACGATCAGGCCCGTAATTATTACAAAAAGATCATGGATAATCAACCCAACACCCAAGATTTCTTGAATGCGGGACATACGGAATGGGCATTACAGAATATAAAGGGAGCGCTTGCTTTTTATAAAAAAGCCGTGGAGAAAGAGTCCGGTGATTTCTCGAAGTTCCAAGAGCAGTTCAATCAAGATATCCCCGATCTTCTTGTAGCGGGAATCGAGGAGGCGGAAGTGCCGTTGATGATGGATCAACTCCGGTATTCCTTGAGCGATATATTCTAACTAGTCATCCAACAATTTGAGAAGACAAGAAAAAATATCGTATGAAAGAGATGATACTAAAGACAAAGCGACTCCTATTAAGGGAATTAAAACAAGATGATTTTGATGATATCTGTAAGCTTTTACAAGATCCGATTGTAATGTACGCTTACGAAGGAGCGTTCAGTAAAAAAGAGGTACAAGAATGGCTTGATAAGCAATTAAGGAGGTATCAAAACGATGGCTTTGGCTTATGGGGGATGATAGAGAAAGGCAGCGGAGAGCTTATCGGTCAGTGTGGTCTCACCTATCAAGAATTCAACGGTCAACAGGTTCCAGAGATCGGTTATTTGCTTAGGGCGGAATACTGGCATAAAGGTTATGCTACCGAGGCCGCCATAGCTTGTAAGGAATACGCCTTCAATATCCTTAACTTCGACAAAGTATACTCCATCATACGGGACACAAATATCCCCTCTCAAAAAGTAGCACTAAGAAACGATATGAGGGAAATCGCAAATTTCATAAAACATTATCGCAATATCGATATGCTTCATTTAGTATTCTGCGTGGATAAGTCATAGTTATCAAGCGGAAAGACTGGGATTCGAACCCAGGGAGCGGTTACCCGCTCACCGCATTTCGAGTGCGGATAATACAATTTGATTATCAATTTGTTACAACAGATACTGTAAATACATAGTAAAAACGACATTTATAGTCGTCTTTTTTGATGCAGGTCTATCATCCAGTTAGCCCATTCGTCCGTCCCATACCTCGGAATCTCGAACCACTCCTTTTCGCTCAAATGAGGCAAGAGTTGCATGATCCGCTCCAGCTCACTCCGGAACCTGAAAACATCCTCTTCCGTTAGCCTTACCGAATAATGCCTCTTGCATTCCTTTAATCCAGGAAAAACTTGAAGCAAACTCATGATCTCGGTAAAAACGGGAGACTTGCCTTTGTCTATCCTTAACGTGATTCCGGACATTCCTTCTCCCTCTTCTCTAGTTGGTATGACAATAGAGCATTTTCCTGCTCCAAGGCATTACACCGGCTAATAGCATCTTTGAGCTGTTTCCGGAGTGAGGTTATTATTTTGTCTTTATCTTCCATCGATTTATATTTTATATTAAATCAATTAAATGATTATGTATTTATTAAATCGGATCTTACTTATTATAGCTACAACCAGCACAATACTGATTGGATTATTTATCTTATATTGCCTTCTTCGTTTTTTTCTTTTGATAGTGATTCCTGAAGAGATAGATCATTTTCGTTCTTGGAAGAAGAAACGAAATAAGAATATAGCTCATAAGAACGTTCATCATGGATCTGCATCAGTATCTCTTTAATATTTTCAAGATTCTCCATTGTCGTTTCACAATGAGCTATAGCTGGAAACTCTTTGATTATGCTTAAGCAGCTATCTAAGTTCTCAGAAATAAGACTTTTATCTTGCGCCACTATTGAGTACTCTAAACTATTTAGATAATTGAATATCGCATCTCCTGTTATTCCCATTCTCATATATTCATCTCCAACAGATCTTTCACTAATCGCCAAAGAATAATTTTTCAACTGATCTCTTAACTCCACGTTCTGCTCCTTTAAACTTTCAACCTCCTTTTTAACAATAACTTCAATCCGTTTATCAATACTCAATGATGTCCATATATTAATACCCAACAAAGCAGTGACTCCAATTCCAATAAAAGAAATTAACCAAGAAATTAATATTGAAAGCTCATTTTCCATACCTATCCTATTTAAATCGTCCTAAAATTCTACCGACTTATTCATCATCACATACTACATGCGATATTATATCACCAGAAGCATAATATTCAGCATTCGGATCAAAATCAGAACTATCTTTAATTATTAAATCTTCGTCTATTATCTCGGCATTTAACATGTGGACATCTTTTGCATAAGCAATTAAGTCTTTACATTTAAATTTTTTTGTTTCTATAACAATGTTACCTTTTACAAATATCTTCCTCACAACAACCTTACTCCTTAAAAACAAGACTTCCGATTGCAACTTTTCTATGTCTAATTTTACACCTTCAAATTCTTTCTCTACATTCTCTTTTATACGTCCTTTAATATCAAGAATATTATATCCGAACATAACAGCCAATATCGCCAAAAGGAATGAAAGAATTCCCATAATAAAACCGAGATAATCAAACCCTCCAATTCTAGGATGCTCTTGGCATAGTGCAGTAAAAGCAACAATTATCAATATGATAAGGAATGGATATATTATCCAACGTTCTTTTTTGTTCATTGTATCCAATCTAATATTTCTTATTTACAATATCACATCCGCAACCACATGCTGCTTCACAATCCATTGAAAACAGAACTAGCTTTTTATATTTTAGAATGACAAACATTTAATACTTATCACCATGATCAAAAAAATTATTTCCGTTTACATCCGATACAAATTAGTAAAGATGTTTTTGAAAGATACTTTACATACCGACTTCGACGACGATGCCATATTTATACAGAGCGTTGTAATCTTTATCTTGACTGGCAAATATCGATATGGAAATTTACAAGAATCTGATACTTAGCGACTATGAGCAACCCTGCGTATTTCAAATTCTTTGTTATCTATCGAAGGTAATATGACTGGTACCGAAAACAGGATACTTATCACAGCTTTATTCTTATCTTCCATTTAAATATCATCCTCAATCAAATTATCTTCAACTTCTTGCAATTGTTGTTCTTTCCATTCTTTTTGTAGATTACTATTTTGCGCCATAGCCTTTTCTATAGCTTGTGTTTCTCTCCATTCATAAGCATCAGCGATCATTGTCCATTTTGCCTGAATGTTCATTGATTCTATTTGATTTCGAATGTTAGAAATAGATACTTTAAAAAACTCTTTTCTTGGATTTACTTTATTCACTTGATTATCAACAAATACTTTATGCAAAGTTGTCTCAAGCTTCGGTGCATCTTCACTAAATATCATAGCATGTATATCAAATGGAAAAGGAACACTTGCATCCCCAAGTTCTCGCACACGATCTGTAGGTTCTAATCGTCTAGTCATTCCTATTTTAAACACATCCTCTCCAAAAGAACCTATATTTGAAATGATATATACATGTCCAGATTTAGTTTGTTGAGCCATTGATATTGCTCTTTGACTTTTTTCCTCTGCTTCTTTTAATTTTTCTGAAAGTTCTTGTAATTTAGCTTCATATTTCGCTTTTTGTTCCTCTGAGGCTTTGGCTACTGCCTGTTGAGCTTTTTCAATGGCCTTTTTCAACAACTCTTCCTCTTTAGCTGCATCTTTCATTGCTTTTTCATATTCTCTTCTTGCTCGTTCTTCCTCTCGCATTTGTTCTCGAATTTGTCGTTGCTCTTCTCGCTCACGATTTCTTAGTTCCGTACAAGTTACAGCCCATTTTAACTCATCCAATCGAGAATCTAAATATTGAGGAGTTATAACAGCATTCCGAAAAGCTTTTCCTAAATTATTTACTAAGTAATAAGCATCTGTTATTTTCTGTTTCAAAACTCCAAAATTATCTTGTTTTACTAAAGTTAATATTGTATCAGTTTTTCCATTAAAAGCATCAATAATAAAATCTATAGCTGTTGTTTTTCTATATTCTTCAACATAGTCACATTTTGCTGCCGTATGATTCTTTACCATTAGTCGGGAACGTTCCCTTGCCTTCTTAAGCTCTTCTCCTGCTTCTGTATAACCGAAATCATCGGCTAATTGATCCAGCAAACTGTAAGAGGGTATGATATAATCATCACCATATCCACGAACTGTGTTCTTCAATGCGACAAGAGTTTTTTCTAAATCTTCAGATTCTTGTTTTATCTTATAAGCATCACCTGCTATACTTTCCGCTTTATTGTGAGCGTTTTGTATTATAGTCTCAGCCTGCTTAGTTGCATTGTTTAAAATAGCTTCAGCTTTATTCTTTAGTTCATTAGCTTTTTCCCGCGCCTCTTTTCTGATCTTATCTCCATTTATTCTAGCAGCTTCGATTAAATCATTAGACATTGCTTCTGATGATTTATCTCTTTCTTTTATATCATGCAAAATAGAAGCCGCTTCGTCACGCATTTTTTGAGCTTTCTTGGAAGCTTCTACGATAACATTTTGAGCTTCTTTTTGAGCTGACAATATAATTTCTTGAGCCTTTACTTCCGCATCTAAAATACCTTCATATTGGCTAAGTTTTTCTAAACGTATCTGCAAGGTGGATATAAAATTATTTTTTTGATCCACCTCATTGTTTAGACGTTTGATTTCTTCTAGTTCTTTCTTTTTCAGAAAATCCACCCCATAAATTGAACCATCATCTTCCAAATATTTAGTATGGAAAATTCTTGGATCATATCCA
>OGQC01001299.1_pt1 | contig 10480 bp, 8 predicted proteins | sample 1553081 | NCBI WGS metagenome assembly OGQC01 (sample SAMEA2580267, study PRJEB22360) | human gut metagenome | biome: human gut; feature: human-associated habitat; material: faeces | place: Denmark | collected 2008/2010
CTGGTGACCATGGTCCCCTTGGTTGAACCTGCCTATGAATCTGCCGCCACCGGCACAAGCGTAGCCTTCTGATTTCCTGCAAAAACAATCTGCCCGGATCCAGCCGGGCAGATTGTTTTTATACATTCACTTTAATGTCGTCAGCCACATGGATCCATTTTCTGCTTCGCAGTCTTGCTATGCACCACACCGACTTAATGATATAGTCGACTCGGAGACAGAACAGCACAGCCCAAGCCGGCCACTGCAGCACCAAGCCGGTCAATGCCCCCGCAGGGACAGAAAGCAGCCACAGGAACAATGCGTCCGCGATCATCAAAAACTTTGTATCCCCACCGCCCCGCAGCACGCCTTTGGTCATGATTGCCTGAACGGCATTGAAAAACGTGATCACAATATAGGCGCGCATAAGCTGACGGGTCACTGTCACCGTTTCCGGTGTCAGTGTATACATCCGGATGGTCATAGGCCCCACAGCATACATCATCAGTGCTGCAAGAGCGCCAAACACAATGCTCAGCAAATAGAATGTCTCGCCCTGAACGCATGCTTTCTCAATCTCGCCTCTGCCCAGGGTACTGCCTGTGATAATGCTGGAAGCATTGGAAACACCGGAAATTACCACGCTGAACATCCGCTCCACAACCATACACACAGAGTTGGCCGCCACAACCGCAGCACCCATATGCCCCAGGACCACGCTGACAAGGTTGCTTCCCAGCCCCAGCAGGCCGTCGCTAACCAATACCGGAGCACCCAGGTGAAAATAGTTGCGGTAAAAGTCCGACGATGGATTTTTCAGGATGTTCTTCACACGCAGTCCGAGTCTGCGGTCAATAAAGAATATGTAAATAAAGGTCAGCAAAAACTCAGCCGTTCTGGAGATCAGTGTGCCAAGAGCCGCACCGGCAATTCCCATCTTCGGTGCTCCGAATTTTCCAAAAATGAACACATAGTTCGAACCCAGGTTGACAAAGAACGCAACGATTGACACCACAAGGCCCAACCGCGCTTGTCCCACCGAGCGCATAAGCTGTGCCAGCACGAACCCCAGTCCATGCAGCAGGAAGACGAATGTCGTTATCTTCAGATAACGGGTTCCCGCCTCAATCACCGCCGTCTCCGGGGAATACAGCCGCATGATCTCCGCCGGAAAGAGCCAGGTAATTCCCGCAAACAGGACTGCAAGTCCCGCAGAAAGCCGCAGCGCCATGGCAAACGTTTCATACACTCTCTCCCGATCGCCTGCGCCCCAATACTGGGCACACAGCACGCTGCAGCCGCCAATGATCCCAAGATTAAAAATCACAAAGAAATTGTAATACTGATTTGCCAGGCTGGACGCAGACAGAGCCACCTCTCCGAAAGATCCCAGCATCATTGTATCAAGCATATTCACGCCCATATTGATCGCTTGCTGCAGCGCAACAGGGAACATAATAGAAAGAACAGACTTATAGAAGGTCTTGTCCCTTACAATCGTCATTTTTCGCATAAAAACTCCTATTAAAAAGGCTGCCCTGCCCTTCGAAAAGAGCAGAGCAGCTTGCAATCTGCACTTACAGTTTTACCAGTTCCCCCGTTTGTGCGCTTCTGTAGATGCCGTCAATGATCCGGCTGACAGTGTACGCTTCAAAAGGTTTTACGAAAGGCTCCGTGTCGTTGAGGATCGCATCGATCCACAGCCTGCTCTCGCTCACCTTTTTGACCCCCTTGTTGAACATTGGAAGGTCACAGGCAGACCTGCCCTGCAAGTCGGGTTTCGTAACCGTGAGGACACCATTGTGCTCGCCATTCAGACGAACGCCGTCCAGCAGGTCCGCACCGGCCTCTGTGCCGCACAGGACAACCTTGTTCTCATATACCTCCAAGGTATTCAGCGCCCAGCTGCAGTCTACAGAGATCGTTGCGCCGTTCTTCATGCGAATCAGCGCGAAGGCAGAATCCTCCACCTCGAACTTATCCGCGTCCCACAGTCCTGTCGCGTTGGCAGGCGTGGGCTTCTTGCCCAAATACTGATAGGTGTTGCCCATAACGCTGTCTACATCATAATGATTCATCAGGTACAGCGCCATGTCGATGGCATGGGTGCCCATGTCGATCAGGCAGCCGCCCCCTTGTGCAGCCTTATTCAGGAAGCTTCCCCACGCAGGAATATGTCTGCGGCGGACGGCCAACGCACGGGCGTGGTAGATGTGGCCAAGTTCCCCTGCATCACAGACACGCTTGAGATATTGCACTTCAGGAATCAAGCGGCACTGGTAACCAATGGTCAGCTTCTTGCCGGACCTCTCCACAGCATCCATCATCTTTGTCGCTTCTTCGATGGACATGGCCATCGGCTTCTCACACAGGACATGCTTGCCGGCATCCAGCGCCCGGACAGCATACTCCGAATGGGTGACATTGCTCGTCAGGATGTAAACGGTATCTACATTGGGATCCCGGATCACTTCTTCAAAGTCCGTACAGACCTTGCAGCCCACAGCGCCAAAATTCTCAGCAACCTCCTGTGCCCGCCCGGCGTTAAAGTCAAAAACTGACACGATTTCCGCTTCAGGGATTTCCTTTAGTGCGGGCAAATGCTTCATATGTGCCACGAAACCGCAGCCAACAATGCCTACACCAACTTTTGATTCTGTTTTAGCCATAATATAACCTCCAGATTTTACTTCACTTCATAATTGTAACGCATGTGGAATGCCCCACAGGGCAGCTAGCAATCGCTCCTCCGACTTCACCGGTCACCAGGTCTCGTGGCAGGACTGCAACCATGTTCGCATTTGCCGCCACAATAAATTTATCATCTTCTGTGATCGCCATTGCCCTTGGCGATTTTCCACCGCTGGGGAACCAGTTCGGTGCCGAAAGTCTATCGCCATCAAAAGAGAAGCAGCACAGCTGGTCTGTCCCGCGAACGCACACGTATACATATCTTCCGTCATGAGAAAGCTGGATATCCGCCAATTTCGTAAAGCCGACAGGAGGCGCTTGAAGAACAGAGATCTCTTGAAGCATGTCCCCCACCCCAGCTTCCTCGGACCACTCATAAACCAGTACAGTATTGCTGCACTCACAGGAAATAAGGAGTCTGCTCCCATCCCTGGAAAAACACATATGGCGCGGCCCTCTGCCGGCAGGGGTTCTGACGCTCATATTCTCCATGCGGTGCAGCTTATCCTCCGCATCCATTTTGTAAACTGTCACAGTATCGCAGCCAAGGTTTGCAACCAGCAGATAGCCGCCCGGCGAAATCAGGCTGAAGTGCACATGGCTTCCGTCCTGCTGCTTGTCCGGCCCGGATCCTTCGTAAATCAAGGTATTACATATCCGATCCATCTCACCATTTTCTCCCAGTGTGCAAACAGAGAGACTTCCACCACGATAATTTGCGCTGGAAATATGACGATTGTCCGGCCAAAGGGTAAGCTGTGTCCCGTAGCCCGTATGATTACCCAAGGGAAGTTTGTTGATTAGTGTCACCTGCGTCTTATCTTCGGAAATTCGGAATGCGGATATCTCGCTCTCATCCAGCTCCCCGACCGAATACAGCAGGCTGCCCCTTTGCTGCAAAAATGTAGGGTTTTCCGCCTGATGATTCGTACTCCGAAGAGTCAGTGCGCCGGTCTCAGGATTCATTCCGAATACATAAATTCCTTCTCCGCCCTCTTTTCCGAAAAACGGGCGGGTATATCCGCCAACAAACAACGTATACTCCTTCATTTACGCCCTTCTTTCTGAAATTTTCATTTCTTACGGGAATATAATAGCATTTTTCTCAACATTTATCAAGCACGTAACAAAACTTCGTTATTTTTTGCCCATTTTCCTTAAATATTTTGTATCTTTCATCCAGTAATTATTAATATTTTCTGAAATATAATTGTTTTTTCAGAAAATATATTTTACAGTTCCTTATGCTTCCAAATGTATCCCCGGGCATTGCGTCAAATTGATTTCTGAAAATTTCAAAGTTTTTCAATATTTTCATTGATTTTTGCGAATTCGTCATGTATAATTAAATTCATCTTTTGCTAAAGGGGAATTATCATGCCTAAAGACACGAAATCACGGCTTCTGCAAATTTCCAAGGCAGCAGGCGTCTCTCCCGCAACCGTATCCCGCGTCATGAATCATCCGGAGCTTGTAAAAAAGGAGACCGCGCAGCTCGTCACGAACGCCATGCAGGCGCTGGGAATCGAGGGCAAAAAAAAGGAGACTGCGCCCCTGCCGAAAAAGAAAACCATCCTGATGAACGCACCATACCTGGACCAGTTTTACCTGGAGATTTCCAACGGTGTAAAGAATGCCATTGAGGCCAGCGGATACTTCATGGTCACATCCTACTATGACATTGGCGAAAACAACATCAAGTCGTTTCTGGAGCTCATTCGGGAGGTCAACGCCTGTGGCGTGATCATCACCAACAGCCTCAGCAAAGAGCTTCTGGATGCTATTGAAAAGGAAGTCCCCGCTGTCCAGTGCTGCGAATTTAATCCCGATGTCAGCATTCCCTATGTAACAGTGGACGATTTTTCCGGAGCCCAGAGGGCAACGGAGTACATGATCAACTGCGGCAGGACAAAGATTGGCTTTGTCAGCGGTCCTAGAAAATACAAGTACGCCACCGAGCGCCGCCATGGTTATCACTATGCCATGAGTCAGGCACGGCTTCCCATCGAACGCTTCTGGGAGATCGAGCTGCCTTCCAACAGCTATGAGATGGCATACTCCGCGGTAAAGCAGTTGCTGCAATTTGACGACGGCCATCCAGACGCCTTTTTATGCACCTCAGATATCCTGGCCATGGCAACCATTCGTGCTGCTGTTCAAAAAGGCTTGTCCGTCCCAAATGACGTCATGGTGATCGGTTTTGATGACATACAATTCGCCTCTATGATGATTCCTTCTCTCACAACTGTGCGCCAGCCTGTAAATCAAATTGGGTATACCGCCTGCAATATGCTGATTCAGCGTTTGGTCAATCCCACAATGCCGCTAAACGCAATGATTCTGGATACCGAACTGATAATTCGGGAATCCACATCTTCACAAAATCTTATACGCTGACAGACGTACTGCCAAAGCCCACGGGAATATGATGCCTTGGCTTCATATTCCCGTGGGCTTTCCTGAATCTTTGCTTCTTCATCTCTGGATGCCGCTTCCGCCAAATGAACGAGCGAACCTGGCAGAACCGTTGGAAACCGATCTGCTACCGTTTAAACGGCATCGGCAGCAATCTGCTTCGGAAGATGTAAAAGAACTGTCTTTGAATCTGAATCCGAAGACCAATCGCAATCTCATTTTCGAGGCGCAAGCAATACACACGAATGGATGAAGCCTGATAACCCATCTTTGAACATCGCATCGCAGAACATGAAATAGGCTATTGGGGCCCTCATACTGAACTTCAATTAAAATCTTTAAAAAAGATTTTATTTGAAGTTCAGTACGAGAATATTGTGCTTTTCCATATCCCTCCATACACACCAGAGATGAATCCGATAGAGCAGATCTGGAAGGAGATACGAAAGCGCGGCTTTCGAAACGAGGTTTTTGCAGCCTTGGAGAAAGTCGTTGATCGTCTCTGCGATACCATTTGCTCGCTTATCCCTAATACCATTTTCAGCATTACCGGACGCGATTGGATTATTAAAGCGCTTAATTAGGTTTTAGTATGAATTATAACACTGGCGGAGGGAATTTACAACATATAATGTATATAGAAGACGCCCCCCGTTTTGGCAGGATTTCCGGTAAAAGTGCCGCCTTAACCGCCTTGATTTATTTCTTAAGATTCTGTAACTTCTCCAAAAATCGGCAGCATTTTTCATTGACTTTATGCGCAGGTTCTACTATAATTCTACCAGAAAGGTAATGGAGGCGTTACTGTAACAAGTGGTCTGTGCCTCTGGCGCGGACCTGAAATGAAAGGAGAGTATTTCATTATGAACAACGCTAGTTTACGCAGAATTTTCAGTCTGCTGTTGGCCGTGATGATGGTCTGCGCCCTTCTGCCGACGGCTGCGTTCGCGGAGGATATTGCGGAACCGCAGGACGGGAATGGCGGCGTAGCTGCTTATGCCAATAGCAGTGTGCCGCTTACGCTGAATGTTTCCAGCTACAGCGCACCGTTTTATAACCCCACAAAAGGAACGCATGACGTAAGCTCATTTAAGTTTTCCAAATACATAAACAGGAGCGATGTCGGCAGCGACAATCCAAAAGACTGCTCCGCGACTGCGCATTTTGTAGGGAGTAATGAAACCGGCTGGCAGCTGTATGTCAAATTGAAAATTGACAATTACGAAGCAGACCTCCCGCAGAATGCATGGATCTACAACAAGGATATGTCGGCAGCGACAGGCACTGTCACGTTTGGTCTTTCTTTTAACACAGCTGGCGGCACCTCCACATATGTCCATATAAGTGGCGGCAAAGACCTGCCCACGCCTCCCCAGCCTGACAAGCCCACCAAGCCCACGGCTGAAGACGTCAAGGCTCTGCTGGGCAATGAGGTAGTGAAAATTTTCTGCGGCACCGCCGGTTCTGGTGTCCACCCCGCTGCTGCATACCCCCTCAAGGATGGTTCCTTCACCGTGGGCGACGTTAATAGCAGCGGTGACATTCCCACGTGTGATATTACCGTGAACGCGCAGCCGTATGTGGAGGACTACAATACGAAATATACTGGGCATACGCTCTCCACCGCCGATCACACTCCGAAGGTCATCACTCTGGAATACGACAGCAGCACGAAGACCTGGTCTTCTAAGACTCCCCTCCCCATTATTTTCAACGTTGTGTGCGACACCGCTCCCTCCGTGCCTGAGCAGGCCACGAAGGACGATGTCCTCGGCGCAAATATCAAGGTAACGATCGTATGTGACAATACAGACGTTAATCACGGGAGTAAGGATTTCGACCTGATCGAGGATGCTATCAAAGAAATCAGCGCACCTCGTCAATCCAGCGTTGGTACATATATCTGCGATGTTACCATCAGCTCGGAAAGTTATGTGCCGCAGTTCGACCAGGATAAGAAGGCAACGCATACCCCTCCTGCGGCTACCAAGAAAATCACGCTGAGTTATGTCGATGGCAAGTGGATCGCGCCGTCCATTGATACTGCTTATCCTCATGTCAATTTCACGGTTCGCTGCGGCACAAAACCCGTTGCTCCCAACCACGACGAGCTTAGCAAGCTGATCGGCAGCATCACCATCAACTGCACCAACGACGCGGCCACTCATGACCCCAAGAGCAAGGGCTACGCCCTGATCGCCGATTCCTACACCACCAGCGGTGTCGAAGGCGACGCCGAGGATGGCTACACCTACACCGTTACCATCAAGTCCGAGAAGTACGTAAATCAGTTCGATACCGATACCGGCTCGGCTCACACCCCCAAGGACGGCGAAGCCACCGTTGTGCTGGAATACAAGGATAAGACATGGGCTGTGAAGCGCGCCACCCCCGTTTCCTTCAATGTTGCGTGCGTGACCGAGATCGTTCCGCCCGAAAAGCCCGTCCCCGCTGATCTGGGCAGCTTCATAAAAGTGATCTGCACAACGAAGAAAGATGTTCACGGCACCGCGATCTACCCTTTGCACGAAGGCAAGTATGCGATCGGTGAAGTTGAGAGCAATGCCAAGGACGGCTACACCTGCACCATCACCATCGAGGCAGCCGGATATGTTGCTACATACAGCAAAGCCAAGGGTGAGGAGCACACCCTCGTCCACGAAAACGATGCGAGCAAGACCGTTACTCTGACGTGGGACAGTGAGGCCAAGGACTGGAGCAGACCGGACGATGTCACCTTCGAGGTCAAGTGCGAGACCGAGATCGTCCCGCCCACAGCCCCCACCTTTGAACAGCTCCCGAAGATCTCCGTGATCGTGGACTGCGGCACCACTGGCGAACATAAGGACGCGACCTTGCCTCTGATGAAGGACTCCTATGAGGTCAGCAAGGTCGAGCTCAAGAACGATGTATACACCTGCATCCTCACCGTCAAGGCAGGGAAGTATGTCGATGAGTATAGCGGCACCATGTATCGCGTAGGCAAGCATGAGCTGGATGACGATGCCACCAAGGACATCGTGCTGACTTGGGACGGCCAGAAGTGGACTGCCGAAAAGAACAGTGTCACCTTCAAGGTCAAGTGTTCGCTTTACACCGTTATCTACACCGACGGCGTGAAGAACAAGGTGATCTTCAAGGATGAAGTTCACAAGGATCTGGCCTACGGCTCCGACACGCCCAAGTTCACCGGCGGCACTCCCAAGCGCACCGGCTACACCTTCACTGGCTGGTCTCCCAAGGTCACCGACACCGTGACCGGAGATGTCACCTACAAGGCCCAGTGGAAGTCCAACTCCGGCAAGGACAACGTTCCCAAGACCGGCAGCGGTGAGATTGCCATGATTCTGGGCAGCGTTCTGATGTTCTCCTTCTGCGGCGCGGCTGCTGTCTGCGTCTACGACCGCAAGAGAAGACAGGGTTAAGAAAACAACGTAAACTGTTGAACGAGGGCGGTGGCGGAGATTCCGTCGCCGCCCTTTTCCGGCGGATGCCCTGGAGCATCCCATATTGAGAGGAAAGAAACATGGCAAACAGGCAAGGCAAATTCCAGACACCCCGCACCCCCGTCCCGCCCCGCCGCAATGACGCCGGGCAGCGCAGACGGAGAAGAGGCCCCAATCCCCTTTTCATCATCCTCGTGGCAGTGTTCTGCATCGCGCTGATCGCGGTGACTGCCATCCTGATCCATATGGGCAAAGCCCGCAGTGATTTCCGCAAACTCTCCGAAATGGTGGAGGAAAACGCCACGGCCACCGCTGCCCCCGTGGAGACCACGCCGCCGGAGACCCAATCCACCGGGCCGACCACGGAAACCACCGTCCCCACGGAGCCTGAGCCGACGGAGCCGGTGATGCTGGCGAAGTATGCCCCCCTGTATGAGCAGAACCACGATCTGTTTGGCTGGCTGCGCATCGACGGCACCGTCATCGACTACCCGGTGATGCACACCCCCACCGATCCGGAAAAATATCTGCACACGAATTTTAAGCGGGAGTACAGCTTCGGCGGCATTCCCTTCATCGACGCCAACTGCTCCGCCGACAGCGACAATCTGCTGATCTACGGCCACAATATGCACGATGGTTCGATGTTCGGCCAGCTCGTGCGCTACCGGGACGAAGATTTTTACAAAGCCCACCCGACCTTCACGTTTGACACACTGTACGAGGGCGGCACCTGGCAGGTCGTGGCCGCGGTGGATACCGCTCTCGGCGCGGACGCGTTGCCCTACTACACCTTTTTTGACGCTGACACCAAGCTGGACTGGCAGCACCGCGTCAGGGCCATCACCGAAAAGGCACTGTATGACACCGGCGTCATGCCGGAGTACGGCGCGCAGCTGCTGACGCTCTCGACCTGCGGCGACACCCACCCCGACACCGACGCCCGCTTTGCCCTGCTGGCCGTGCGGATCAATTGATTTTGCTCTTGCATTTTCCGGCAGAATCGGCTATGATGTTGCTTGACCCAGTATTATTGATAAAAGGAGTCTGTAATCATGGCAGAATTCACCTATGAAGTTACCGAACGCATCGCCGTTCTTTCCACCAACGCCCGCGGCTGGGAGCGCCAGCTGAACATGGTCAGCTGGAACGGCAACCCGCCGAAGTACGACATCCGCGACTGGTCCCCCGACGGCAGCCGCATGGCCAAGGGCATCAGCCTGACCGAGGAGGAGCTGAAGACCCTGAAGGGCATTCTGGACGACATGGAGCTGTGAGGTTCGTATGCAGGACTATCACGCCGAATTTGTGGAGATCTACAACAAAAACATCACCCGCCCCGGCGCTGACCGCCTGCTGAACTGGCTGGAAACGACGGATTTTTTCACTGCGCCCGCGTCCACCCGCTTTCACGGCGCGTGCGAGTGCGGCCTGGTCATGCACAGCATCAACGTCTACAATGCGATGATGCAGCATTTTTTCACCGAGGGTGAAAGCGCCGAGAGCTACGCCATCTGCGGCCTGCTGCACGACCTGTGCAAGGCGAACTTTTACAAAGTCAGCACCCGCAACGTGAAAAATGATGCTACCGGTCAATGGGAGAAAGTTCCTTTTTATCAGGTAGCCGACCAGCTGCCCTATGGCCACGGTGAAAAGAGCGTTTATCTCATTGAGCACTTCATACGCCTAAAAACCGATGAAGCCATTGCCATCCGCTGGCATATGGGCGGCTTCGACGACGCCGTCCGGGGCGGCAGCTTTGCCCTGTCGGGGGCCTTCGAGAAGTACCCTCTCGCCGTCAAGCTCCACATCGCCGACCTCGAGGCGACCTATCTGCTGGAACAACGGGGCGAATGATACAAAAAAGACCATCTGTCTTTCGACAGGTGGTCTTTTTAACTCTTACTTTTCCTACGGCATCAGCTTCGCAAGCTCGGCCAGGACCT
>OGQC01001301.1_pt1 | contig 10466 bp, 5 predicted proteins | sample 1553081 | NCBI WGS metagenome assembly OGQC01 (sample SAMEA2580267, study PRJEB22360) | human gut metagenome | biome: human gut; feature: human-associated habitat; material: faeces | place: Denmark | collected 2008/2010
TGTCATGATCCTCCTGCGTTACATAATGCAGGTTGGTCGTGTCAATATACGGTGCGGAACCCTTCTCCAGATACTGTGCGTATCTGTCTCGAGAATTGGTACCGTCGGCGTATGTAATCTGTGCGGTAATGTTGCTGAGCAACTGGGTGGAGAGCTTATTAAGCAGGATGGAATCCAGCTTGCTGGTCTCCAGACTGGGATTGTTCCGGATCTGAGCCTTCTCCTCTGCAGTAAACCAACCGGTATTCTCCAGAACCAGCTGCTGAACAATATTATATACCATATTGCTCTGATAGCCGCTGGGCATACCAATCAGGTCACCAATGGTCTTGTAAACATCCAAGAAGCTGCTTACGATACCAAGGCCAAGATCGTCGCGCAGCAATTTCTTTACGATATTGCCGTTGGCGCCTTCAGGACCCCCGTCGGAAGAAATGTTCCGAACCAGCTTCACAATACCGCGTACAATATCGGTAGAGGAAGTTGCGCTGCGGGACATTCCGTTAACTGCGCTCAAATCTACATAGCGGGCATCGCCGGCCAGCAGAAGCAGTGCGGACTTGCTGTTCAGGAAAGAATCCAGATCTTGAACAGTTTTAAGCACCTCATCCACGCTGCCCAGTTTGATGGAGATGCTACCAAGAATGCTCAGGTCGATATTCATCGGTGCGATGTTTGCCTGAGCAAGAGTCAGATCCACAAAGTCCAAAAGGGCTGTGCAGGCCTGCTCATCATTGAGGATGGGCCAACCCAGTGAGTTGAAGTCCAAGTCCTGGTCATGGTACTTCGTGTTTGCCGAAGCATTAGCCGCGGAAGCGACCATAGCACCGGAGAAACAGCTCATCGCCATCAAGACCGCCAAAAAGAGCGCAAGCAACTTGCGGGAAAACTTTTTAGCTTTCACTAATTTTTACCTCCATAGTAATTTGTAATTCTTACGAATAAATGGTTGCGTGTACGCGCCGTCCCATCCTCTGACCATCGGGCAATCCGATATTCAGGATGAAGGCATTGCAGCCGGACGCCATACATTATGAAAATGCGCATAGAAACACATTTATCGCATTCTTATTAAAACACGATGGTCACCAAAAATCAATAAAGAGCCGTGATTTTTCTGATTTTCGGAATGTTGCACAATTTGAGCGGCCGTTTTTTGTGCGAACGGACAAATTTAATTTACACGAAATTAACAATTTGTTCATATTTTATCGCTTAGTTAAAAGGCAATGCCCATTATTTTGCAAGTTTCGACTTGTAAAGGTCATGTGCTTTACGCGAGATTTTCACACGCAAAGGTGTGCCCCTTTACACCATCGATTTTTTGGCGTAACGGCGGGAAACTTTCACAAGTTCCACAGGATTTTCCACAATTTTTCCTCCAAAACCGGTGGAATTTCTGTCAGCAGTTGTCGAATGCAGCAATAACGATAAACGCGCCCTGATCCTCCACGCAAATCCAAGATAAGAATGCAGCGCAGATCCATCGACCGGGCCAAACTATATAAATACGCAAAAAAATGTTGCGCCGGAATTTCGCTATAAATCGGGAAATTTTGCCCACCCGTTCACATTTTGTTAAAAAGTTTTCGGAAACCTATTGACTTGCCGTTCTATATTTGGTATAAATATACTGTATTTGTTGTACGCGTGGGTATCCTGCGCCCTTTTAGCAGAGGAATTGTGAACAAATTGTTAACGCAACTTGCAAGCACATCCTCCGCTAAAAGGGTGCGCTGCCCAGGCGAATCCAAAACGACAAGTTCGTCAACATATCAGAAGGAGAGATGAATTATGAAGACGGGCAAAAAGTTACTCAGCCTATTTTTGGCTGTAGTAATGATGGTCACCACCTGCTCTGTCGGGTTCACTGCATTTGCAGCGGACAAAGACAAGGGCATCTGGAAGAACTCCACAAGTGCAGACTCCACCTTTGACGCACTGACGGAACTGGTAGACACCTATGTTCCGGCATTGCTCAATCAGCCGAGTATCAAAAAGGCACTTGAGGAGAAGTTGGGGATGACCGTCACCGACACCACCTCGATCAGTGATCTGATCATGGGTGTGTCTCCCACGCTGCTTAATCTTTTGAGCAGCCCCATGAATAAGGCAGACATCATTGACGGTTACCAAAAAGGGTATTCCGATGTGGCGTATGCCTACCTGGACGAGAAAGATGCGAAGATGAGCTTTTATCAGCTGTTTTCTTTTTGCGTCAACAACATGTCGTCCAGCGACGCAGAACTGGCCAAATGGTGCGAGGACACGCTGAGCGATCTGTCCGCCCTGCTGGAGCAGTTCCCCGAGAAACAGGCTAAGCAGCAGGAAGACCTGAGCGCTGCCTACGACGCACTGAACAAAGTGCTCGAGGTGCTGGGTACTGCTGAAGGCAGCCTGGACACTCTGGAAGACATCCAGAAAGCTACCGTTACCTACAAGGACAAATCGTACAAAGTAGACGACTTGATTGCTCTGGACGATTTCAAGGATGTAGCTAAGTGCTTTGGCACCTTCACCGCCTACTTCAAAGAAGCCGGCAGCAAGAAGAAAGTCAGCACCATGAGCGATTTGGTATGTGTTGCTCCAGTATCAGTCCGACAAGGCAAGCAGTGAACTGGCAGAGGCCGCCAAGGCTTATCTGTGCAAGCTGGCCAAGAAGGACTACAACACCATCAAGGATAACGATGCTGCACTGGCAGCCGCTTGCAAGATCGGTGCTGCCGTACTGGCCAACAACGGCGATGACGCCTTTGTTAGCGAGTACTATGCTGCGCAGCTGGATGACGCTACCGTAGCAGCCCTGCGTGCGGACATGAACAAGAATGTGCCCGACGGCAACGCAAAAATCGGTTCCAGCCGTGACACCTTCCAGGCTTACCTGAACGGCGACTATGCAGACAAGGGCATCGCTCCTGTAACCAAGCCGGCAATGGCCACTTACTGGAGCAGTGAGGATCTGGATACGCGTACCGAGGGTATTTACCGCAGAGCGTTGATGGAGAACAGAACTGTCGGCGGCATGTCCCCCGAAGAAGTGATCGCCACCATCAACCAAGATCTGTTAAAGACCTTCTACAGTGGTGAACTGAAAGAGAGCGTTGACGAGGCCGTTGATTTCTACTTTGAGATCACCGACGCCAAGACCATCTCTAATACTTGCAGAAAGTATTCTTTCGCGAAATACGGCTTTAAGGATTCCTTCGCTGTTGCTGCTGTAAACAACGCCATCAATCAGTACATGGTGCTGCTGGACCCTGAGGATCAGGAAGGCGTAACCATTGCAGGCATGACCCTCACCGGTAATGCGGTTATGAACGAAGTGGTCAACAAACTGGTAGAGACCAAGGTTGACCTGAAGGGCGCGCTCACCGATATATGGATGAACCTGTACGAGCACCCGGTTGAAACCATTATGCAGTTGCTGCCCATCCTGACCGTATTGGTGGATGAGGTTGTAGTTCCCATGGTATTCAACCAGGAGGGTGATCCCTTTAACGGTTTCCTGGGCGGTTTGCTGAGCGGTCTGATGGATCAATACGGCCAGAGCGTTGGTAGCCCCGTCGGTTTGGGCGGCGGCCTGAGCTGGGATCTGAACGAGGTTCTGCCCACCCTGATGCACTGGCTGATCGGCGACAAGAACTATGACTTTACATACTACAACATCAGCAATGTTGAGTATGGCAAGGATGCCGACGGCAAAGATGTGATCGTCAGCCAGGTGTATGGTGACCCCACCACCGGCAAGTACGATGACACCAAGACCCCGGTAATCCTGAACATCTATGCAGCCGATAAGGCGCTGCAGGGTGCCAAGGCATCCGGCATTGCCGATGCACTGAAGCTCACCGGCGACGGTGCTACTGCCGTGAATGAGGCTGTGTCCGAGCTGGCCACTTTCTTTACCGCTGCTGTGGATCAGTATGTGGCTGCCTATGGTGAAAAAGACGCCAAGAGCGGCGCCATGACCAAGGAAGAGGGCACCGTTTACAACCACGGCGTCAACAACCTCTTCGTTGCCCTGCCCAGAATTCTGGACATTATGGGCAAGAACTTCATTGCCAAGTATGATGTAAAGAGCGCTGACAACACCAAGAAGGCTTCCGACTGGTCTTATAGTGATTACAAGATTAAGAGCGATACCGTTGGCGACAAAGCGTTCTTCTACAACCAGTCTTTGGTTAACTTTAAGAACCTGGCAGACGGCGGCAAGCCGGCCAAGATTCTGGATTGCTTTGTAAACATCTTTGTGAACGACTGGTTCAACGCCATCATTGACCTGCTCAATGATGTAACCGCCACCGACAACAAGATCACCACCAACCTGCCCATCATCACCGGTCTGATCCGCGCTATGGGCGGTCTGGGCGAAAAGAGCACCATCAGCGATGTACTCAACGGTGTATTCCAGCTGAAGTACAACGACAAGGCCTCTTTCGTAATGGGCGTATACAACAAGGAATCCAAGTTTGTTGGTCTGAGCACCGAAAGTGCTTACTTCCTGCTGTCTAACATCGGTCAGCTGGTGAATGTGATCCAGGCCATGGACACAAAGACCAAGAACACCATCGACGTGAGCTTCCCGAAAGTGAACGGCAAGATGGCAAAGATCCAGACCCAGCCCAAGTGGGCAAAGGTACCCAAGACCTCCAGTAAGAGCGGCGCTTCTCTGCTGTCCAATCTGGACTCCGCACTGTCCAAGGTGCTGGAGAACTCCACACTGAACAACTTCAACCTGAATACCACCCCCGGCATCCTGTGCGGTCTGGTAAGCCTTGGTTCTTACATCCTGGGCAGCGACAACACCAACCCGATGCTGAAGATGCTCAATAAGACCTTAAACTTCCTGAACGACGGGGACAAGAAGCCCACCGATACCTCAGACAAGAAGGTTTACACTGAGGATCATCTGACCAATCTGGTGGTTCAGATGTATGTTGCACTGGAGAATGTAATTGATTACTATCTGGTGAACGAGGACGCTCTGGGCCTGAATGTTTTCTACGACGGCAACCAGAAGCTGTACAAGAAGAAGAATAAGGCCGGCAAGCCGGTGTACTACACCAGCAAGACCGGTGCTTACCACTACAACATTTTGGCTGCTGCACTGAAGGGTCTGATTTCTCCCCACGCAGTGAGCAATCACCTGACCAACAAGTCCGCCGCCAAGAAGCTGGCAAGCCTGCCTACCTGGCACAACGCCATTCGCTTGGACAAGAGCACCAGCGGCTGGACCGGCGCCACTAACATTAAGATCAACTGGGGCTTCCGCGCAGGCAACAACACCAAGTTCTTCCAGAACTTCGGCGAGAGCCTGGGCATCATCACCGATCTGATCGGCGTGCTGACCAAGGATGCCGGTTACTATGACGGTGTACTGTACCCCATCTTTAAGGATCTGGAAAAAGCACAGGGCTTTAGCCTGGGCGTGTATGCAAAGGGCAGCGTAAAGGACGGCGCAACCGGCCTGCTGGCCATTCTCACCCCCATCAGCAAGCTGCTGGACGGTTTCTACAGCAAGCCTGTCTCCGTGCTGACCAACCTGCTTAAGGGCTTGTCCATTGTGATGAACAAGGACCTGAACAATGTGGCGACTGCCGCCATTTACCCGCTGTACAAAGAGATCCACGGCGTATCCACCATTCTGAGCGCAAAGGTGTCCAACCTGATGCCCTCTATGGCAAAGAACGACGCATGGTTCTCCGCGGTACTGGGCCTGATCTTTAAGACCAATACGGACGACAAGGATCAAAACGCGCAGAATAAGCAGACGATTGCCCTTGTAACCGGCCTGCTGAAGAAGAGCGCAACCAAGGCCGGCTTGGGCATCAACGATGTGACCGTGATCAACGCTGTAAACAGCCAGCTGGCTAACTTCGGCTTTGAACTGCCCACCACCCTGTTTAAGGACATTGCAAACTGCAAGAATGCAGAGGCTGTTCTGAAGTACATGGTCAACCTGGTGGCCGATGTACTGCAAATTCGCCAGATCATTGATTTGCTGAAAGTCGTGATCGACAATCCTTCCATAAGCCAAGTGCTGGATATGATCAGCCGCCTGACCAAGAAGGATCTGCTGAACATCATTAACGCTGTGATCGCCAAGACCACAGATCCCACCACTGCTTACTGGACCTTCCTCCAGTATGTACAGGAAAAGACCACCGGCTTCTATTATCCCGCCGGTGTGACCGCACAGGACGCCAGCGACGCTGTTGGCGATCTGGACACCATGGTCACCTCCGTGATCGGCCTGCTGGCCGGCCTGGATGTAGTGAAGCAGGATAACCTGAAAGACCTGGTTAGCTCCCTGATCTTCACCAACGCCAACCTGACCAAGCTGGCTTCCGCACTGTACGGCGCCATTGATCCTTACAAGGATTACCTGGGCTATGCCGGCATTGATGTAAGCAAGAAGGGCGTAGCTAAGCTCCTGACGGACGGCAGCTACGGCAAGACCTACTCCACCGGCACGTGGATCAACTCCCACTACTTTATCCCCACCTCCTGCGCGTATCCCGACCGTGTTCTCGATCTGGTCGAGTTCCTTGCCTCCAACGCAGGCCAGGATCTGCTGCATAACTGCGTGAACGGCGAGTTCAACACCAGCGTCGGCTCCGACTACTGTCTCTGCTGCTGGCAGGCGACGACTTGGCCGTTGGCCAGATCCTTACCGATTTGGTGAAGAACCTGAACTTCGGTTCCTCTAAGGACACCGTACAGCTGAAGAATGGCAAACTGCGCATTCGCATCAAGGGCTCTGACAAGTATTCCAAGACCTCTGTACTGGAGATCAACCTGTACAAAGTGATCGAGGATGTGAAGTCCCTGAGCATCTATGGCGGCAATGGTTACGAAAGTGCCATCGTTCCGCTGCTGGAGGCACTGGAGTGCCCCAACGTGAAGACCTACAAGCAGTACAAGGCAGACATTAAGAAGTCTACCGACAGCATACTGACGGATGTGTTGAATCCCATCGTAGGCTTCCTGAACAAGGTACTGGACGCTCCGTTCGATACCCTCACCGCAGTACTGCCCAATGTGGCATACTACATTGATAATAATGGCCTGGCACAGCTCGTCAACAATCTTCTGTCGCCGGTAACATCTCTCCTTCCGGTACTGAAGAAGAACGGCGTAGATGTTGAGGTCATTGTCAAGGCTCTGGCCGGCAAGTCACTGAACGACCTGGTTAAGGACGCACTGGGTGTGAACATTCACCTGAATCTGAACAACCTGAACAAGTGCGACATCCAAAACGCCATCGTTCCGCTGGTGAACAAGCTGCTCAAGTCTAAGAAAATCAACATTCAGTTGCCCAAGATCGACTGGGGCGCCCTGGCAAGCCACGGCACAGTCAGCACGGTCAAGAGCGCTGCAAAGAACAGCGAAGGCTATTATAATAGAAAGCACGTTACTGCAAACCAGGGCGAAACGCTGATCGCCGTGCTCCGCTATGTAGCCAACCTGCTGACCAAGAACATCAGCGGTTTGAAGTCCATTTTGGGCGGTATCGACGCGATCAAGGATTACAAGTCCATCATCAACGCGGTACTTGACCAGATCGGCACCTCCTCCGCAGACCAGATCATCCGTGCGCTGTTCTATCTGCTCCAGGAGAATCCCACCAACGCGTTCTGGAATTACAGCGAATACCAGACCAAGGACTACAAGTTCTCTTATCCCTCCACTGTGGATCAAGAATTCTTGAAGAACATTCCGCCTATGCTGGATGGCCTGATCGGTAGCTTGGCTGATCTGAACAAGCTGATCGCTGACGCTGGCGTTGACATGAAGTACCAAGTTGGCACCATGATCGAGATCCCGCGTGCCGCCCTGACCGCAGGTGAGATCGCTAAGGAAGCTGACTTCTTCAGCTTCGGTACCAACGACCTGACCCAGATGACCTTCGGCTTCAGCCGTGACGATGCTGCTAAGTTCCTGACCGCTTACTATGATACCAAGATCTACGAGAGCGATCCGTTCCAGCATCTGGACCAGATCGGCGTTGGCAAGCTGGTTAAGATGGCTGCCCATGACGGCCGCGCAACCAACCCCAACTTGGGTCTGGGCATCTGCGGCGAGCACGGCGGCGACCCCTCCAGCGTTGAGTTCTGCCACAACGTTGGCCTGGATTACGTTTCCTGCTCTCCGTACCGCGTTCCCATCGCACGTCTGGCCGCTGCTCAGGCTGCTATTAAAAATCCGAGAGCATAAGGCTTTTATAGCGAGCTATCGTTAAAAAAACGAGCATAAAATAAGGCTCACCGTCAATTTTGGCGGTGGGCCTTATTTGTTTGCTCATGTATGAGATGAATTGCGTTTAACACGGAGCTGCTTTCCAGAACCATCACAGATACACCTCCATGGTCAGGACGGTCCACGCTGCACGGCGGAACTGGTGGGGCAGCTTGTTGGCTTCACGGTAACGCTTGGCGGTTTCAAAGTCGATGGTGAAGGTAAGGATGGGCTTTTCCGATACAGCCATCAGATCGGTGCGCTCCTCTTTGGACTTCTTGCAGCCGGTGTTCAGCTTCCAGCGGTAGGAGTAATCGGCAATGGGGGTGACCACTTCAACGAACTGGTCGATCAATTCGGGAGCAAGACGGGCACCGTGCACATCGACCTTCTGAGAGAGAAAATCGTAGATCGCTTTCATGTCCGAAGAAACCGTCTGCGGTTCGGGCGCAGGGGAGAGGGCTTTCAACTCCTGCTCTAAGCGGGCAATCTCGTCATCTGCCTGTTTGCAAAGGGCTTGATATTCTTCTCGTGGCAGTTCGCCGTCTGCACGCATGGCAGCGTAGTTCAGCTTGCGTTTTTTGATTTTTTCGATCTGGCCCTGAATCGGTGCAGCGGACATTCGTGTGGCGGCTTTTCCGTTCTGACAGCTTTCAATCATCTTGCAGGCACGAAGGATGGCTTTATTCTGATTGCCCCAGACCTTTTCAAAGATCTTCTTCGCCATCAGTTCCAGCTTCCACTCCGGGATAGAAATGGCATCACAACTGAGCTGTTCGGTCATGTTGTGCTCCAGAACGAAGGAACGGGTCGGGTTGACGGTTCGCATATTGCACTGGTAGCCAAAGACCGGCGTTCCGTCCTTCAGTTTGCGCCAGTTGAAAATGCGGTAGGAAGAACCGCAGCGGCAACGAAGCTTTGCGACCCATAAATATTTGGTGCTGTCAATGCCCTTGCGTCGTGTTTCTCCATCAGGAAGACGCAGATTGACAATACGGCTTTTACGGATGCGCTCACATTCATGCCAGAGGGCTTCTGATACGATGGGTTCGAAGTTGCCTTTTACATAGACGAAGGAAGTTTCGTCCAGATTGTTGATGCGCTTCTTTTCAAGATAGTTGTTGACCTTGGACTTGTTGTAGCAGACATAGCCCATATACGTTGCGTTACGAAGGATACGGCTGATCTTTGTACAGGACCAACTGACGTTTCCGTGCCCATCCTTACGGCCCAGCCGGGAAAGTTCATTGACAATCGCCTTTTCCCCGTAGCCCTGAGAATAGAGCGTGAAAACCATTCGTATGGTTGCAGCCTGTTCCTCGTTGATAACGTATGTACGATTGACCTTGTCCCGGTCATAGCCGATAATGTTGCCGCTGCCGTAAAGCACACCGTTCTGCCGACTTATCTTCTGCCCAGCAAGAACACGCTCTGAAATCTTGCGGCTTTCTTCCTGCGCCATGGTTGCCATGATGGAAAGCCGGAGTTCGCCATCGCCGTCCATCGTCCAGATGTTGTCGGATACGAAAAAGACCTCTACGCCGAAATTGCGGAGTTCACGGGTGAACTGAAGGGTATCGACGGTGTTGCGGGCAAAGCGGCAGACCTCACGCGTAACGATCAGGTCGAATTTTCCGCACTTGGCATCGGAAATCATTTTCATAAAGGCCGGGCGCTTTTTGGCGGAGGTTCCGGTGATGCCCTCGTCGATGTAGCGGTCAACGACCTGCCAGTTGGGATGATACCGAAGCTGGTCATCGTACCATTGCATCTGGTTGCCAAGCGCATCGACCTGCGCTTCATGCTGGGTGGAAACACGACCGTAAAAGACAATGCGGCGGTCACGGTCTTTGTCCAATGGGAATTGCCCAAAGTACATTCTTTGCGTGATGTTCATATCGCTGTACCTCCTTTGCCCGTAGTATAGAAGATTGCGAAGGGAATATGTAGGATGTCGCCGGTGTCAGCGACATCCTTGACATTACGCAGAATATCTGCTAAGGACCTGATGATAGACCTCAGCAGAGATCAGGTTGTTGTCAAATAAAATAGAAATCAGCTTCAGTGCAGTTGCATCGATGCTGAAAACATCGGGAGGAACAGCGGAGGAAAGGGGAGAGTAGGCGTTCTTGTTGATATTATCGACCTCCGTTCAGGTCCAGACTGTTCATCAGGGCTTCGTTGATCTGGTACATTTCGTCCGGCGTAGTCTGCCCCAGGAGCCGCTG
>OGQC01001316.1_pt1 | contig 10351 bp, 8 predicted proteins | sample 1553081 | NCBI WGS metagenome assembly OGQC01 (sample SAMEA2580267, study PRJEB22360) | human gut metagenome | biome: human gut; feature: human-associated habitat; material: faeces | place: Denmark | collected 2008/2010
AGACATATACCATCTGTCCGCTAACAACGCGCGTATCAGCTCATAGGTAAATACACATCCAACTATGATAAACAGCCCAACATTTATCAAAAATACACTGGGTTTGAATCGTCGAAAGCTCATTTCTGATTCTCCTTAATTATATGCGTTTATCTTCCTTTATCCAGATAAAACGACTGCATTTCCCGGGCAACCGCTTTAATATCATATCCTGCTCGTGCTACCTCATCACTATAGTCTCTCCTGTTCTTTAAGTTCCGCCCTTCCCAGATAGTATCTGCCCAATAATCTGCATCCCATCCATGCATCCTGTGGAAACATTCGGTAACATTTACTTCTTCTGCATCTGTCTGTGTGGCAACAGCCGGAGCTGTATCAGGTGAAGTAAATGCAGCAGCACCTGCTTCACTGACAGTTGCCATTGTCATAATAAGACTCAATGTAACCGCAACTAATCTTCTTTTCACAATAAGTTCCTCCTCTTTTATTCATGTTACTTTATGGTTACTGTTCACTCTGTTTGTGCACAGCAGCTTTCTACTCGCCAAGGCCGCTATCAATAGCAGCAACAAGATGATCCAGGGCTTCCTGTTCATCAACACCTTCACAGGTAAGTTCTATCTCATTTCCGCATTTTACGCATGCACCAAGTACACTCAGTACACTCTTTGCATTTGCCATGCCCCCATCGTAGACAAATGTTATCTGTGACTGGTATTTCATTGCCTCATTGCACAAAATCCCCGCAGGTCTCAGATGAAGACCTGTGGGATTTTTAACTGTCACTTTTTTACTGACCATTTCACTGTTCCTCTTATATTGTTACTACCCCTTCTGTAAGTGGAGAATTCTTTTATTCCTTGTTTTCCTTACTGTCATCAACAGCAGTCCCTGATGAAATCACTACTTCCGTAGTCACATCTTCCACTGTCTCATAACCATCCGGCAAGACTATCTCAACCGGGACTTCATAACTTCCTTCTTTTTTGCCATCCAGATCTATAGATGCCTTAATGTCTTTGTCATTATTCAGATCATCCAGATCTTTGTTATCTGATTTGATTCTCACTTCTATCTGCGCAGTCTCAAATGTTACCTGCAGATCTTTCGGTTTATTCTTAACCTCTATATTCTTAGTCGGAAATTCAAACTCTCTGCTTCCGGCCGGAAGAATACTTACAGTCACCCATACATCTTCACTGGAGTCACTGGTAAGTTTCACATTGTCCGGCAGAAGATTCGTAAGACTGATTTTTTTCTCCACATCTTCGGATTCACCGGAAATATCAATACTGTCTTCCGGTATAGTGATCACATTATTATTATCCGCAAGACTTTCAAGACCTTCTGTACTGCCTGCTACACTGATCGTATCCGGCACTGTTCTCACAGCCCCAACCTGATATCCTTCAGCCGGTGTCCCTACATAATCTGCAGATATCTGCACTCCCTGACGGATTTTCCATAATTTTGCAGTCACTGTTACTTTTGCATTATTCTCAATCCGCAATGAATTCATTTCAGAATCAGTAAGTACCTCCTGATTCTTATCAATGATCGTAAGGTTTACATCCTGTGTAAAATCCTCTGTATTCCCATCCAGTTCAATGGAAGCATTTACCTTATCTATTTTATTGATCAGCGTCTTCGGGCCTGTAATCCTTACTTTCTCCGGACTGGCAGTCAGACTTCCTACTTCATAATCTTTGCCCGGTTTCGTATCACCTCTGCTGACATTTACCACAAACTCCTGTGTCTCTTTTTCATCAAGATTTACACTGAGATTCTGAGGAGTAACTTTGATATCACTGGGAGATACCCCCGGTACAGAACAGGTAACGGTAATAGGAACCATAACCGGATTTGTATCCAGGCTTACCGCCTGCTGAAGATCAGCTACCGCAGAGATGTCTGTGACTTTGATCTTGTCTCTGATCTTCTTGGTTGCAGTGATCGCAACTTTTATGGAATCCTGGTTCTGTTCCGGCATACACATCTTACCGATGGTATCTGAAGATTCCACATATTCCTTGTTGATCAGTTCCACATCATTGAGCGTATAGTAATTGGTTCCTGTCGGATTATCTATGTTTACAACGATCAGCCATAGCACAACAGCTATTGCGACAGACATGATTTTCAGAGGTATATTATCTGTTATTTTTCGCTTCTTCATGCTTCACTCTTCCTTTCAGTAAATGGCGAAGTTTGCTGTTGTCTACAACCTGCTTATTCTGCGCTCTGACCAGGATTTCTCTGAGTTTTGCACTGTTTACACTTCTGGTCAGCTTTCCTCCCTGCGCTACAGATACCTGACCGGTTTCCTCTGATACAATGATCGTAACAGAATCTGTCTGCTCACTGATCCCCACACCTGCCCTGTGCCGCGTTCCAAGCTGTTTGCTCAGTTCCATATTATCAGACAGTGGAAGATAGCATGTTGCAGCCACAATCCTGTTCTCTCTTACAATAACAGCTCCGTCATGAAGTGGTGTGTTATGTTCAAATATATTGATCAGAAGCTGACTGGTAAGGATTGCATCCAGATTAATACCTGTTCTTATATAATCGGTCAGCAGCTCATTCTGCTCAATTACGATCAGTGCTCCGGTCTTAACTTCTCCCATATCAAAACATGCTTTGACCAGCTCACTGATGGTTTTATCCGTAAATCTTTCCTTCACCTCTTTACCTGCATCAAAAGGTATCAGTGAAGCCATGATCCGCTTTTGTCCAAGCTGTTCCAGAACTTTTCTGAGCTCCGGCTGAAAAATAACGATCACACCTACGATCAGTGTACTTGCCAGATTTGAAAAAATCCACAGAATCGTATTCATCCTGAAAATATACGCGATCAGAATGAAGAGGAGAACGACCAGTATTCCTTTCAGAAGTGTATATGCATGAGTATATTTGATCCATACCATGAACTGATATACAAAAAAAGCGATCAGTGCAATCTGTATGATATCTATAATCCCAATCTTAGGAAATGCCAGTCTTGATAATGTTTCTATCAAATTTCCTGAAAAATCCTGCATATGGCTCTCCTTTCCTTATCATTTTTATATATCTTATCGTTGAAAATGTTTTCAGTGGATTTTGTGTTACTGTTCACTCCGTTCACAGTAACGTAGCCAAAATTCATTCCAGATTGCCTGCGGCAATGGAATTTTGGCTCGTATGTCTCATCGTTACCGGAAACTGCTTTTTACAGATTTTTTAATGATTCTTCCAGTTTCTTCTCAAAATCCACGCTGTCAATATCTTTCTTTCTCTCTACAGGTGCTGCAGCCTCATCTGTCGTCACTGCTTTCTCATCACCATGAAAAATAGGATTCGCATAAGAAACAACGTTATCCTGTGCCGGTCTTTCATCCTTTGCAGAACTTCCGTTAATCTTCTTTATACTTCTTTCAGATGTTGTGACACAGGCTTTCGGCACTGCTTTTACATAATAATAATATTCATCATCCTCATATTCCAGTCTCTCGGTACGGGTATAGTCACCACCAAATACAAAGAATTCAAGAAGTAATCCTATCACCACAGAGATCACTGTATAAATGATCAGCGTAACAACATCAATATCCAGTCTAAAATAAAATCCACCTGCAATAATCATCAGAACATACACAACTCCACCTGCAATAATGGCAATTCTCCATGCATAGTCAAAAGAGCGGGTACGTATCAGATTCACCAGCAGAATCACTGCGATAAAGGCAATCACTGTGATCCACATTCCCCAGTTCTGCACGATTCCATCTGTCAGAAGTTTTAATTTGTCAGCTATGGCAACATCCGGGTTTTCCAGCAGTTTATGCTGTACACGTATAAAACGGATAAAATAGTAAATAATCACTCCGCAGCCTGCAGGAAGTGCAGAAAACGCATTGCACAAAAGTCCGCTTCCGATAGGAAGAAGCGTCGGAACACTGAACCCAAAGGAAAGCGGTGTAAATACAAGTACTAAATTATTGTCTGAACTGAATCTCAGGAAGAGAATTGCCATAAACAGGATCAGCACAAGCATAAAACCTGCAACTTCTATCCCCAGTGCATAACCATGTGCGACCATCAGGGCAAATCCTACAAAAATCATTACACCTGAAGGAAGAATGGAACAGATCAGTGCAAGGATCAGAACAATAAATATATTATCGATCTGCTTCATATATCCCATATTGGTATTGATCCATATGAAATAAACCATTGCCAGAACGAAACGTAAGACAGGCAGGATATAAATCTCATACTGGCTGTATAAATTCTTTATTCGCTGTTTTAATTCGAGTAATGCTGTCATTTTTTATATCCTCCTGTAACTCCTCTGGCTGAAGATTTTTTATCTTCGCGACCGTAGATTTTACTTAATTGTGTAAGTTCTTCATAATAATTTTTCACACTTTTCTTTGCTTTATGGTATTTCACCGTATATTGGATATATGTCAGGACAGAAAACAGTACCAGCACTGCCACATACCCCAGAATAACTTCCACGCCCAGTGAAACAAGGTTCATCTTATGAACATTATCTATCAGATATTCAGCAAAATATGCTGCGATACCGGCCAGAATCAGGCAATACCCAATCGTAACAAGGAAAAAATTCTTAATCATGGCAAGTCCGATATAATCACTACGGTAGTACCTGCTGACCGGAAGATATTTCTTTCCTTCACCCTGTTCATACATGGCAAGTTTATTCATGATTTTTATCTTCTCTTCATTTAACATAAATTACTCCTTACTGTATGCTTTTCCTTTTGCTATAATCCGCTATTACTGTTCACTCTGTTCTCAGCAACAACCTGATATCATTCATATAATCATACAGATTAATTGTAACATATATCATTATGTATGAAAAGTGTTTTTTCTTATCTCCTGCCTATGCAAACCGTAAGAAAATAAACATTTCCGGCACCTTTTCTCTTCAGGCATCCGGCCATTGCATCGATCGTACTTCCTGTTGTATACACATCATCTATCACCAAGATATTCTTTCCCCTGACATCTCCGGTCACGCAGAACGCTTTTTCCAGGTTTTTTCTTCTCTGCAAAGCATTCAGTTTTTTCTGCGACTTTGTCTTTAAAACTTTCTGCACAATATTGACATCTGTGGAAATCCCGGTATAATGACCGAGTTTCTCCGCCAGATATGCAGCCTGATTAAAACCTCTCTGCCGCTCCTTCGACCTGTGTACCGGAACCGGCACGATCAGATCCGGCTTCCATTCCCGCAATTCTTTCTGTGCATATCGATACATTGCTCTGGCGTAAAAATCACCGTATTCTCTGCATCCATAGTACTTATATCTGGTAACAGATCTTCTCATTATGCCATCATAGACAAAAATACCTCTTCCCTGTTCATACATATGCCTGTGTTTCTGACAGTCTCTGCAGTATTCCCCTGTTTCTATGGGTTTTCCACATTTATAACATCTGGGATGACCAATCGGACGAAGTTCTTTCTCGCATTCCGGACAGATCATCCTTCGCTGATCTGCCAGTATTTTCTGACAGACCGGACAGCATCTCGGGTAAAAAATATCAGCTACCATGTTCAGAAACCGTTTCATTTCCATTTCCTTCCACTATTTTACTCTTTGTTTTGCTATCCTCTGTATTTCTGTTTTTCTCATATTATCGGAATAAATTTTTTCTCTGTTATTATTCAGTCATCAGATCACAGTCTGCAATATCATTCTTCACCATCTGTATTATTATCCCCTGTAGTCTCACTCAGTTCTCTGATCCGTTCATCCAGTGCACTGTATCTCTTCTGCTGTTTTTCATTGCGTATCATCTCTACAAAGGTCTCCTCGTTTCCCACAACCGTCACACATTTTCTTGCTCTGGTAACTGCGGTATAAAGAAGGTTCCTGTTTAAAAGCATCTGTGGTCCGGAAAGCAATGGAAGTATGACTGCCGGATACTCAGATCCCTGAGACTTGTGGATTGTAATAGCATATGCAAGTTCCAGTTCCTCCAGCTGTTTGAACGAGTACATTGCAAAACGTCCATCCTCAAATTCCACTTCTGCTGTCTCAGCAAATTCATTGATTTCCCTGAGGATTCCGGTGTCTCCGTTAAATACTCCCACGCCTTTCTCAATGACAACCCCATATCGTCCCCGGATTTCCCATTCCATCTGATAATTATTTCTGATCTGCATGACCTTGTCCCCTGTGCGGAACAGCCGGTCTCCAACCGCCCTCTCGGATTTCCCGTCTTCCGGCGGATTCAGGTATCTCTGCAGGATCTGATTCAGCCGCTCTACTCCCAGAAGTCCCTTTCTCATAGGTGTCAGTACCTGTATCTCAAAGGGTTTGGCATCTACATAGCGCGGCAGTTTCTCCTGGATCAGCGCGATCACTACTCTTATAATGATATCTGCATCATATCTCTTCAGAAAAAAGAAATCCCTGCTCTTATTATTGATCTGAACCTGTTCTCCCTTATTTATCTTATGAGCATTTACAACAATATCACTCTCTGATGCCTGTCTGAATATCTTAGTCAGTTCCACTACAGGGAAACATCTGCTTCGGATAATATCTCTCAGCACATTGCCCGGGCCTACACTCGGAAGCTGATTCTCATCCCCCACAAGGATCAGTCTGGTTCCTGCTACTACTGCAAGAAGAAGAGAATGCATCAGATGAATATCCACCATAGACATTTCATCAATAATGATCACATCTGCCTCCAGCGGATTCTGTGCATTCCTCTCGAATTTAGCTGAATGCCCGTCCCTCTCTTCTTCCGGCATTCCATTCAGTTCCAGCAGACGGTGAATTGTCTGCGCCTCATATCCGGTAGTCTCTGTCATTCTCTTTGCAGCACGTCCGGTAGGTGCAGCCAGCCGAATCTCTGCACCTTCTCCCTCAAAAAAGCGGATGATCGCATTGATCGTTGTCGTTTTACCTGTACCGGGGCCTCCTGTAAGAATAAAGAGTCCATGATCCGCTGCTTCAGTGATTGCTTTCTTCTGCATTTCATCCAGAACAGTTCCTGTCTCTTTCTCGATCAGCTCAATTCTGTGCCTGACAAGCTCTTTATCCTCAGGACACACAATATTCAGTTCATTAAGCATCCTGGCAGTGTTCAGTTCCAGATAATAATACTGTGCCGGATAAACGATAGTTTCTCCGCTTTTTTCTTTCAGCACCAGCTTCCTGTCAATAACCATATCCATAAGATGTTTCTCCATATAGGATTCATCTACTCCCAGAAGTCTGGCACATCTTGTAAATAACTGTTCCCTCGGAAGATAAGTATGTCCTTCTCCCGAAGCCTGCAGAAGAGTATACAGCATTCCGCTGCGGATTCTGTAATCTGAGTCTGCGTGAATACCGACTCTGGCAGCAATCTCATCAGCAATCTTAAATCCCACACCGGAAATATCTTCCGCAAGTCTGTAAGGATTCTCCTGAAGGATCGTATAGACAGATTCCTTATATTTCTGATAAATCTTTGCGCCCAGGTTCAGGGAAATCCCATATTTCTGCAGAAAGATCATTACTTTTCGCATCTCTGCCTTCTCACTTACCTGCGCAGCGATCTCCCGGGCTTTTTTCTCACTGATCCCCTTTACCTCTGCAAGCCGCTCCGGCTCTTCTTCTACGATACGGAGTGTGTCATCTCCAAACTTCTGCACAATCCTGGCAGCCAGTGCAGCACCGATTCCCCTGATGGCGCCCGAACCCAGATAACGTTCTATTCCATATGTATCCTCCGGCATCTTCTCTATAAAAGAACTGATCTGAAACTGTTTGCCATATACCGGATGATGGATATATACTCCGGTTGCTTCAATAGATGCCCCCTGTGTGATCGCAGGGAAACTTCCCACGCAGGTCAGCTCTTCCTCTTTTTTTGTACCTTTCAGTACCATAACTGTATATCCGTTATCTTCATTTCTGAAAATAACATGATCTATGTATCCTGTGACAGTTTCACTCATGTGCTTTTCTCCACACCTCCTGCTTCTTTGATCCTCTGACAACGCAAAAAGGCACTGCACTGTGCAGTACCTCCTGCTTTATCCGTCAAAACGTGCCATTACCTCTGCATACTTACCGGTTCCCACTGCGACCACGCTCATTGCATCCTGCACAGTCAGTGTACTTACTCCGGTTCTCTGCTCGATCAGTGTATCCATCCCATGAAGAAGGGCACCGCCGCCTGTAAGTACGATTCCTCTGTCTACAATATCCGCAGCCAGTTCCGGCGGTGTCTTTTCCAGAATTCCATGAACAGTCTCCACAATCTGGCTTGTAGCATCCTTTAACGCCACACGTATTTCTTCTGAGGTAAGTGTCACTGTCTTCGGCAGACCGGTGATCACATTTCTCCCCTTTACTTCCATTGTTCTCGGATTTGATTCCTCTATAGCCGTACCAATCTGAATTTTGATCTTCTCTGCCATATCTTCTCCGATAAAAAGTCCATGATTCTTTCTCACATAGTTCAGTATAGCCTGATTAAAAGTGTCCCCTGCAACTTTCACAGAAGCGGAAACCACAACCCCCGCAAGAGAGATAACCGCAACATCCGAAGTTCCGGCTCCAATGTCTACGACCAGATTTCCAAAGGGCTTGGTCACATCCACCCCGGCTCCGATTGCCGCAGCTATAGGTTCCTCCACCATATAGACATCTCTGGCACCAGCCTGATAGGTTGCTTCCTCCACTGCCTTTTTCTCAATCTCTGTAATTCCACTGGGAACACAGATACTGATCCTGGGCTTGCGGAAAGCTCTTCTTCCTATTGCTCTGGATATAAAGTATTTCAACATCTTCTCTGTAACTGTATAATCAACGATCACGCCCTGTCTGATGGGACGGATGATCTCCATATCTGAAGTAATGCGCCCTTCCATCAGACGGGCTTCTTCACCGATCGCACGTATCTTCTCTGTATTTTTATCATAAACTACGATCGAAGGCTCATTTAGCACAAGCCCCTTTCCTGTAGAATAAGCCAGACTGTTCCTGGTTCCCAGGTCAATTCCAATATCACTTGTCGGCATGGAAATCCCCTTTCTGTTCTTACGTTCTCCTCATCCCCTTCAACTGATCATTACTTTTTACAGTCTCTACCGGGGACTTATCCGGTTTAGTTATAACAACTCCATAAAATAATGCGATCAAAACAGTCCAACAGGGCTTCACATCCTGATAAGCCGGATCAAAATATATTATTTACGAGAATTGCTATAAATAATCTCTTCTATTATATACAACTTCCATTTAAAAAGAAAGTCCTGCAATATGATTTCAAGATTATTTCAGATATTTCTTTACATATTTTCCGGTATAGGAAACCGGTGACTGTGCCACCTCCTCAGGAGTTCCCTGAGCAACTACGGTACCTCCTTTGTCTCCACCCTCCGGTCCGATATCAATGATATAATCTGCGGTCTTAATCACATCCAGATTATGCTCGATCACAACTACTGTATTACCGCCCTCCGATAATCGTTTCAGAATCTCCACCAGCTTATGCACATCCGCAAAATGCAGACCTGTGGTAGGCTCATCCAGAATGTAGATAGTCTTACCTGTGCTGCGCTTGCTCAGCTCTGTGGCAAGCTTGATCCTCTGTGCCTCTCCTCCGGAAAGCTCTGTGGACGGCTGTCCCAGCCGGATATAGGAAAGTCCTACATCATAAAGCGTCTGTATCTTTCTTTTAATAGAAGGAACATTCTCAAAAAAAGTCAGTGCTTCCTCCACCGTCATATTCAGCACATCGTAAATATTCTTATCCTTATACTTTACTTCCAGGGTTTCTCTGTTATATCTCTTACCTTTGCAGACCTCGCATGGTACATATACGTCCGGAAGGAAATGCATCTCAATTTTGATAATACCGTCACCGCTGCATGCCTCACATCTTCCGCCCTTTACATTAAAACTGAATCGTCCTTTCTTATATCCTTTTGCCTTGGCATCTGCTGTTGCTGCAAAAAGATCTCTGATCTGGTCAAATACCCCGGTATAAGTCGCAGGATTGGAGCGTGGCGTACGTCCCAAAGGTGATTGATCGACATTCACTACCTTATCGATATTTTCCAATCCTTCAATCGAATCGTATTCCAAAGGATCCTGCAAAGAACGGTAGAACTTCTGCGATAGAATCGGCTGCAGAGTTTCATTAATCAAAGTAGATTTCCCGCTTCCCGATACACCTGTCACGCAAATTAGTTTTCCTAACGGAAACTCTACATCGACATTCTTCAGGTTATTCCCTTTCGCTCCTTTCAGCCAGATAGATTTCCCGTTTCCTTTTCTACGCTTGGCGGGGATTTCTATCTTCATCTTTCCATTCAGGTATTGCG
>OGQC01001320.1_pt1 | contig 10323 bp, 9 predicted proteins | sample 1553081 | NCBI WGS metagenome assembly OGQC01 (sample SAMEA2580267, study PRJEB22360) | human gut metagenome | biome: human gut; feature: human-associated habitat; material: faeces | place: Denmark | collected 2008/2010
CGTGGTACATCCCCGCCACCAGCTTCCCGACGGGCGGGCCGCCCCGCCTCATCCGCCAGGAAATCCGCATCCCGTCGGTCTATGTCCTGCGGCTCAACATGGCGCGCTACGACTCGCTGCTCACCTGCAACCTCGCGGCGACGGGCATCGACCTGCCCCACAAAGTGGATGTCGTGCGCGGCCCCACCGACAGCACGTCGTCGGCTCGGCTCTTTACGACGAAGCCGCTGACGGAACCGGAGGTGGTGCTTACCCCGCTCAACGATTCGCTGCGGCTCAGGGACCCGCTGACCTTCACGACATCGCTCACGACCGACAAAGAGCTCTATTTCCGCCTGCGCATCGAGAATCCCGACCGGCAGCTGCTGGGCGAGATGGCGGGTGTGGCCGTTTCGTCGCTGCTGATGCTCGTGGCCGTTGCCGGGGCGCTGCTCTACCTGCTGCGCACGCTTTTCCGACAGAAGACGCTCGAGGAGATGCGCCGCGACCTGACCCACAACATCACCCACGAACTGAAGACCCCCATCGCCGTGGCCAACGCCGCGAACGACGCCCTGCTCGACTTCGGGGCGGCGGACGACGTGCAGCGGCGCCGGCGCTACCTGACGGTCATCCGCCAGCAGCTGGCCTCGCTGAGCGACATGGTGCAGCGCATCCTGACGATGAGTGTCGAGGAGCGCGGCGAGTTCGGCCTCGTGCGCGAAGAGACCGACGTCGGTGCCCTTTTGCGCGAAGTGGCCGACGAGTACCGCCTCAAGGCCCGCAAGGAGGCCCGAATCGAACTCCGCGTCGAACCTGACCCGCTGCTCTTCCCCCTCGACCGCTTCCACATGCGTCATCTGGCGGGCAACCTGGTGGACAATGCGCTCAAGTATTCGGGCGAGCGGGTGCACATCCGCATCGAGGTGCGCCTGGTGCAGGGCTGGCTGCAGCTGACGGTCGACGACGACGGCATCGGCATCGACCGTCGCGCGCGCGAGCACATCTTCGAGAAGTTCTACCGTGTGCCGACCGGCGACCGGCAGGAGGTCCGCGGCTTCGGCCTGGGACTCTACTACGTCCGCCTGGTGGCCCTGCGCCATGGCGGCACCATCCGCGTCGACTCCGCCCCGGGACGCGGCACCCGTTTCACCATCCGCATCCCGAACCATGACCCCCGATTCTAAGATTCGCGTGCTGCTCGTCGAGGACGAGCAGACGCTCGCCGACATCATCGCCGATACGCTCTCCGAGAAGGATTTCACCGTGACGGTGGCCTACAACGGCATCGAGGGGCTTCGCGCCTTCGAAAGCGAGCGGCCCCAGGTGGTGGTGACCGATATCATGATGCCCGGCATGGACGGACTGTCGTTTGTCCGGCAGCTCAGACGGAGGGATGCCTCGGTGCCGATTCTCTTCCTGTCGGCCCGCTCGGCCGCCGAAGATGTGGTGCAGGGCTTCGAGACGGGCGGCAACGACTACCTGCGCAAACCCTTCGCCATGAGCGAACTCGTCGTGCGCGTGCGCGCGCTTGCGGGCCGGCGTGCCGCTGCGGAGTCGGCCGCCCGTCGGGAACCGCTTGCCGTCGGGCGTTTCCGCTTCGATGCCGACCGGCAGTTGCTGACGCTGGAGGAGAAGGTGAGCCGGCTCTCGGCCCGCGAGGCGGCACTGCTGGCCATGCTCTGCGAACGGCGGGGCGAGGTGGTCTCCACGCAGCTCATCCTGCAGCGCATCTGGGGTGACGACTCCTTCTTCAATGCCCGCAGCCTCCATGTCTTCGTCACGCGCCTGCGCCACCGTCTGGCGGCCGACCCCGATATCCGGCTGGTCAACGCCCGCGGGGTGGGGTACAAGCTCCTCTTCTGACCCGGGCGGCGGTTACAGCAGCAGGTTGAAGAGGTAGCCCGAGAGGATGATGAAGAGCGTCACGGTGGCGAAGAAGATGGAGATGAGCCGCCACGTCATCACCTTCTTGAGCATCGTCGCTTCGGGCAGCGACAGCCCCACAACCCCCATCATGAAGGCAATGGCCGTGCCGAGCGGCACCCCTTTGGCCACGAAGACCTGGATGACCGGGACGATGCCCGCCGCGTTGGCATACATCGGCACGGCGCAGATGACCGCCATCGGTACGGCGAAGATGTTGTCGCGGCCCATGAAGCGCTCGAAGAAGCCTTCGGGCACATATCCGTGCATGGCCGCCCCGATGCCGATTCCCACCACGACATAGAGCAGAACGCCCCGTACGATACCCCAGGCATCGCGGACCACCGTGCGCAACCGTTCGGCAAAGGGCGTCCGCGTTTCGTCCCATTCGGCGCTCTGTTCGTCCGCGCCGGCCTGCAGCGCGAGCACCCACGGCGAGAGGTGGCGCTCCAGCCGCATGCGCCCCAGGATGTATCCGCCGAGTGTTCCCAGCGTGATGCCGCTCACAACATAGATGACGGTGGCCTTCAGCCCGAACGAGCCGAGAAACATCGCCACGGCGATTTCGTTGACCAGCGGCGAGGTGATGAGGAAGGCGAAGGTGACTCCCAGTGGAATGCCCCCTTTGACGAAACCGATGAAGAGCGGAATCGACGAGCAGGAGCAGAAGGGGGTGACGGCTCCGAAGAGCGACGCAAGGAGGTACTGCAGCCCGTAGAGGCGGCGGGTGGTGAGCGCACGGCGCAGCCGCTCCGTCGGGAAGTAGGCGTTGAGCAGTCCCATGGCAATGCTTACGACAAGCAGCAACAGGATGATTTTCAGCGTGTCGTATATGAAGAAGTTAAGCGATTCTGCAAGTCGCGATGCGGGGTCGAGACCCAGCAGCCGGTAGACCACCAGGTCGGCGAATTCCTGTATCATTATGGTTTGATAATTTGCCTGTTACAACTTTTATATGAAGTAAACAACAAGGTAGTATACGCCCGTTGCGATGAAGAGCAGCGCCACGGCTCGGTTTAACCATTTTCGGATGCTCTGCATCCGGTTGTAGAAGCGCCCGATGCCTGCGGCCCCGAAGGCCAGCAGCCAGGCGCTGCCACGACGGGGATGCCCGTCGCCAGGGCGAAGAGTGCCGGAAGCAGGTAGCCGCCCGTCTCGGCTGCAGCCATCGGGATGAGCATCCCGAAGTAGAGTACGCCGCTTGTCGGGCAGAATACCAGCGCGAAGAGCGCGCCCAGCAGCAGTGCGCCCGTGCCGCCGCGCCCTTTCAGTCGCTCGCCGCCGCGGGTGAATCCGAAGCCCGACAGGCGGAGCCGGTCGCCGAAGAGCATGAAAAGTCCCGTCAGGAGCAGCAGTGCGCCGACGAGCAGCTCTGTCCAGCCTCCGATGAACCGCTGCACGGCGAAGGTGCTGCCTCCGCTTCGCAGCAGAGCGATGCATGCCGCGCCGAGCAGCGTGTAGGCGAGGATGCGTCCTGCGGTGTAGAGCAGTCCGTTGACGAAGATTCGGCGGCGGTTGCCCACCTCGCGTGCGAGGTATCCCATGGCGGCGATGTTGGTGGCCAGCGGGCAGGGGCTTATGGCCGTGAGCAGGCCGAGCAGCAGGGCCGTCAGCGCCGGTACGGTAGAACTGTCGAGCAGGTTTTGCAATGTCTCCATGGCGTTATCGGGCGAGCAGTTGTTCGATTCGAGCCTTCAGCTCCCGACGGAAGAGGTCGGCGTCGGTGCGTGCGTGGGCAAAGGCGAAGCGGGTGAGGTCGACGACCTGCTCCTCGCCGTTGTGGCGATGGCTCAGCAGAAGCGACGACCAGGCGACCTCGTAGCGGACGGCGAGCTCCTCTTCCTCGGTAATTTCGGCTACGTGCAGCCGCAGCGTGCCGTCGGCGACCTCGTCGGCAAACTCCTGCTCGACCACCTCGCGCGTCAGCTGCTCGATGGCCCGGCAGGTGGGGCATCTTTTTTTGGTGTGGAACGACAGCACCTCCACTCCGTCGGGCTGCTCCTGCGGCGAGGCGGCCGAGCTGCTTCCTCTGCCGCCGCAGGCGGTCATCAGAGCCAGAAGCAGCAGCGTAAACACTCTGTTTTTCATGGTGAAGGATTTTAGTTATTCAACAAACGCTTTACCTCATCGAGCGACAGACGTCGCCCCTTCGATACGACCTTGCCGTTGATGACCAGCGCCGGCAGCGTCATCACGCCGCTGGCGATGATTCGTTCGAGCGACTCCTCCTTCACTACGTCGGCGTCGATTCCCATCTCCTCGACCGCCTTGAGGACCGTTTCGTAGAGTGCCCTGCATCCGGCGCACCCCGTTCCGAGAACTTCGATTTTCATTTTTCTGTGTTTTTATTTGGTGTATGTAATTCGTCGAATTACGAACAATTGCGGCAACCAAAAAGCGACGGGCGTCGTCGCTTCGTATGGCCGGCGTGTCACTGGCAGCAGGGGCCTTCATCGGAGGCTATTTCGCGGAAAAACTCGCCGAACAGCGCGCGGGCCTCGGCCCAGTTGGCGCGGTTGATGCAGTATCGGACCTTCGGCGGCTGGATTTCGCCCTGAATAAGCCCCGCCTCCTTTAGCTCCTTGAGGTGCTGCGAGACGGTGGCTTTCGCGATGGGCAGCACCTCGTGCAGGTCGCCGAAGAAGCAGCTTTGCTGCGAGGCCAGGAAGTGCAGGATGGCCATCCTTGCCGGGTGGCCCATCGCTTTGGCGTAGCGTGCCATGCGCTCTTCGCGTTCCGTATATCCCTTTTCGCTCATCTCTTTCCGTTGTTGTTCGCAAATATACGAACAACTTTTCGCTCTGCCAAATTTTTGTGGCGGAAATGTCGCAGCAGTTCTCATTCCCGGTCCGTTTTGGGGCCGTGGAGCTTTGTGCTGACCCTCGGGTCCGGATTTATTTCGTATCTTTGTCCCCCTGCTTCTCGAGGGCGGGGCGGTTTCGGACATGAGGCCGTTCCGTCGGAGCAGGGATGATTGGGATAGTTACAAGGTTGATTTTTCTTAATTTAAGTGTAGATTGATGGGAAACGCAAGAAGAACCAATTGGAGATTTTGGCTCTCCGCCACCCTTTTGCTGGCTTTCTGGGGCTGTTCGTCCGAGCCGGACGTTCCGGGTGGAGCGACCGATGACGGATATATCCACCTCTTTTTCTCGAAAACGGAGACCCGGGCCGACCTCAATCCCGACGGCAGCGGGCAATTCACCGAAGGCGACCGCATCGGACTGTTCGTCGACGGCAGCGACGGTGTCCGCTACTGCGAACTGACCTACCGCGGCGGCGAGTGGACGCCCCGGCTCCGCCGTGCCGATTTCGGCCCGGGAAGCCTCGATTTTTCAGCCCACTATCCGGCCTTCACCGACGGAACATCAACCGACGCCGATTTCCGAATTGCCGCCGACCAGAGCGGCGACGGCATGACGCAGTCGGACCTGCTCTTCGCCCGGACGACGCTCGATGAGGGGCAGAACCGCGCCGTCATGACCTTCGGCCATGTCATGCACCGGCTGAAGATTGAGCTCAGCGGATCGACGGAGAATGTCTCGATTCTAGCGCGCAGCGTGGGGGACGGTACGGCCGACCTGCTGACGGGCGAAATGATTGCGACCGGGAGCGACATGCAGTGGATAACTCCCGCGAAGAGTTCGGACGGGAGCCTCGAGGTGGTCATCTTCCCTAAGTCGGCCGAGCCTTACCGCAGCGGCGAAGGGCTGCTGAAAATCACCTCCGGCGGCAAGGTTTCGTACTATATGACCCCCGCACAGCTTGAAAGCGGTGCTCCGCTCGAGACCTTCGAGCCGGGTAAACAGACCTCCGTCCGGCTGCAGCTCAAGAGCAACACCGAGCAGGAGTGGGCCAACCGGAAGGTGTGGGTCGATGGAATCAGGGAGCCCGAAGAGGGGGCATGGCTGCAGCTCTTCCCCGAGACATATTCCACGTATTACCTCCCCTGGAAGCCGGAGTACGGCTGGTACGACTGCGACAAGCTGAATCCGACGGCCAACGCATCAGGTGTCCCCGACGGCATGATGTGCTGGGCCGCCGGTGCATCGAACCTGCTGCACTGGTGGATTGCCCGCAACATCGACTATGTGGAACGATACGATTACAAGGGGCCGGACTATACCTATCCGCTCGACAAGCCGCAGGAAAGCGATATCTTCCAGTGTTTCATCGACGCGTTTGTCGATGAGGCCGGATATGGCGATGCCGGTCTGAACTGGTTCATCCATGGCGTCAAGCCCTCCGCCCCGGCAATGGACAAACCGGAGAATCCCGGCGGATATTTCAAGGATGTCTTCCCCGACGGGGTCAGACTGGGTGCCAGAATCTCCGGATTGAGCAAGACTCGCTTCAACGAAACCATCAAGGATGCGCTCAGGAACAGAAAGGGCATAGGCTTCAGCAAGGGAGCGGTCTATTCGAGCCACATCATGACCATCTGGGGTGCGGAGTTCGATGAGGAGGGCTACGTCTCCCATATCTATATTGCCGACAACAACGACCGCTATGACTATGACGCCTCGCTGAACATAGGCTGCTTCCGGAACGAAATCGTCTATGTCACCCTGCCCGAAGGTTCGACCCAGACTCACTACAAGACCGGTTATCTCGGCAACCCCGATGCGTCGATTCCCATCAACAGCCTGTTTACGGTCGAACTGGGTCAGGAGTACTGGGAACAATACTACAACAACAAGAAATAGAAAACACCGAATAAACCATCGTTATGAAAAGAGCATATTGTCTGTTTTTCGCCGCAGCCGTTGCTGCCCTGTGCGGCTGCAGTTCGTCCGAAGAGAGTGCCGGACCCGTACAGAAGAGAATCATGTTGAACGCATCGATTGCCAAGGTCGAGGAGCTCGAGAGCTCCGAAGCGGTCCAGTCGGGCAAGGAGCACTTCACCCAGGGCGACACCTTTACGCTTGTGGTGGCCAATGCCGAGCGACAGTACGACCCGTTTGACTTTACGGTCGGAGCTACCCAGCTCCTTTGGAAAGAGGTTACTGTGGCCGGCGAGGGCGCGAAGGTCAACTTCTCGGCCTGCTATCCGGTGCAGCGACTTGCCGACGGCAAATTCACCTTCGACCTCGGCACGGCATCCGAACAGGACCTGCTGCTGGCCGCTCCCCGTGCCGTGACCGTGGATGACGAGACGCCCGTCAACCTTACGTTCCGCCATGCGATGCACCGCCTCAATGTGGTCTTCACCGTCGATGCCGATGCCCGTGTCGATGCCGAAACCATCCGTACCGTTTGTACGGCCCGGTCGAAATGCGGGGTGAACCTGCTCGACGGCTCGCTCGATACGACCGACCCCACGACGGCCGACTTTACCCGTACGGGCGGCGAGGTATCCTTCCTCGTCGTTCCTCAGCAGGCCTCCGACGTGACGCTCGACGTGACGGCGGGCGACATCTCGAAGAGCTTCACGGTCGGCAGCCTCAAACCTGGACTCGGCGAGCTCAAGAGCGGCATGCAGTTGCGTGTCGAAATCACCGTCAAGGAGCAGACCATCGAAATCGGCAGCATCACCATCGAAGGATGGGAGGACCAGGGTTCCATCGGCGGGGAAATCATCATCTGATGCCGGTCTCCCTTTCCCGGACAGAACGCCCTGCGGCCCTGCGGTCGCAGGGCGTTCCGTTTGCAGGGCCCCGGCGTGCGATGCGGAAACGGAAACCCCCGGTCCGAGGTGCGGACCGGGGGCTCCCGTTCTGAATCCGGCGTGCCGTCAATAGAAGCGCGACACGGGATAGATGTTGACCGGGTAGCTGCCTGGATTGACCAGATTGTTGACCAGCCGGGGCTCGTCGCTGCTGCAGTCGTAGACCAGTACGTTGCCGTCGGAGACAATCGATTCGCCCAGCTCGTTCGAGACCGAAACATAGAGCAGGTTCTTTTTTGCGTCGGCAATCACGTTGCAGGTCAGATAATTTGCATTGGGGGCATCCTCCTTGACGTGGATATACTCCTCAGACTGCCAGGTCTTGAGCGACATGCGGCTGACGGTGAGCGTCCCGGCAGCATAGTAGATGTAGTCGCCGCAGAGCGCTATGCCCGGCGTATTCATGAACTCGGCCGAGATGTCGGCGTTGACCTGCTTCTCCCGGGTGATGGTCATCGTTCGGGTGTCGATGAAGAAGAGCACGCTCTTCTTGTCGCCCGAACGGCCGCACGTGGCCACCAGGATTTCATGCTCTCCCGTCTGGCAGATGCCGCTCGAAAAATCGCTCGCATGGCTCAGGTCGAGTGTCCGCGACACCTCGTTGGAGCCTTTGCTGAACTCGAGCAGGCAGGGGGTTATCCAGAATCCGCCTCCGCAGCAGTAGAGCTTGTCGCCGATGACGGCCATGCCGCGCGTGTCGATGACGGTCTCGATGGTGGCACCCTGGTTGCCGAAGGCATAGGAGCCCTTGACGATGTTCAACTCGCCGGTTGTGCCGTCGAGCCGGAACAGACCCTGGCTGTCCGAGAAGAAGATATTGTGCTCGTCCATGACGGCGATGTTCTCCAGCGGGGTCAACAGCGGGAGCATCTCGTCTTTGTCGAGCGAACCCTCGGGGCGGGGAAAGACAAGGTCGTCGGCCGTGAAGACCTTTTCGCGTCGGAAGGTCTCGGCGTCAACCACTACCAGACATCCGTCGCCGGCTTCGCTGTTCGGCTGGAAGAGGTTGTTGCTCATGATGTAGATTTTCCCGTTGCACATGTCGAGGTCCATGGCCTCGTTGCCGAAGGCCGAACCGTTGACCGTCCGGTAGACATCTTTCTCAATGGTGCCGTCAGGTGCAAGGTAGGAAATCGTGCTGTTTTCGGACGTGCGGGCACCCTGATTGAGCAGAATGACTCCGTCGGGGTCGGCATATCCCTCCTGGTGAGCGGGAGGAGGAGTGCCGCCGTCGTTGTCCGTGTCGGACGAACATCCGTAAAGCAGGGCTGACGCGATGAGCGCCGCACCCCATAACCAGATTTGTTTCATGATGGATAATTCGTGTTTCATTAATCGTTATCGGGCTTCGGGAAAGAAGAATCCGGCCGGGAAGTTGGTATAGTTCTCATATTTTGCCAGCGGAGACAGGAAGTCGCCGGCCGGGTCGAACTCCCAAATCTGGTTTTGCGTGAATTGGGCGTAGGATTTGATGGAGTTGATGTAAAGGTGGCCCGTTGCGGGATGTACGCCCAGCCCGTTGTAGAGTTGTCCGGCATTGGGGTCCAGCCCCGACACGTCGGTCAGCAGCTCGACGGCGTCGAGTCCCGAAGCGGCGTCGAGTTCGGCGCTCTCGTCGAAGGGGAGCCGGTAGATGGTCGTTCCGTCGGCATAGTAGACGAGGTTGTCGTGTGCGGCGAATGCCACGCCCGAGGCTCCTGCCGTGGGCTTGATGTTGATTTGACGCTGTACGATGTCCTGGGTCGAAAGGTCGAACTTGTTCATGGCCGTCTTGCCGAATCCGAACGTCATAATCCACATCCGGCCGTCGTCCGCGGCCTGGATGCCCAGCACCTCGTTGATGTCGCATTCGATGCCGGTGAGCGGCAGCCGGATGCTGTTGACGGCGTCGCTTTCGGGCGAAATCTCGTAAATCTTGCTGATGTATCCCGACAGGTAGGTGTAGACCTTGCCGTTCATCGTGACAAAGCGGCTCTTGGGTGCATCCTCCGAACCTTCGACGAAGGTCAGCGTTCCGGTTTCGCCGTCGAGCCGGTGGACGCCGGCATTGTCGCGGATGTAGATGTGGCGCTCGTCGAGTACGGCGATGTGCGTCGGCCAGTCGAGTCCGGCCAGCTCTTCGTTGGAGAAGGAGGCCGTCCGGCGCAGCGTGCGGGCATCCATGACCACAAGCATGCCGTCGTTCTCGAACTCCGCGCCGTTGGCGTTCCGGTTGCCGTTCTGCGAGATGACATAGATTTTACCGTCGCAGAAGGCCATGTCCTGCGCTACGTTGCCCAGCTCCGAGCCGTTGACCGTGCGGTAGGCGTCGTCGAATACGTAGCCCTCGGGCGAGATGTAGGTCAGCGAGCCGTTCTCGGTGGTCATGTTGCCTTCGTTGAGGACGAACGTGCCGGCCGGGTCGTCGAACGAGTTGAGGCAGCGGAGTGCGACCTCGCAGACAACCTTGTTCGCCCCGCTGCCTGCCGCCGTGATGCGCAGCGTGGCGCTGGTCTGCGCGTCGTCGGTCGCATGGAGGGCGATGACCCCCTCCGTCTGGCGGACCTCGGCCTCCCAGCCTTCGGGGAGCGATTCGGTCGTGACGGTCGTTATGTGCTCGCCCGTGAAGGAGAGGGTCGTCTCCCGGCCGGGGACGACGAATACCGGAGCGCCTGCCTCGGCGCCCGTGTTCACTTCGAATTTCGTGACGGCATCCTCACCGTCATTGCTGCAGGCTGGGGCCCCCAGGGGGGCGGGGGCGCGCCGGTCCA
>OGQC01001326.1_pt1 | contig 10297 bp, 10 predicted proteins | sample 1553081 | NCBI WGS metagenome assembly OGQC01 (sample SAMEA2580267, study PRJEB22360) | human gut metagenome | biome: human gut; feature: human-associated habitat; material: faeces | place: Denmark | collected 2008/2010
GTGAATTAAAAGATTTCGTGGCGCGCAATAAGGCGCGCGTATCCACCCGCAACATGGCGATGTCGCGGCAGAAAAAGCTGGACAAGATGGACGTCATCGAGCTTGCGGCGGAGCGCCCGAAGCCGGAGTTTTCCTTCCCGGTGGGACGCACGCCCGGCAGATATATTTTTGAGACGAAGGATCTGGTAATCGGCTATGAGGAGCCGCTCTCGAAGCCGCTTTCGATCGCACTGGAACGCGGACATAAGGTGGCGCTGATCGGTGCAAACGGAATCGGCAAGACAACACTTTTAAAGAGTCTACTAGGTCTGATTCCCGCGCTTGGCGGCGGTGTCGAGCAGGGCGAGAACCTCATGATCGGCTACTTTGAGCAGGAGATCAAGGGGGAGAACAAGCGCACCTGCATTGAGGAGATCTGGGAGGAGTTCCCGGCATTTTCCCAGTATGAGGTGCGTGCGGCGCTTGCAAGATGCGGTCTGACCACAAAGCATATCGAGAGCCAGGTGAGAGTCTTAAGCGGCGGCGAGCAGGCGAAGGTGCGGTTGTGTAAACTGATGAACCGAGAGACCAACGTTCTGCTTTTAGACGAGCCGACCAACCATCTGGATTTGAGAAGCGTGGAGTGGCTGGAAGGGTATATTCAGAATTTCCGGGGGACGGTGCTTGCCATTTCCCACGACCGTTATTTCATCGATCAGATCGCCCAGCGGGTGATCGAGATCGCGGACGGCCACGCGGAATTCTACTCCGGCAACTACTCGTTCTACATGGACGAAAAACAGGCGCGGTTTGACCTGCAAATGAAGCAGTACGAGCAGGAACAGGCGAAGCTGAAGCAGCTGGGCTACACGGTGGAGCGGATGAAGGGCTGGGGCATCAATAACCGCACCCTCTACCGCCGGGCCATGTCCATCCAGCACCGGATGGATCGCATCCGCAAGACGGAACGACCCAAAGCGGAAAGAACGATGAAGGCCAGCTTCGGGGAGCGGGATTTCTCCGGAGACGTGGTGTTCAAGATGAAGAACGTGTCGAAATCCTTCGGCGACCGGACACTGTTCTCCGACGTGAACCTGCTGGTGGAAGGCGGCGAGCGCATTGCCCTGCTGGGGGACAACGGCACCGGAAAATCCACCTTTATCAAGTGCCTGCTGGGTGAGGAGGACTGTCAGGGGAAAATCCAGTTCGGCCCCACGGTGAAATGGGGATATCTGCCCCAGATCATCCACTTTGACCACCCGGAGCGGAGCCTTTACGACACCATGCTCTATGAGAAAAACTGCACGCCTCAGATGGCGAGAGACCGTCTCGGCGCGTTCCTGTTTCAGGGGGAAGACGTGTTCAAGACAGTGGGCAACCTGTCCGGAGGTGGATTTGTGGACCCGCCCCGCCGGCGGCTGTGTATGCTGATGGACGAGAAGATCAACCTCCTGATTCTGGACGAGCCGACGAACCATCTGGACATTGCGTCCCGGGAGTGGGTGGAGGCTGCCATCGAGGAATTCGAGGGCGTGCTGCTGTTCGTCTCCCACGACCGGTATTTTATCGAAAAGTTTGCCGAACGCATCTGGCTGCTGGAGGACGGGAAAATCCGGGATTTCCCCTGCGGCTATCAGAAATACCGCTCCATTCTGGAGCATGAAGCCGCCGCAAAACCGGCCGTTTCCGCTGCGCCGAAGCCGAAAAAGGAGCGGGCAAAGGGCGGGACCAAAGACGCGGACAAGCTGGTGCGGCGGCTGGAGCGGGAGATCGAAAAGCAGGAGCAGGTCGTCGCCGACTTTGACCGGAAGATCGAAGCGGCCTCCGCCGACTATCAGGAGCTGACCCGTCTGCTTGGCGAAAAGGAAGAAGCCGAAGCGGCGCTCATGGACCTGATGGAGCAGTGGGAACAGGTGCAGACGTGAAGAATAAAGCTTTGACGGTTGACACAGTTCGACACCCGGCCTATAATAGAAACGATTAAGAAAAAAGGAGCAACAGAATTATGAGTTCTTGTAACGGAAATTGTTCCGAATGCGGCTCTGATTGCGCCGATCGCAAGCCAGAGAGCCTGCTGGCGGAGCTGAACCCCAACGCCAGCGTGAAGAAGGTCATTGCCGTGGTCTCCGGCAAGGGCGGCGTGGGCAAATCCACGGTCACGTCCATGCTGGCCGTTGCCATGGCACGGAAGGGGAAACGGGTCGGCGTTCTGGACGCCGACATCACCGGCCCCTCTGCGCCCACTGCCTTCGGCGTCACGGAGTGTCAGGGCGCGGACGAACACGGCCTGTACCCGGCGCTGACCCGCACGGGCATTCAGGTAATGTCCATCAATCTGCTGCTGGACAACCCTGCCGACCCGGTGGTGTGGCGCGGCCCGGTCATCGCGGGCGCGGTGAAACAGTTCTGGACGGACGTTATCTGGGAGGACGTGGACTATCTGTTCGTTGACATGCCCCCCGGAACCGGCGACGTACCCCTGACGGTGTTCCAGAGCCTGCCGGTGGACGGCGTCATCATCGTCACTTCCCCTCAGGATCTGGTGTCCATGATCGTGGCGAAGGCCGTGAAAATGGCCAACATGATGCACATTCCCGTGCTGGGCTTCGTGGAGAACTATTCCTACCTCCGCTGCCCGGACTGCGGCAAGAGGATCAGCGTCTTCGGCAAGAGCCATCTGGACGAAATTGCCGCCCAGTTCGATCTGCCGATTCTGGCACGCCTGCCCATCGACCCCGCCGTGGCGGAAGCTTACGACAACGGCCAGATGGAGACGGTGAACACGGAAGCACTGTCTGCGGCTGTGGAAGCTATTGAGAAGTAAGAAGAACCGCCTAGTAAATGGGCGGGGGCATAAGACAGTTAACAGGCACAGCAGGATAATCTGCTGTGCCTGTCCTTGTATCATGGAATGCGAGCACCCCTTGCCTCTCCCTCTGGGAGAGGTGGCCGAGCGCAGCGAGGACGGAGAGGGTAAGTAAGAGTGTAACGCCCTCTCAGTCACCTGCGGTGACAGCTCCCCCAGAGGGAGAGCCAAGAGCTTGTACTCCATCGAACTGCTAGGGGGCTTTTTTACAGCAGTCCCAGATTTTGCTTCCATTTCAAAATGCGGGTGACGGAAGCGTTCAGCGCGTCAAAATCGATGCGGCCGTCCAGTACGGCGCTCAGCACGGCGCTGTACTGTTCCGCGTAATCCGTGGAGCAAAGCAGATCGTTTCCTGCCTGAACGGCCAGCACGGCGGCTTCGCCGGTGCCGTAGCGGTCGGTGATGGCCTCCATCACCAGATCGTCGGTCATGACCACGCCGTCAAAGCCCATGGTGTCCCGAAGATATTGATGGACCGCGGGGGAGAGGGAGGCGGGGGAGTCTCCGTCCAGTGCCTGAACGATGTTGTGGCTGACCAGTACCGCACCGCAGCCCGCGTCAATTCCGGCGGCGAAGGGGAGCAGATCGCTGCTTTCCAGCTCCTGAAGGGAGCGGCTGTCAACTGCCAGCCCGGTGTGGGTGTCGGCGTTGTCGCCGTAGCCGGGGAAGTGCTTCAGGACGCTGCCGATCTGGTAGGCGTTCATCAGCCTGACGGTTCCGGCGACAAACTCCCCGGTGGTTTCAGCGTCCTGCCCCAGCGAGCGCTGGTACATAAAGGCACTTGGGTCTTCGGAAATATCACACACAGGCCCCAGATTGACATTGATCCCGAGAGATTGCAGCAGTTGACAGATATCTTCCTCATTGGAAAGCGCCTGAGTCAGCCCGCCGTCAGCAAAGGCTTCCCGTGGAGAGGGAAAGCGCTGGGGGCGGAAGGCGGGGTAGCGGCTGATTCTGGTGACGGTTCCGCCCTCCTCGTCCACGGCCAGCAGCATTGGGATGCTGGCGGCGGCCTGATAGCCGGACAGTGTCTGCCGGAGGGAACTCGGCGTCTGACCTTCAAAATCCTCCCCGAACAGGACAAAGCCGCCCAGATGGTATGCCTGAATGTCGGTCAGCGCGGATTCAGCGTTACAGCGCGCCAGAAACAGCTGGCCGACCCGCTCCTCGATCGTCATGGAATCCAGAAGTTCCTGAATCGGGTCGGGGGGCGTCGTAGTAGCGGGGACAGTCGTTTCCGTGGGGACAGTTTGCGGCGCTTCGGTCACAGTCGCCGGGAGCGTCGTCTCCGACGGGGAAACGGCGCAGCCGGTGAGAAAAAGGAAAATAAGTAAAATGGATAATCGTTTCATAGTTGTACCTCGAAATGCCGGGAATGAGAAGGCGGCAAAAGTCCGCCTGGCAGACATTCTAGCACAACTGTCGAAAAAAGTCAAAAACCCTCCGCTTTCCAGCGGAGGGTAAAGTTTTGCTTATTACAAAGCCCAGCCAATTAAGAACCACAACAGCAGCAGAACAATGGCCAGGGGAATATACGCAGAAAGGGCGGCGGCGCTGACGCAGATCACCGTACAGCCGAAGTATCCCAGCAGGAACACCACGCCGCAGATAATGCCGGAGGTGAACACGGCCTTGCTCAGCTGCTTGCCGATGATGTTGGAGAAAAAGAAGGTATACAGCGCGCCGAAAATGGGGTTGACTACCGTCAGAACCACGCTGAGAACAAGATTCAGCAGACCCATCAGCAGCGTGACCGCCAGAATGACCAGCAGAATGGTCGGCGCGTAAGTGACCAGCACGTTGGGCAGGTAGGTCTTGAATGCCCAGTCCACCAGAATGTGAAGCACCATGGCGAACAACACGGTCAGAATCCGCAGGAAAAACCATCCCAGAGCGGAGTTTCCCCGGGGAATCAGCGTGTCCAAGAGATTCACCAGAAATGCCAGAATCACCAGCGACAGAATCTCACTGCACACAATGGTCAGCGGCGACCCCTGAAAGGGGATGACCAGCAGATGCTCTCCCGCAAACCGGACAAAGGGCAGGGGGGACAGCAGCGCATCCAACGACCACGGTTTGAAGGTGTAGACCACAATGGCTACCGCATAGATGAACAGAATGCCCATGGCCGCGGACAGGGAGTGGTTCAGGCTGGAGCGCTTGCCCAGAAAAACCCGCCCCATAAATCCCAGAATCAGGGACGCAGCGGCAAAAAACAGCATGAACTGCACCGTACTGCCCAAGCTGATCTCCGTCGGTATGTAAGATGCCGCGCCGGAAATCGCCTTTTCCAGATCGTCCGGCAGATAGGCGGAGGCGGCAGCAAGTACGTTCTCCACGTCGCCGGGAACATAGTCTGCGACGGCGGAGAGGGTAGAGCGTAAATCCATAGGAATGTCCTTTCCCTAAGGTCTATCTAAAGGAAAGCGGCCGCCAAGTCTGGCGGGCGCGCACCGTTTGAAGATGAGATAAATTACTTGATCTCGGCCTCGGCGCCGGCTTCCTTCAGCTCGGCGACCAGCTTCTCGGCGTCTTCCTTGGAGATAGCTTCCTTCAGGGTCTTGGGGCAGTTGTCAACCAGATCCTTGGCGTCCTTCAGGCCCAGACCGGTAGCGGCACGGACAACCTTGATAACGCCCAGCTTGGAAGCGCCGGCGGACTTCAGGATGACGTCGAACTCGGTCTTCTCCTCGACCTCAGCAGCAGCGGGAGCAGCAGCAGCAACAGCAGAAACACCGAACTCCTCGCAGTAGGTGTCGATCAGTTCCTTCAGCTCCAGAACGGTCAGGCCCTTAACTTCCTCAACGAGAGCAGTGACTTTTTCACTAGCCATGATAAATTTCCTCCTAAAATGATGTGTAGTTAGATGTTTGTGGGGTTACGCGATCAGGCTTCTGCTTCTGCAGGAGCGGAGCCGTCCTTCTGCATCCGGATCTGATCCAGAACGAAGGCCAGACTGGAGATAGGCGCCAGGAAGGTACCCAGGACAGAAGCGACCAGAGCGTTCTTGCTGGGCAGCTCGCCGAAGCCGTTGAGCTGGTCAGCGGAAAGCACGGAGCCTTCCACAACGCCGCCCTTGATGGACAGGGTCTTCAGCTTGTTCTTCTTGGCAAACTCGCAGACGATACGAGCAGGGGCGATGGGGTCGCCGGTGGTGGAAGCCATAGCGGTGGTGCCATTGAGAACCTCAGAGAAATCATAGCCGGCATTTTTCGCGGCAAAATTGGTCAGGGTGTTCTTAACGACGGCGTAATCCACGCCTGCTTCACGGAACTGCTTACGCAGCTCGGTATCCTGAGCGACCGTGATACCCTTGTAATCAACGAAGACGACGGAAGAGGCTTCCTTCACCTTGCTGGTCAGAGCATCGACGACGGCCTTCTTGCTCTCAAGAACCTTTGCGTTGGGCATAATTTTCACCTCCGAAAATAAAAAAGTCCTTCTGCCACAAGACAGAAAGACACGCAGAAATTTTATATTCAGCGCACCTCGGCAGGACTTACGGATGACTCCACCTGCTGTCTCTGGCAACTGCTATATGTTAACACACAATAGACGAGATGTCAAGAGCTTTTTGCAAATCATGTAAAAACATGTCCGGCGGGAGAGTATTCCCCCGCCGGAGTGTCAGGAAACGGTGAATTCAATCCAGTAGCATTGAACGTCGTGATAATTTCGGGTTAAAGGCGATACGTCTTCTTCGTTGTAGGCATCCTGCAAATACAGGTACATGCCGTACTGCCCGGCAGGGAGCGCGCCAAAGTAGGTTTCGATATCCAGGCAAAGAGTGCCTTGGCCGTTCATGGAAATCGGTTTTTGCTCCTGGAGCGGCGCATTGTCCAGCAGTGCGATGCCTTCCATAGGGTTCAGCCTGCTGATAGCATAGCCGTAGGTCATGAGCTGACCGAGAACCTGGCCGCCGGACTGGGTATAGTTCAGGGTGATTTCCGTTTGGGAAGCTTCCGCTACGGAAAATTCGATGCCCCAGTCCTCCTGATCAAGCTCGTTGTGAAGAAAGGCAACATCGCTGCCCGGCTGGCACAGCGTAATGCCCCGAATCAGATGCTGTAGCCCATCAGGCGTTTCGTAAATGTCATCGACGATCCACAAATCAAAGTCGGGATAGGAATAACGGAATTCTGCAAGGCCGTTCTTACTTTTCCAGCCCTCGGTACAGAAGCCAGACTGGGAGTCTGACTGTGCAAGAAAAGAAATTTCGCTTAGAGAAGTCTTTCCCTCCCGGAGCGCGTTTCCTAAATCCATGACATTCCCGCCAAGGTCAATGGTAACATCGGTCAGGCCGATGCAGCAGAAGTCCAGGTCGGAAGTGCCGTCGTTTGTCTGCTGGATTTTTTCGCTGGTGTACTCGCTGTCCGCGTGGACGGCGGAAATTATCAGTCTTGGCGCAGTCGATTCGGTGGGAGCGACAAGAACGGTTTTCTTTTCGTCATTGCGGCCGATTGCAAAGCCAATGCCAAGAAGCAAAACTGCGGCCAGGGTCAGGCCGATTATGGATAGAATTCTTCGTGATTTCATTGGAATACCCCCTTATTGCCTGTTTCAGGAAACGGTAAAACGCACTGCGTAAATCTGCGTGTCGTAGAAGTTCCGCATCAGAGGGTGCTTTTGGGATTCATCGTAAATATCCTTAATCCAGAGAACCAGCTCGTATTCTCCGCTGGAAACCTGCCCATAAGGTTCTGACCAGTCGAAGGTGAACTCGGTGACATCATCTGCCTTGAGAATAACATGGTCTGTGAGAGGGCTGAATTCAAAACCGTCATTTAATAGCAGGTATTTCCCGTCGTGGGACAGCGAATAATCCACAATTTCCAACTGCCCGATCTGCTGGCCGCCGGAGTGGGTACACCGAATGGTCAAGCCGGTGGGGGAGACTTCCGTGATCTCAAAATTCAGCCCCCAATCCTCCCGGTCATATATATCCCCGGTTTCCTCATCGACAAAAAGGTGGCAGGGAAGCAAAATCACGTTCTTTTCGTAGATGACCATTTCGCTGATCAGGCGCTGCTCACCGTTTGGAGACTCATAAATGTCATAAAGGAGCCGGAGGTTGTAGTCGGGGTATGCGAATGTAAAATTGGTCAGGCCGTTCAGGGATTCACAGGTTTCCTCACAGAATCCCTCCCGTGCGTCCAGCCGTGCGTTGCAGAAAATTTCTTCTTCGGTGATGAAGCCGTCCCGCAGCGCTTCGTTCAGTGGCATACTCTGACCGCCAATATCAATGGTCACGCTGGTTATGTTAAAATTGTAAATCAGCTTCTCGCTGAAATTGCCGCCCAGCTCGTCGCTGGTATATTCAACGTAATCAGCATCGTCGTCGAAGCTGACAGAAAGACGCAGATGCCCCATGGAAGCGGGTTCCGTAGGTGTCTGGGTCGTGCTTACGGTGGCCGGGGCAAGGGATTTCTCATTTGCGCAGCCGGCACACAGCAGTAAAACCGCGGCCAGAATCAGGCCGATTATGGACAGGATTTTTCGTGATTTCATAGGAATACCTCACGCATTTTTATTTGCAGTTGAACAGGCAACGATCTCGTCCACAGCCGGCTGATCGACCACATCCAGATCAAACCACATATGATAAACAACCGCGTCTTTCTCAAAGAAAATATGGCGGAAATGGGCCTTTTCGCCGGTATCATCCGCGATTTTCGTCAGATTGATGGTGACGGACGGGTTTTCTTTCCCGCCGTAAAGGGCAATGAACTCAACATTGTCTGTCTTATGGAACTCATTTTGCAGGTATGTCATGATCTCGGTCGTGGAATCTTCATTGGTCAACAATTCGGGGCTCAGGCTCGTCACGGTGATTCCGCCGATGACTGCGCCATCCTCATCGGAGACAATATTGCAGCTTTCATCGGTCACATCGGAAAGGGAATACCCTTCCGGCAGATTGAAGGAAAAGTCGGCCTGTTTGACTTCGGCAGTTTTTCCCGAACAGCCCGCCAGCACGACAAGCAGCAGGGCAAAGACGATACAAGCAAATTTGTTCAAGCGCATTTTACCACATCCTTTCAATATAACGCGCTGGCCAAATGGTTTGACTTGCGGGCATTTAACCGATTAAGATCATGCTTTCCTGAAAATGGTAACGACATAATAACACATGATAAAAATTTTGTCAACAATATTTTTGCTACAAAGGTATTGCGGAAACAAAAATACTGTATTATAATATAGTACAAAGGGAGAGGGATGGCATGGCAGCAGATAACGGACAGATGAGCTTTCGCCGGGGCGTGATGTCTCTGGTGATTTTGGGATTGCTGAAGAAACAGGATATGTATGGCTATCAGCTTGTGCAGGAAACGGAGCGGCAAAGCGGCGGACGAATCGTCACGCAGGAAGGTTCGCTGTACCCTGTGCTTTACAAGCTGGTAGACCAAGGGCTGATTTCCGACCGGAAGGTTCTGGTGGGCAGGCGCATGACCCGGGTGTATTATCATCTGGAACCCGCCGGTGAACAACGCCTGAAAGAACTGATTCGAGAATACGAAGAAGTCACAAATGGTGTACTACAGATTATAGAAGGATGTGATATGGATGGTTTGGAATGTCCATCTTCTGCGGTATCTATGGGAAGTGCGCGGGGAACTGCCGGGCAGCAGGAAACAGAGGAAACAAATCCTGTCCAGAGTAGAGTCCTCCGTCCGGGATTTTGTTATTGAGAATCCCCATGTAGACTATGCTACTATTACGCAACGATTTGGGACACCCCAGCAAATTGCCGCGTCCTATATTGAGGAAATGAGTACGCCGGAATTAACACAGCAGCTACGGATAAGAAAAACGATTGTGCGTATTGTGGCGGTGACTGCGTTGGCGCTTGTTTTGCTGTGGGCTGGTGTGGTTTTAACTGCACTGATAAGACACATAAAGGACATGGACGGGTATCTTATTGTTGGGGAAGCCGAAGTTATAAGCAGAACAGATTATCCGGAGGTAAAGTGATATGAAAAGAGTTATTTGCTCCTTGCTGGCTGTAGCGCTTGTGATGTGCTGGATTCCATTCTTGGGGAATGCAGCAGAGTGCGAACGAGAGATAATTCAATTTGAGGATGGAAGTTATGCCGTCATAGAAGTTGCTGCTTATGGAACAAGGGCAGCTAAAAGCGTAGATGGCAGTAAACAGTACACATACTGCGACAGTGACGGGACTGTACGGTGGAAAGCAGTATTAAACGGCACGTTTACATATACTGGAAGTAGTTCCACCTGCACAAGTTCAAGCTGCTCAGTTACTACTTACAGTTCAGAGTGGTACACGATTTCAAAGAGTGCAAGCAAGAGTGGTAATACAGCTAATTGCTCAGTGACGATGGGAAAGAAAGTGCTGGGAACAGTCATAAGCCGGGTTCCTGTTAGTATTAGCCTGAAATGCGATGCCAACGGCAACCTCAGCTGAATAAACATAAAACCCCCGGATGC
>OGQC01001331.1_pt1 | contig 10263 bp, 9 predicted proteins | sample 1553081 | NCBI WGS metagenome assembly OGQC01 (sample SAMEA2580267, study PRJEB22360) | human gut metagenome | biome: human gut; feature: human-associated habitat; material: faeces | place: Denmark | collected 2008/2010
TCGCAGTGACCCGCAAGTATGCCGTACTGCCCGTCGGCAGTCGGAACTATCAGCGACTCGCACTCGCCCTCGTAGAACGTGTTGGAAGCCGCCAGTATATGCGTCTTGAATGTGTTCATGCCGCACCCCTTACAGCTTTGCAGCCTTTTCTACCACATCGTCGATGGTGCCGACATTGTAGAACGCGGTCTCCGGGTACTTATCCATGTCGCCGGAGATTATCGCCTGGAAGCCCTTTATCGTCTCCGTCAGCGGAACGTAGATTCCCGGGATGCCCGTGAACTTCTCCGCAACGTGCGTCGGCTGTGCCAGGTCCTGCTCGAACGGAAGCAGGGTGCCGTCGAGGTCAAACAGTACCGTTGTTATCATGTGCGTTCTCCTTTGCGGACTTTTCAGCCGCCTTGCGGCGCTCTATAGCAGCATGCTGCTTTTCAATCTTCTTGATGTAGTTCTCCTTCGCCTCGTCGTCTGAACGGTACACCGAGCGGACCACAGTCCAGCGGTCCGCAGCGGCGCGCTTGCAGACCACCTTCACGAGGTACTCCCCGTGCTCCGGGCAGGTGCAGATGTTATTCTTGCGCCCCGCCCCCAGCGAGAGCCACTCGCCGTTGGAGAGCGTCCTGCCGCACTCCGGGCAGGGAACGGAAGTTATCTTCCCGTCTGATGTCACATGTCGGATATCGCTGATATCGCGGAACGTCTCCCGCGCGATGACCGGCCGCTGACCCGGCGACATATTTGCGTACTCCGCGAGTCCCTTCTTCATGTCCAGCCTGCGGCAGACCTCATAGGTGAACCATGCGTCGTTCATTGCGTCGTGAGCCTGCGCGTCCATCGGAATGCCGAGCTTCTCAACCGCGTCGGAGAGCGAGCACTGAACGCGCTCGCTGTCAACCTGATTCTTGTATATAAGCTGTAGATTGACGTAATCGCTGCCGTACTGCGGGTCGAACCCGTGCAGCTCGAGGTTGTCGGCGAGCATGGCGATATCGTCGAATCCCCAGGTTATGAACCGGAACTCCGGCGTACACCATTCACGCAGCTTCGCGAAAGCCTCCGGAAATTTCTCGCCCTTTGCGAGCATGGCGTTTGTTATCCCGGTGATCTTTTCAACGTGGCGGTTCATTTTTTTGTAGTACTTCGGCGCTACGTTGATTTTCAGGCGGTCGACAAGGTTAAAATCCTCATCGCACTTCACCGCGCCTATCTGGATTATCTCGCCCCGGAGTAGCACCGGCTTTTCCACCGTATGAGCGCGGTCGAGAGCCTGGTTCCACTCCATGTCAAGTATGATATAGTACATTCACGCGCTCCCTTAAAGCATGAGCTTTCCGCCGACGTTCTCATGGCGCCATGCAACGAAGTCGTCGTACGTGCCCTGGCGGTCGAGGCAGCCGTTTTCGGTTATCTCGATTATGCGGTTAGCTGCGGTCTCGAGTATCTCGTGGTCGTGGGAAGCGAACAGCAGGTTGCCCTTGAACTCGGACAGGCCGTTGTTTACCGCGGTGATGCTCTCGAGGTCGAGGTGGTTGGTCGGACGGTCGAGGATAAGCACGTTGCTCTGGAACAGCATCATTCTTGAGAACATGCAGCGTACCTTCTCGCCGCCGGAGAGCACGTTCACCTGCTTGAAAACATCGTCGCCGCTGAACAGCATGCGTCCGAGGAAGCCGCGCAGGTAGCTCTCGGTCTCGTCCTTGGAGTACTGGCGCATCCAGTCGATTATGGAAAGCTGGCAGTTATCGAAGAACGCGCTGTTGTCGTTCGGGAAGTAGCTCACCGAAGTGGTCGAGCCCCACTTGAATGTGCCCTCGTCCGGCTCCATCTCCTCCATAAGGATCTTGAACAGCGTAGTTACCGCGATTTCGTTGTTGCCCACGAACGCGATCTTGTCGCCCTTGCCTACTGTGAAGCTTACGTTATTGAGCACCTTCACGCCGTCGACGGTCTTGGAAAGCCCTGTGACCTGGAGTATATCCTTGCCGACCTCGCGCTCCATATCGAACGCGATGTAGGGGTACTTTCTGGAGGAAGCGGGAAGCTCCTCGACGGTCAGCTTGTCGATGAGCTTGCGGCGGGAGGTCGCCTGCTTGGACTTCGACTTGTTCGCGGAGAACCGCGCGATGAAGTTCTGGAGTTCCTTTATCTTCTCCTCGGCGCGCTTGTTCTGCTGCTTTATCATACGCTGAATGAGCTGTGAGGATTCGTACCAGAACTCGTAGTTGCCGACGTACATCTTGATCTTTCCGTAGTCGATATCCACGATGTGGGTGCACACATTATTAAGGAAGTGACGGTCGTGGGATACAACGATGACCGTGCCGAAGTACTCCGCGAGGAAGTCCTCCAGCCAGGATACCGCCTCAACGTCGAGGTGGTTGGTCGGCTCGTCCATGAGGATTATGTCGGGGTTTCCGAACAGGCACTGCGCAAGCAGAACCTTGACCTTCTCGTTACCGGTCAGGGAATCCATCTTCTGGTAGAGAATCTCCTCCGGCAGACCCAGACCCTGGATAAGCTTGGAAGCGTCGGACTCAGCCTCCCAGCCGTTCAGCTCTGCGAACTCGGCCTCCAGCTCGGAAGCGCGGGTGCCGTCCTCCTCTGAGAAATCCTCCTTGGCGTAGAGCGCGTCCTTCTCCTGCATGATGTCGTACAGGCGCTTGTTGCCGAGGATAACGGTGTCCTGCACGGTGTAGTCGTCGAACGCGTAGTGATCCTGGCGCAGCACCGACATGCGTAGCTCCGCGGGCTTGGATACGCTGCCCTTTGTAGGCTCGAGGTCACCGCAGAGGACCTTCAGGAATGTGGATTTTCCGGCTCCGTTGGCGCCGATCACGCCGTAGCAGTTGCCGGCGGTGAATTTCAGGTCTACGTCCTTGAAAAGAAGCTGTCCGCCGAAGCTGACGCTTACATCAGATACTGTTATCAATTCTATTCTCCTTTTAGTTTAGTTGTTTGAAACACATACAATATTAGTATAGCATATTCCGGCAGGAATTACAAGTGTTTTACGCGATTTTTTCCGGAATATTGCCCCGGCCGGCGGCATATCCATGTAAATGAAAAACCCCGGCACTATTGCGCCGAGGCTTTAAGGCTGTGATTATGTAGATTAGTTGAGTTTGTTGAGCTCTGAGAGGCACTCGGAGCAGATGTTCTTGCCCTTGAATACTGTGATGCCGCTTGCATTGGAGCAGAAAGCGCATGCCGGCATGTACTTCTTGAGAATGATCTGATCGTCCTCAACGTAGATCTCAAGGCTGTCCTTGATGCCGATGTCGAGAGTTCTTCTCAGCTCTATCGGAATTACGATTCTTCCCAGCTCATCGACTTTTCTTACGATACCTGTAGACTTTACCATGATTTTTTCCTCCTGAAATTAGAATCATTTACTTTTCTTTACACACTATAGCACACATCCTGCCTATATGGAAGTGTTTTTACTAAATTATTTGTATTTTTTAGTAAATCAAATGAACTATTTACTAAATTTTAACAAATTTCTACTATTCCCAGAGATTTTCCGGATAAAGACCTTCTTTTTTCAGATTGCGGATCGCTTCTACGACAACCGGTTTGTCTTCTTTATAAGTTACTCCATACCATTTATCTGCGGATTTCAGTACCGATACTGTTGCTTTGTCTTCTGCGAGAAGATTACTTACTACAGTTGGCAGGAAATACTCGCATTTCATAGGATTCTCCTGCAGTCCTTTGTCAAGAAATGCCGGGAATCCAGCTTTGATCTCTTCTAAGATGCTCTTTGTAAATCCCCACATATTCATAGATACCGTTGTATCATCCGGTACCTGTACCCATGTGTTACCGTCGTCTTCTGTGTATGCAACGCCGCCGTTGTACTTTTCGATTCTGGTACGTTCTGTTACGGAAACCAGCATAATATTCATAACGCCGATACCGCCAACCAGAAGGGAAATTCCCGCCACAAAGGAGATAAAAGCAGTCACCATATCCAGCATCTGATTCATAGAGCTCATAATATCCTGAAAGCTCTGTACCTGAAAGTAATCTTTTCCTGCACACTGATGTCTTTTTTCCATCAGTTTTACCACTTTGTCAGCAACATCCTGACTGTTTAAGCTCTTATCTGCCTGCATTGTTACTGAGAAAAAGTAATCGGATACACCGGTGAATTCATTCATTGTAGTATAGGGAACATTAATAGTCACCGGCATTCCCTCATAAGTATAACTGACAAAGGTTCCATTTTCTTTCTGGGTTGTCACCCCGCAGATACGAAGACTTTTGGTCAGTCCATAACAATTGACATCTACAGTCATTCCAACCACATCATCTGTGCCAAAGAGTCTTTTTGCATCTGCATCGGAAAGCACACAGACATTTTTTGCTTCCTGAACTTCATTTTCTCCGAAATATACTCCATGCTTCATGGTGGCATTATTTAACAGCTTTGCATCCGGTCCCTCACCCGTCAGCATAAGAGAAAAATTCCCCTTACCTGTGGTAGTTTCTCCACTGAATGAATCCGAAACATTTACTCCTTCTATACCGTCTACCGCCCGGATTGCTTCCACATCATCCGCAGTGATCCACTCCTCATCTGTCTGTGCCTCATCGCTGACACTGATGGCAATCTGCCCGCCGCCGATATCATCAATTTCACTGTTCATCTGGTTCTTGGTTCCTTCACCCACAGATACAATGGCAATTACAGAAGCAATGCCAATGATAATGCCAAGCATAGTCAGAAAAGAACGTCCCTTATTTGCCATAATGTTATGGACTGCCATCTTGATATATTCATACAGATTACTCATCGGCATCCTCTCCTGTCTGTTCAGGAACTGCCTGTACTTCCATTCCCTCTGTGTAATCACCCAGATCTGCGATTACTTCTTCTCCTTCTTTGATTCCGTCCGTAATTTCCACATAATCCTCTGAGCTGATTCCTGTGGTAATATTTCTCTTTGTCACCAGTCCATCTTCTATCACATAGCAGAAGGAGCCTTCTTTTCCGATATTGACCACTTCCACAGGAAGAGTCACCACATTTTTCGCAGAAGCCGCATAAATCTTAACCTTTGCATCTACTCCCAGGAAAATATCTTCATCCGGATTATCAATGCTTACTGTTGCTGAAATGACCGGCGTTCCTTTTTCATTCTGCACCGCAATATGACTCATTTTTGTTACAGTACCCTGATAAGTATTATCCCCCAAGGTAATCTCAACAGACTGCCCCTCTTTCACTGTATTATAATCATATTTAGAGAGAGTCACATCCACACTTGCCTTGTCTGTATTCTCAATAGTAAACAGTTCCATACCCTGAGTAACTGCTGCTCCCTGCTTAATATCTGCCTTGGATATGATTCCGTTAAATTCCGCGGTGATTCCTTTCTTTCCTTCCTTCACCAGCGCCTCAGCTGATTTTGCGTCCAGTTCGGAAAGATTATCTGTTACTTTCAGTTTCTCTTTTTCTTCTTTTGTCAGGCTTGTGGAATCTGCCTCTGCGATAGCTTTCTCAGAAGCCAGATCTGACTGAAGCTCTGCAAGTTCATCGCTTGCTGTCTCAAGTGCACTTTCCAGAGCAGAAGTATCTGCAGTTACTGTCCCGCCATCACTTCCACTGTAATCATATCCGTAGGAGGAAGAATCTTCCCCATCGCTGTCATCTGCATCTGAACCGTCTGAAATTCCCCATGAGTAATCTGCACTGCTTTCTGTGAACTCAGAAAGTACCGGCATTTTCGGTGTCTGCTGCTTAAGATCATTATAAGTCTGCTGTGCCTGCTGCATTGCGAGCTGTGCCTGTGTTCTTGCAGCCTCCGCATTATCCAGAGCCTGTGTATTCTCATCTGAAGGGTCTGCCTGCCATGTTGCAAATGCCATCTGATATGTGGTGTCTGCCTGATTATAATCGCTTTGTGCCTGATTATACTGTGCATTCAGATCTGAGAGCTGCTGCTGGTACTGCGGAAGAGTCTCCGTTTTGTATGTATAAAGTGCGGCCTGATATTTACTCTGGATTTCCTCCTGTTTCTTTGCCTCTGCCTGGGCTTTTGCCTGAGCTTCCTGCTGCTGTGCCTGAGCCTGAGCTGCTGCCTGTGCGGATGCCTGAGCTGCCGCTTCACGCTGTGCCGCTGCTACAGCCGCTGAAATCTGGGATTTCAGAGACGAGACATAAGCCTTTTTATCCTTTATTTTCTTCTCAAGCTCCTGAACATTCTTTTTGGCATCCTTCTGCTTCTTCTCTGCTTTGTAAGATTTATTTCTTGTATCCTTTGTATCATACTTTGTTGATTTCAGATTCAGTTCTGCTTTCCGATTATCTTTCTCCAGATCCTCTGTATTAAACTCGATCAGTTTTGTTCCCTTTTTCACCACATCTCCCTGGGCAAAAGAAACCGTTTTCAGCTCTGCATTTACAGGAGAATAATAGGTCTTCTCCTCTTCACTTCCCACTGTTCCTGTAGCATCTACAATTTCCTCAACATCACCCTTCTCTGCAATTACCACCTGAACCTGCGGGATCTGATTTTCTGTGGAATTCCTCTGACCTGCTACTGTAACTCCGCCGGCAACAACGAGAACAGCCGCTGCTCCAATAATAATTTTCTTTTTACTTTTCTTTTTTTTCATAATATTTGTCTCCTTGTAACCGGGTTTATGCATCCAGCTGGTTCTTTATATATTCTTCTTTCCCATAGTTTTTATTGATAAAATCTGACTCTATCTTTCCATCCATAATTCTGACTACACGCCTTGCCTGAGCAGCAATCCCATTATCATGTGTGATCAATATGACCGTTTTTCCCTGCTCGTGCATACTTTTAAGAATCTGAAGAATCTCCTTACTGGATGCAGAATCCAGATTTCCTGTAGGTTCATCTGCCAGGATCACCGGTGGCTGGGCCGCGATTGCTCTTGCAATAGCCACCCTCTGCTGCTGTCCTCCTGACATTTCATTTGGTCTGTGATCCATACGTTTCTCAAGCCCTACCATGGTCAGTGATTCTACTGCCAGCTTATGTCTCGTTTTTCTGTCTACTCCTCTGTAAACCAGCGGTAGTTCCACATTTTCGATTGCAGTCAGATTCGAGATCAGATTAAATCCCTGAAAAATAAATCCGATCTCCCGGTTTCTGACTTCTGAGAGTTCATTGTCTTCCATTGTGGACACATCAGTTCCATTCAGAAAATATTCGCCGGATGTAGGCACATCCAGACAACCCAGCATATTCATAAATGTAGACTTTCCTGAACCTGACTGTCCGATAATAGCAACAAACTCACCCTTATTAATTTCCAGATTAATATGATCCAGCGCCCGTACTTCATTCTCGCCGGGATTATATATTTTACACAAATCTTTTACTCTGATCAGCGCTTCCTCCATCTTTCCCTCCTGTCTATTAAATATCCTGCTCCAATCCAGATCTTACAGAATCGCAACCTGTCTTTCGTAAGATATCAGAAATACCTTTTACAATCATAACCTCACTTATATGTTAAAAGGGCAGCACTTCAGTTTTCCAAAAGCTCTGCCCTTATCTGCGGAATCTGTAAGTCTCTGTTATCAGAAACGATACAGCTTCCACGATTTCTTCATATTTTTATTCCGCATCTGCCTGACTTTTTATGCTTCCAGCAGAAATGCCTTATATGCTTTCTTAGCTTCGTAAATATCTGCCTTACTTGTCACTTCCCATGGTGCATGCATACTGAGCACTGCCACACCGCTGTCAATGACTTCCATTCCATAAAGTGCTGCGATATAAGCGATTGTTCCGCCTCCGCCTACATCAACTTTACCAAGCTCAGCTGTCTGGAACGCAACTTCATGGCTGTCAAAAATATTTCTGACTCTTGCCACATATTCTGCATTTGCATCATTCGAGCCGGATTTACCTCTTGCTCCGGTAAATTTATTTAATACGATACCTCTTCCAAGATAAGCTGCATTCTTTTTCTCAAATGCCTCCCCATAAGCCGGATCATAGCCTGCACTTACATCAGAGGAAAGCATACTGGAATTCTTCAGAGTTCTTCTCAATCTCAGATCACTGTAGCATCCCATTGCATCCAGAAGTTCAGCCACTGCGTTCTCAAAGAAACGTGACTGCATACCGGTTGCACCTACGCTTCCAATCTCTTCTTTATCAGTAAACAGACAGCAGGAAGTGTGTTTCGGGGTGTCCATCCCAAGCATTGCAAGCAGAGAAGTATATGCGCACACTCTGTCATCCTGTCCATAAGCAGCGATCATACTTCTGTCCAGACCACACTCTCTTGCCTTTCCTGCCGGTACGATCTCCAGCTCTGCAGAAAGAAAATCTTCCTCTTCCATATCATACTTCTCTTTAAGGATATTCAGTACATTCTGTTTTACTGCCTCTTTCTTCTTATCATCTTCCAGGTCTTTCAGTGGTCTGCTGCCGATCAGGATGTCCAGATTCTCTCCCTCGATCACTTCTGTCGCTTTTTTCTGCATCTGCTTTCCTGCAAGATGGATCAGAAGGTCTGTGATATATACGATCGGATCATCCTCATCCTCACCGATATTTACTTCTGCTGTACTTCCGTCTTTCTTTACCACTACGCCATGAATTGCCAGGGGAAGAGTCACCCACTGGTATTTCTTAACACCGCCATAATAATGGGTATCCAGATATGCAAGATCCGTATCCTCATATAATGGATTCTGTTTGACATCAAGACGTGGAGAATCAATGTGTGCTCCCAGAATATTCATTCCCTCAGAAATATCATCCTGTCCGATATGAAACAGTGCAATGATCTTCTTCATTCCGACTGTATAAACTTTATCTCCTGCTTTCAGTTTCTCACCCTTCGCAGTCTTCTCTTCCAGAGATTCATAACCTGCTGCCCGTGCTTCTCTGATGATCTGCGTCACACATTCACGCTCTGTTTTTCCCACATTAAGAAAATTGCGATACGCTTTTGCAACCTGCTCCAGTTCTTTTTCTTCTGCTTCTGTATAAGAAAGCCATGCATTTCTACGTTCCATTTACTGTTCCGCCTTTCTTTATGACTGTCATTCATAGTATTGCTTTGATAACGGTAACTATTCATCAGTTCGCTATTATGTAATGATATTGAACAATTACCTGTTTTTCATTATAAAACATCCTCTGAAAATTTTCCATATGATTAATATTTATTTGTCAGTGGACATTATGATTCATTTCCGCTATAGTTGATGGCAGGTTAATGTTTCTCCTCTCAAATTCATTATTTGCGAGGATTATTATAAAAATATCTGCAATACCAGGAGGTTCTGTCATGAAAAATTCAGAGGAACTGCGTCAGCAGCTTCGTTCCATAAACCGCAAAAGTTATCCGGCATATAAAGGGCTGAAAGGTCTGTATCATTTTGGAAATTATATTCTGTCCATCGACCATGTGCAGGGAGATCCTTTTGCTTCTCCCTCTCATGTCAGCATTCACACAGAGATGCCGGATTTCCCGTCGAATATTATAAAGATACACTTACCGGGACTACTCTTTGCGACTATCTTACACGTCAGTTTGAAAAACAGGTCAGTCAGTACAGCTTTCGTGCAAAAGGCTCCGGCAAAAGCGGCCTGCTCACTGTCAGTCATTGTGGTCAGGAGATTCTTTCCCGGACAGCCTGTGAAATAACAGAAAAAGGCATAACCGCCCGCTTTTTTGTGGGCTTCCCTGCTAATGGCCGCACGATCAATGCCACTGAACTGGAGAAAATCCTTTTTGATTTTCTGCCTGTATGCATTCAAAAATCCTTTTTCTACTCCAGCCTTAATGCAAAGGAATTACAGAATTATATAGAGCTTGCAGAGGATCAGGAATTTATCCGTCAGACGCTGCCCGCAAAAAATCTCTGCGCATTCATAGCCGACGGCTCCATCCTCCCAAGAGAAAGCGGTATTTCCTCCCGCCCTATGAAAGCTTCCGTTCCCTTTACTTCTCCGGACAGTCTGCGCATTTCCATAAATCTTCCCCATAAAGGAAAAATCACAGGCATGGGGATTCCAAAGGGAATCACTCTGATCGTAGGCGGTGGATATCATGGCAAATCCACGCTTCTGAATGCACTTGAACTTGGTGTATACAATCATATCCCCGGAGATGGACGTGAATACGTGATCACAGATGCAACTGCTGTCAAACTGCGTTCAGAAGATGGCCGTTTTATCAAGGATGTGGATATTTCCATGTTTATAAATGATCTTCCAAACAAGAAAGATACCCGCTGTTTCTCTACACTGGATGCCAGTG
>OGQC01001345.1_pt1 | contig 10176 bp, 9 predicted proteins | sample 1553081 | NCBI WGS metagenome assembly OGQC01 (sample SAMEA2580267, study PRJEB22360) | human gut metagenome | biome: human gut; feature: human-associated habitat; material: faeces | place: Denmark | collected 2008/2010
GGGCTGACCGGGGGGTTCGCGCAGCGGAGGGGGTGGTCGATGCCGCCGTTGAAGCGGAGCATTTCGAGCAGCCCTCCGGCCATCATCGTGATGATGATGAGCTCACCCATGCCGGTGATGCCACGCCCCATGTCGCCGCACCAGTCGAGTGCCGAGAAGCTGCCGGTGGCCATGCCGATGGCTCCCGATGCGAGAATGCCCAGCAGGAGCACCTTCATCACGTTCATGCCGCAAAGTGCCGTGACGAGCACCAGCAGGTAGGGGAGCACCCGCACCCATTCGACACGTTCGGGGCTCGATGCCGCGCCGGCCGCCTCGCCCGCGGGGATGTAGAGCACCAGTGTGGTGACGGCCGCCGGGGCCACGATGCGGATGTTGACGCGGAACTTGTCGCGCAGGTCGCACTCCTGGGTACGTGTGGAGGCGATGGTGGTGTCGGAGATGAACGAAAGGTTGTCGCCGAAGAAGGCGCCGCCCACGACGATGGCTGTCAGCCATGCCGTGCCGAGCCCCGTCTCTTCGGCCAGGCCTCCGGCGACGGGTGCCAGCGCGACAATCGTGCCCACCGACGTGCCGATGGAGAGCGATACGAAGCAGGCCGCCAGAAAGAGTCCCGCCGGAAGCAGCCCGTCGGGCAGCAGCCGCAGCGTCAGGTTGACCGTGGCGTCGACGGCCCCCATGCTGCGGGCCGACTCGGCGAAGGCCCCCGCCAGCACGAAAATCCATATCATCAGCATCACGTTGCTGTTTGCGGCACCGGCCGAGAAGTGCTCGATGCGGGTGGCGAAGGGGATGCCGCGCGTGATGGCTACGGCGTAGACCGAGGCGGCGAGGAAGGCCACTGGGAGGGGCATCCGGTAGAAGTCGCCCGTCAGCAGCGAGACCAGCAGGTAGCTGGCCAGAAAGACCAGGAGCGGCGTGAGGGCCAGGAATCCTCCGCGGCGCGTCTGTTTCGATAGGGAATTCGTCGGCATGTCGGTAAGTTATAGGGTGCAAAAATAGGCATTTTGCATGAAAATCCTTATCTTGTATCCGCAAACCTCCCCTTGGGGCGGGCGCCCCTCCTCCTGTGGCGGGGCGTTGTCGTAACCGGCGGGGCGGGGGACGGAGCGGGCGCAGCAAACGGCGCGGGATGGGCGAGGCGCAGCAGAACGGGAGCAGCGGAACAGCCGAAGCGGAAGTGGCGGGACACTGCAGCTCGGGTGCGGTGCAACGGCTGTCGCGGATGAGGCGCTGCGGACGGGGTGTTGCGGACTGAATGCGGCATTTCGGCGCCGTGGGGCATGATGCCGCGGAGTATCTGGCCGCAGCCCGCCGAACGGAACGATGTTTGAACGGGAACGAAGAGTTCAGAAATCTACGATACGATGAAGCGCTTTCTTTGTTATCTGATACCGGTGCTGGTGTGTCTCGGTATCGGAGCCTCGGCCGGATGGCTTCAGACCGAGGCGCTCGCCGAATGGTATCCGACTCTTGTCAAATCGCCCCTCACGCCTCCGGCGCTGGCATTCCCCGTTGCCTGGGGCATTCTCTACATCTGCATGGGCATCTCGCTCGGAGTGGTGCTCGCACGCCGCAGGGCCGTGCCCGGACGGGCGGCGCTCGTTGCGCTGTGGGTCGTGCAGCTGGCGGCCAACTTCCTGTGGAGCCTTCTGTTTTTCCGCATGCGCAATCCTGCGGCGGGACTCGTCGACATCGTCCTGCTCGACCTGCTGGTTCTCGCCTATACGGTCGTCGCCTGGCGCGGATGCAGACCTTCGGCGTGGCTCTTCATCCCCTATCTGCTCTGGCTCCTCTTTGCAACCTACCTCAACGCCTTTGTCTGGGCCTTCAACTGATGCGTGCGTGTCGGCGGCGGCCCCCGATGCGGGGTTTTCTGAAATTTTCGTATCTTTGAGGCCGAAAATCGGAAATTTATGGCAGGCTCCAATTTTGTAGACTACGTGAAAATCTTCGCCCGCTCGGGTCACGGCGGTGCGGGTTCGGCCCATTTCCGGCGCGAGAAGTTCGTTGCATTCGGCGGGCCGGACGGCGGCGACGGCGGCCGCGGAGGCAGCATCGTGCTGCAGGGCGACAGCCAGTACTGGACGCTCATCCACCTCAAGTACCAGCGCCACCAGTTCGCCGAGGACGGCGGCAACGGCTCGGGGGCCCGCTCGACGGGCAAGGATGCCAAGGATATCGTCATTCCCGTGCCGCTGGGCACCGTAGCGCGCAACGCCGAGACGGGTGAACTCGTCGGCGAGGTGACGGCCGACGGCGAGCGGCTCGTGCTGCTCAAGGGTGGCCGCGGCGGTCTGGGCAACTGGCACTTCAAGACGGCGACCAACCAGGCGCCCCGCTATGCGCAGCCGGGCGAGGAGGGTGCCGAGGGGGCCTTCATCCTTGAGCTGAAGGTGCTGGCCGACGTGGGCCTGGTGGGATTCCCCAACGCCGGCAAGTCGACCCTGCTCTCGGTCGTTTCAGCCGCCAAGCCCAAAATCGCCAACTACGCCTTCACGACGCTCGAACCCAACCTGGGTATCGTCGAGGTGCGCGACGGCAAGTCGTTTGTCATGGCCGACATCCCGGGTATTATCGAGGGGGCGCACGAAGGCCGCGGCCTCGGTACGCGTTTCCTGCGCCATATCGAGCGCAATTCGGTGCTGCTCTTCATGATTCCGGCCGACAGCGACGACATCCGCCGCGATTACGAGATTCTGCTCGGCGAGCTGACGCAGTACAACCCCGAGCTGCTCGACAAGGAACGGCTGCTGGCCGTCACCAAGTGCGACATGCTCGACGAGGAGCTGCTCGGACAGATGCAGCCCCACCTGCCCGAAGGCATTCCTTCGGTCTTCATCTCGTCGGTGACGGGGCTGAACATTCAGCGTCTGAAGGACATGCTCTGGGAGGCGCTCCACCGTTGAGTCGGGTGTCGCCGAAGCCGACGAATTCGCGGTTGGTGACGCGCAATGAGAACTTCCCGTTGAAATAGTCGATGATTCCGCACAGCGAGCCTCTGCCTACGGGCAGGGGCTCGTTTGCATAGTGGGCCGAGCCGAGCGTGCGGACGCTGAAGGTTGCGCCCTCGGGGTCGGCGATGAGCCGTTCGGTGGTGACGGGCTTTCCCGTCAGGGAGTCCACGTCGCACCAGTTGCCGGCTGCGGTGAAGCGCACGTTGTCGAAGCGGACGTAGGTGTCGACGTCGCGCATGGAGATTTCGGAGAAGGTGTGCAGCGTGTATTCGCGCCGCAGCTCTCCGGCATCGTCGCGGCGCAGATAACGGCCCAGTTCCGATTCGGGAATGCGGTCCACGACGTAGGTTCCGCCGGAAGGCACTCCCAGCAGGATTTTCCCGCCGTAGTTGCCCAGAGCCAGGCCGTTGCAGTAGAGCGTGAATTCGGTGTCGAGCGGGCAGATGCGGTAGAGCTCCGTGGCGTCGACCTCGATTTCGATGCCTCCGCTCGGGTCGGCGACGACAAGTTCGTGGTCGAACTCCCCGTAGTGGTCGTTGGCCGTGACGACACAGTGCAGGCGGATATCCTGCGTGAGCGTCAGCGAGTGGCCGGTGCAGCGTGTTTTCAGGTGGGCGATGCTCGTGACGGCCTCGTCGGGCTGAGGCTCGTAGGTCGGCACGGTCGAGGTGTCGCAGGCTCCCGCAATGAGGAAGCTACTCAGCCAGCCAAAAATCCGTTTCATCCCTCAGTTTGAGTATGTATCGGTCGGCGGCCGTGCCGTCCTGCTGCAAAATGCCGGTCAGCGAGCCCCGCCCTTCGGGTATCGATGCTCCGGCGAAGTCGGCATAGGTGCGTACGTAGGTTCGGATGAGGTTGCCCTGCGCGTCGGCGAAGCGATGGTATCCGGCCCATGCCACCGGCGCCTCCTCTCCGAACAGCTCCACGTCGGGGATGCGGACGAGCGTGCCGCAGCGGCTTTCCGTAAGCGCGGGAATGGCAAGCGGGGCAGGGGAGGGCGCAGCCACGGTGCCGCCCAGCAGACCGTCCTGCTTGAGCGACTTCGTCAGCTCGCTGCTCATCCTGCGCACGCTCTCCGCCGTGGCGGGGCTCCCGAGGAATCCGGTGGCATATCCGCTGCCGGGCTCGGCCGGGCCTCCCGCCTGGAGCACTCCGAACTGCTCCCCGAGGGTCAACCCGCGGAGACGGACCAGCAGCAGGCTTCCGGGCGGATAGTCGTTGTGGAGGTGGTCCAGCCCGACCATCACCTCAAGCGCCGCACCTGCATCCTCGATGCAGAGCGTGCGGTAGAAGTTGCCGGCCCGGTCGCTCGTCGTCACGCGGCCAGCCACGCGGATGTCGCCTTCGACGACGACGGGCTGGCCCGTAAAGCGTGCGCGGATGTCGGCCAGCGAGGCGTTGGGCGACCCTTCGCCCGGAGCTTCGCCCGTCTGACCGAAGTGCGAGTCGTAGCACCCGTTTGCCAGTGGAAGTACCGAGAGCAGGAGTGCGGGGAGCAGCCGTCGGAACATGGCTATTCTTCGATTCGGGAATCCTTCAGCCCAAGGAAGTAGAGGATGCCGTCCAGTCCGATGGTCGAGATGGATTGGCGGGCCGTGGCCTTCACCTTGGGTTTGGCATGGAAGGCGATGCCCAGACCCGCGAGGTTGAGCATCGGCAGGTCGTTGGCGCCGTCACCCACGGCAACCGACTGCGCGATGTTGATTTTCTCGAACTGGCAGAGCAGCCGCAGCAGCTCTGCCTTGCGGCGTCCGTCGACGATTTCGCCGGCGTAGCGGCCCGTGAGCTTGCCGTCGGCAATCTCCAGTTCGTTGGCATAGACGTAGTCGAAGCCGTATTTCTGGCGGAGGTAATTGCCGAAGTAGGTGAAACCGCCCGAGAGGATGGCCGTCTTGTAACCCACGCGCTTGAGGATGGTCATCATGCGCTCGAGCCCCTCGGTGATGGGCAGATGCTCGGCAATGTCCTGCATGACCGAGACGTCGAGCCCCCGGAGCAGGGCGACGCGCTGGGTGAAACTTTCGCGGAAATCGATTTCGCCCCTCATGGCGCTTTCGGTTATGGCACGAACCTTGTCGCCTACGCCGGCACGGTCGGCCAGTTCGTCGATGACCTCCGTCTCGATGAGCGTCGAGTCCATGTCGAAGCATATCAGACGGCGGCTGCGGCGGTAGATGTCGTCCTTCTGGAACGAGACGTCGAGCCCGATTTCCGAGAGGTTCATGAAACGCTCCTGCATGGTGCTCTTCTGCTCGTCGGTGAGCGAGCCGCGGACCGAGAGTTCGATGCACGATTTGGCGGCGCGGTCGTCGCGTTCGAGCGGCATGCGTCCCGTCAGACGCTTGATGGCGTCGATGTTGAGCCCCTGCTCGGCCACGACGCGGGTCACCTCGGCGATGTGGCGAGCGGTGACGGTGCGGCCCAGCAGCGTGATGATGTAGCGGTTCTTGCCCTGACGGCCCACCCAGTCGTTGTAGTTCTCCTCGGAGATGGGGGTGAAGCGAATCATGACGCCGAGCTCCGAACTCTTGAAGAGCAGCTCCTTCATGATGTTTCCCGACTTGTCGGAGGTGGTCATGAAGAGGATGCCCAGCGTGAGCGACTGGTGGATGTTGGCCTGTCCGATGTCGAGGATGAAGGCGTCGTAGCGGGCGAGGATTTCGGTGAGCGAGGAGGTCATGCCCGGCTTGTCTTCGCCGGAGATGTTTATCTGGATGATTTCCACGTTGTTTTTCATCGTCTGAAAGGACTTTTTCCGTAAATTCGTAACAAAGTTAGTAAAATATCTGTTTTTTGGCTATTTTTGCCGGCACAAACTTTTAGAGGGAAGCATACGACTCATGTGGCCTTTTTACAGCATATTCTCGGCGGTTGCGGCTGAAACGCCCGCGCCGCTTATCCTGCCCGACAGCGTGCAGAAGGCCAAGTTTGCGGAGACGGTCCGCAAACTGGCCGATTTCGACTTCAACGAGTTCCTGCGCAACATGGCTTCGGAGTTGCTCTGGGTGGCCATCAAAATCGTCATTGCGCTGGCTATCTACTTCATCGGCCGCTGGATTGTGCACCGTCTGGTGAAGTTGCTCGACGCCGCATTCGAGCGGCGCAAGGTCGACACCTCGCTGAGGGTGTTCCTCCGCAAGACGGTGCGCATCGTCTTCTCGCTTATCCTGCTGATGATTGTGGTCCAGACACTCGGTGTCAACGTCACCTCGCTCATCGCCCTCTTCTCGGCCGCCACGCTGGCCATCGGTATGGCGCTGAGCGGAACGGCCCAGAACTTTGCGGGCGGCGTGATGATTCTGCTGATGAAGCCCTACCGCGTGGGCGACTACATCTCGGCCCAGGGACAGTCGGGTACGGTGCGCGAAATCAAGCTCTTCTCGACGGTCATCACCACCACCGACAACCAGACCATCTACATCCCCAACAACTCCATCGCCACGGCCATCATCGACAACTACTCGACGGCCGAACAGCGCCGTGTCGAATGGACCGTCGGCATCTCCTACGGCGACGATGTCGATGTGGCTCGGGCAGCGATTCTCGACATCCTCAATGCCGATGCGCGCGTGCTGAAGGAGCCCGCCGCCGTGGTGTGGGTGGCTGCGCTGGCCGACAGCTCGGTGAATCTTTCGGTGCGGGCCTGGACGCTCAATGCCGACTACTGGGACGTCTTCTTCGAGAACAACGAGCGTTTCTACAAGGAACTGCCAGCCCGCGGCATCAACTTCCCCTTCCCGCAGATGGATGTGCACGTAAAGCAGGAATAAAGCAAGGTAGGATAAAACTTCCGGTTAATTCAATCAAAACGATTCGACAATGAGAAAACTTTTGTTCCTGGCGCTTGTCGCCATGGCAGCCGCCTCGATGACGGCATGCAATGAAGAGCATAAGGAGGGTCCGGAGTACAAGACCCCGACTACCATCGATGGTATCGTATTCTGGTCGAAGGGCAAGAATCCGTCGTCACCCATCGCCGCCGACCAGCCCGTGGTGGTGAATGCCACGCTCGAGAATCCCTATCGGCTCTACCTGGCGATGATTCGCTATACGGTCGACCAGAGCGAGGTGGAGACTCCCAGCGAGGGCTATGTCCCCGGGGCCGAGAAGATAGCCTCGGAGTATGAATACGAGCACGACCGTTTGTTGACCTATGCCATCTATCAGGGCGAAATCCCCGCACAGCCGGTTGGCTCGAAGGTATCGTTCTATATCTGGACCATCAGCCCCTTTGCCGTGGTGTCGGCGAGCTATCCGCAGGAGTATACGGTGACGGTCGAGTCCAACGGTGGCAGTGGCGGTATCGAACCCGAAGAGCCTATCGAGTAGCTTTTTTCTGAAGAAACTTCTAAACACTCAACTTTTCAATCAATTATGGAATTGAAGGATATTCTGGCCATCTCGGGCCAGCCCGGACTTTACAAATATGTGGCGCAGTCCACGCGCGGTGTGATTGTCGAGTCGCTGCTCGACGGCAAGCGTTCGAACGCTTCGGCAACGTCGCGTGTCAGCGCCCTGACCGAGATTTCGATGTTTACCGAAGGCGACGACATTCCGCTGGCTGAGGTCTTCACCCGCATCTATGCCCACACGGGCGGCAAGGAGGCCATCAGCCATCGCGAATCGCCCGAGGCACTCAAGGCCTTCTTTGCCGAGGTGCTTCCCGAGTACGACCGCGAGCGGGTGCATGTCTCCGACATCAAGAAATGCGTTTCGTGGTACAACATCCTGCTCGGTGCCGGCTTTACGGAGTTCAAACTTCCCGAACAGGAGCAGGCTCAGCAGGAGTAAGGCCCGGAGGCTTCCGGCATGGAATGGTCCCGCAGGTGTTCCTGCGGGGCCTTTTTGTTCCATGCGATGGTAGCCCCCGGAGACGGTGCGCGAATAAGATTGCATGAATTTTGTGCCGCGGCGCACCATGCAACCCCTTTATCGTTTATCTTTGTATCCGGTTCGCAGCTGTACGGGGGATACTTGACGCCTGTCGGCAGGGTAGTGCGGACCGAACGAAGTGAATTACGTGCGGGCCCGACGGCTCCGCACAACAAGAGCAAGAGTCCTATGGAGAAGAAGAAAAAGGTATTGGCGCTGGTTGCGCACGACAACATGAAACGTGACCTGGCGGAGTGGGTGGACTGGAACTCCGGGAAGTTGAGCGAGCATCACCTTGTCTGCACCGGAACGACGGGCAAGATGGTGGAACGGACCCTTTTGGACCATCAGTGGGAGCACGGCGACGAGACCGAGCGGACGCGGCTCCACATCACGCTGCTCAAGTCGGGCCCGCTGGGCGGCGACCAGCAGCTGGGTTCGCTCATTGCCGACGGGAAAATCAACGCGCTGATTTTCTTCTGGGACCCGATGTCGGCCCAGCCGCACGATGTCGATGTCAAGGCGCTGCTGCGTCTGGCGACGCTCTACAACGTGCCGACGGCCATCAACCGCTCGTCGGCCGACTTCCTCATTTCGTCGCCCCTGTTCGAGGACGACGACTACCGCCCCGTGGTGAAGGACTACCGCGAATATGTGGAGCGGGTGCTGAAGTAGCGGGGAGGAGCGCCCGGCGCATTCCGCATCCCGCATCCCGCATCCCGCAACGCGTCATTGCGCGAGGCAACAGGCCATAGAGAAGGCCGTACCGGACACCGGTACGGCCTTCTTTGCGTATGGGGCTGCGGCCGCCTGCCGCTCAGTGGCCGTCGGCCGGCCTGTCAGCGGCGGTTGGGCTCGCGGATGATGGCCAGCAGGCGGTCGAGCTGGCCGTCGCGCCCCGAGAGGTACTCCGCGGCGATGCACGGGATGGGGATATCGGGCTGCACGACCCCGTCGACGGCGCGCGTCCGCTCGTCGATGCGCACCGTCGAGACGGCCCCCTGGTAGAGATTCGTCGGAAGGAGAATACCTCCGTTGACCACCTCGCCGTACTTGAGGGCGTTGCGCCGCAGCGGCTCGCCGGCCAGCAGGGCGGCGCCGTGGTACTGGAGCATGTTGACGAACGAGGCGGCAATCGAGCCCGTGTCGCGTCCGACGAGCACGTAGAACCGGAGCCCGTCGACATGCATCGCGGGGATGGTCGGGAACGAGCGGACGAACTCCCCCTCGGGCAGCGGCACGGTCTGACCGAGCATCTCCTCGGTCAGAAAGTCGTAGTAGGGCATCGACCTCTCCGATGCCTTGACCCACTGCCCGGTGCAGTACTCCACAACGGGCTTGTCGATGAAGATGGACAGGAGCCGGTCGAAGTTGTGGCCGTTGCCGCCGGTGTTGCGCCTCAGGTCGAGAATCACGTCCGTCAGCCCCTGCCGGCGGAAGTCGCGGAGCGTCCGGTGGAGGATGCGAATCAGCCGGTTGTTGTTGGGGAAGAATTCGGGGATGGCGATGTAGCCGCAGCCCGCCTCGGGCCAGGTGCGGATGCTGCGGTCCAGCTCCTCGGCGCGCGTGAGGAGGAACAGCGTTCGGGCGTTCGGCATGCCGGGGGTTTCGATGACCATCGGCCGGCCGTCGCGCAGGAGCTCGATGCGGAAGCGGTCGACGACATGGCTGTAGAAGTAGCGCCCCATGAGCGTAATGGGATACGTGTAGCGGTCGTCGTAGCCGTACTTGAGGTATTCGGCCGCCGGTACGCCGTTGATGGCCGTCACCTGGTCGCCGCGCCGGAAGGCCGGGTCGAGCGAGCGGTCGACGATGAGCGTGTCGTTGATTTGCAGCAGGCTGAAACCCGGGGTGGGCAGCGTCCGCTCGAAGCGCCGCAGGTCGCGGCGGGTGTAGACCTCGGGGTCGGCGATGGTCGGTATCAGAATCCGGTAGTGGGGGTCTTCGTAGTAGAGGCGGTCCAGGTAGGGGCGCATCGCCCAGAAGAGCTCCGAGGTGAGCAGCGAATCCTTGCCCAGCGAATCGCAGCGGGCGTCAATCTCGGCACGGATTTGCCGCATTTCGGCCTCCGTAAAGAGCGAATCGAGCCCCGGATGGCTGCTGGCGCGGAAAAGACGGCGCTCTCCGCCGACCAGCGAGCGGGGCATGTTGACGTCGAGGATGGCGTAGCATCGGTCGGGAACGCGCACCTCGAAGCTCCGGCCGGCCTGCATGATGCTGTCCAGCTCCTTGCCGGTGACCTGTGCGGCCCGTATCGCCGGCTGTGACCGGTCGGGGGTGTTGAGAGAGTCGGGAGCTTCGGTGGCCTCGGGAAGACCGGTGGGGCCGGGAGCGTCGGGAGCTGCCG
>OGQC01001352.1_pt1 | contig 10149 bp, 6 predicted proteins | sample 1553081 | NCBI WGS metagenome assembly OGQC01 (sample SAMEA2580267, study PRJEB22360) | human gut metagenome | biome: human gut; feature: human-associated habitat; material: faeces | place: Denmark | collected 2008/2010
CCGTATTGACGATTACCGCCAAGCCCGGCTACAAGTTGAGCGAGATAAAGATCGATGGGAAGCCCGCTAACTTGCCTACAGGTAAGTTCAATAGCACGGATAATACGATCTCCTATACCTACACGACCGGAGAACTGACCGCTTCAGCCACGATAAATGTCGTGTTCACGGAGAAGATGAAGGTGACCGCTAAGGTGACAGGTTCCTCGGCTACCAAGGACCAAGTGGTAGCGAAACAGAATCTGCCCGTAATCAAGTTTACCCCGGAAATGAACGGACAAGCCGTGACGTATCGTGCCGTCAATAGTAAGGAGACAAAGGATTTACCCGCCGAAGTAGGCGTTTATAAGATTGTCTTGATCAGTCCGGAGACGATGGAATACGCCGCCTTGACGGATTCCTCGAATACCTTCACGGTAACCGGTGCCAACGCCTTGGTTTATGCGGTGGGAGAACATGGTACGGTTACTGCCAAGATGGATGGTAAAGACGTGGTTAGTGGTGGCGATATCGCTTATGGCAAAGCCGCCGTCTTCTCGATCGTGTCGAACTCAAATTATAAGCTGGGGGCTATCAAGCAAGGCTCTTCGGATGTGGATATCTCCAAGATAGCGGGGACGTATGCCGACGGTAAGACCTCTTACACGTACACTACCTCCGAACTTACGGCGGGAGCCGGCTACACCTTCGTGTTCATCTCGAAAGACACCGTGAAGTTCGTGGCCAACAACCTGACCCAGATGGAAGGCTCTATCAAGCAAGTAACGGTAGCGAGCGATATCAAGGATATCGAGATCGAATATCAAGTGAATGGTACGAATTGGATCAAGGAATTGCCTTCCACACTGAAAGCCGGTTCCTACAAGGCCCGTTTTACCCGTCCGGAGGATTTGACATATCGCAGCCTCTCCGATACGGCAACATTGGTAGTGGAGAGCAAGAAAGAGGTAAGTATCTCGAAGTTACCCGACGCCGGATATATCGAGGAGGGCGAGCCGTTGTCTATAGCCGTATTACAAGGTGGCTCCGTCGAGGGTACCACTGGATCGTTCGTGTGGACGAACCCGAACGACACGGTTTCCTTGACGAAGACAAAATACAGTATCACGTTCATGCCGGATGATCCGATACTTTATCTCGCAAAAGATACATTTATTAATGTAAAGGTTACCCCTGTTTATACGATGAAGGTTACCGCCGCCAACTTCGGTACGGTCAAGTTGACCGGACGTTCCGCAAACGATCGCTACGCCGAGGGTTATGAGCTAGCAGCCGAGGCGATCGCCGACAAGAACTATACGTTCGCCGGCTGGAGCGATGGAAACACATCCGCCATTCGTACATTAACCGCGACGAAGGATCTGGAATTGGTAGCCCGCTTCGACTCTATCTTACACAAGGTAAATATTGGTACCCCGGCTAACGGCACGCTCGAGGTTTACGCCAACGGTGTAGAGGTGAAGGATGGCGAGGCACTCTTGCAAGGCACTTTATTGACCATCAACGCCACGCCAACTGACAAGAAGCATATGATGGTTAAGTCCGTGAAGGTGAACGGAGCCTTGGTGAACACCGGTTCCTATACCTTGGCCCAAGCCGCCACGATAGAGGCCTCCTTCGAGGAGAAACCGGCAGCTACCCACTTGGTGAACGTAAGCAATTCGGGACATGGTAGCGTGACCTTGCTGGATAATAAGAGCAAAGCCCCGATCACACCGGGTGCGGCTATCGCTGAAGGAGTGATAGTGAAAGTAATCTGCAAGGCCGATTATGGATATGCCTTGAACAGCGTAAACGTAGAAAACGCAGCCGATAGCTCTACGGACAATACATTTACGGTAGGTACAGCCGATGCCAATGTTAAGGTAAACTTTGGGTTGACTCAATTCAAGGTGACAGCCGCCGCTAATATCCCGACCGCAGGTTCCGTCTCTTTGACGAAGGTTGAAGACAACGCTACGGTCACCTCCGGTTCAGATGTAAACTATCAGACGAGACTAGTCGCCACGGTTACGACCAACAGCGGCTACCGCTTCCAGAGCATGACCGCGAACTCCTCCGAGATCAAGGACGGCGATACCTTGGTGGTATCCGGCCCGATGACGATTGCGGCGAACTATATCGGGAAGACTAAGCTGGAGATCAACACTGCCCAGCAGTCCTTGGTCTACAACAAGCAACCTCGTAGCTACGAAGTGAAGGTGAAAGGTGGACACGCCGCCAAGGGCTTTCAGGTAACTTACTCGAAGAATGGCGTAAGCTTAGGTGAGACTTTGCCTCAAGACGCAGGTACTTACACCGTAAACATCACCCGTCCGGAGGATGATCTTTACAAGGCCGTAAGCGAGACCGCTACCTTGGTGATCAATAAGGCAGGTATGGCACTGAAGAGTGTTCCTACGTTAAACGGCAATGATGTGACCGCTGAGTTGACACAAGATATCGCTGGTATAGCTTGGAATCCAAAATCTGTAAGCACTCTATCCAAACTTAGAGCTGCAGCTACAGGTACTCCTGACAACGACAAAGTGAACGTGATCCGTTTCACCCCGAAAGACGAGAACAACTATGAGCCGGTAGATTACTATATTGCAGTAGGTGATGTTGAGCCCGTAACGTTGACAACTAAGGATACCTATGTAACAAACGGCGGCTTAGAGGTAACAAGCACAGAGATAGCAAAAGGTACGAAACTTACGCTGAAAGCGATCGCTCCGGAAGGCCAACGGTTCGTTAAGTGGAAAGAAGACAATGACACGAATATCGAGCGTGAGGTTACCATGAATGCTGACGCTACATATACTCCGGTATTCGAGGCCCTAAAGACACTCTCCATTAAGAACCGTTTGATTGAAAAGTCTTACGATGGTGCGATCCAAGTAGTCTCATTGTCTGAATTGTTCAACGAGACCGGTCTTCCGGAGAATGAGATCGTATTGAAATATGCGAATGTTGACGGATCTTCCGCCACTCCGATGAACGCAGGAACTTATATGGTCAATGTAAGCTTCGCCGGTAACGATGAGTGGAAAGAGTTCTATGACGTGAATATTAAATTGGTGATCAAGCCTGCTACGATCAACTCATTCACCACCCTTACCGCTTCCGAGCTGACCGAGGGACAACCTTTGAGCGCGTCCATCCTTTCCGGTGGCGTGGCTTCAACAGCTTCAACAAACGGTACGACCGTAGCCGGTATCTTCGAATGGGCAGAGCCTAACAAGATCCCGGGCGTAGGTGACGATCAATCCTACAAGGTGGAGTTCACCTCTTACGATCCGAACTATTCGAACAACGAGACAAACGCCAAGGTAACAGTGAAGAGCACCGGCGCCTCTGTCATCACCTTCGAGCAACCCGAGAACGGAACGCTGAAAGTCTACACCGTAGACGAGAGCGGCGAGCAGACCGAGATCAACAGCGGCACCGCCGTTGCCCCGGGCAGCAAGCTGATCGTGGAGGTTGAACCGGCTAAGGGCTATGAACTGGAGAATTTGCAGATCGGTGAAAAGTCATACACGAGCAACTCCGCACAGATCGATAACGTGGAAGGCTCCTTGGCAATCATCGCCACGATGAAGGAATCCACCCCGGATACTCCGGTCGTACCCGACGTACGTGTAACAGGCGTGAAACTGAATGTTACCTCCAAGAGCATCGCCGTAGGCGAGTCTTTCGTTTTGAAAGCCACGGTATCGCCGAGTAACGCCACAATGCAGTCCGTCTCTTGGAGCAGTAGCGACGAGACAGTCGCCACGGTCGATGCCGACGGAATCGTCACCGCCTTGAAGGTGGGTTCTTGCAAGATCACGGTCGCTACCGACGACGGTAACAAGACCGCCACCTGCGACGTAAGCGTATCCACCACGGTAAGCATCGAACAGATCGCCGAGGGCATACGTGTCTATGGTATCCACGGGGCTGTCATGGTAGAACCGACCGCACCGGTTTCCATCCGTATCTTCGCGGTGACCGGTAATTGCCTCTACAGCGGCAATGTCAGCGATATCACCCGCATACCCGCCCCGGCAGGCATCTACCTAATCGAGCTGTCCGCCAATGGCCGTCATGCCGCGACGAAGGTAAGTGTACGATAAACAAACGAGGATGATGTATAAGCAGGGTGTGCGTCAAAAATCCCATACAGGGATCAGACGCACACCCTCTTTCATTATTTATAGCGACGTATATTGGGTATATCCATATTTTTACTACTTTTGAGGCGATAATAAAACTAAACGACTATGCTATTTAGATTTCTAATCCTATCAGATGAAGCAGATGACTTCAAGCGCGAGATCAAGATTGATTCCGAGTCTACTTTCTTGGATTTGCAAAACGCCATCCTCGACTCTGTAGGTTATACAAAGGATCAAATGACCTCTTTCTTCATATGTGACGATGACTGGAGTAAAAAGACAGAGATCACATTAGTGGAGATGGATACCTCTTCCGAGGAAGACAGCTATGTCATGGCCGATACTCAACTGGAAGAATTGTTGGAAGACGAGCACCAAAAACTACTTTTCGTTTTCGATTATATGACCGAACGTGCCTTCTTCATGGAACTTCGTGAGATCGTTCCGGGAAAAGACTTGGATGCTCCTATTTGCAGCAAATCGGTAGGTACGCCTCCCGCCCAAATAGTTTCTTTCGATGAGTTCGAGGCTAAGAACGGCAGTACGGACGTAGGAGAAGATTTTTACGGGGATTCCGAATACGATATGGACGAATTAGACAAAAGCGGCTTCGACGGTTTAGGCGAAGGCCCGATGGATAATCCTTACGACGACGAGCGCTTTTGATGAATTCCCTCGTTATATTACTTGGGCCGACAGGAGTCGGAAAGACCGAGTTAAGCCTCCAAGTGGCGGAACGTTTCGGCTCTCCGATTATCTCTTCCGACTCTCGTCAGCTCTATAAAGACCTTCCGATCGGCACGGCTGCCCCTACACCGGAACAAATGGCTCGTGTCAAGCATTATATGGTAGGCACTCTCTCGCTTACCGATTATTACAGCGCCAGCAACTTCGAGGAAGACGTGGTCTCCCTCCTATCCGAATTACATAAAACGATCCCGACCGTCGTAATGACCGGAGGCTCTATGATGTATATCGATGCCGTATGTAAAGGTATTGACGATATCCCGACGGTTACACCGGAGATCCGGGATGCCCTATACATGCAATTTGAAACCGAGGGACTAGCCCCTATCCTCGCTGAATTAAAAGAAGCAGACCCTGTCCATTATGAGGAAGTGGACAGGGATAATTATAAACGAGTGATCCATGCCGTAGAGATTTGCCGGATGACAGGCAAGCCTTACTCCTCCTTCCGCACGAACATTAAGAAAGAGCGTCCGTTCCGGATCATCAAAGTAGGGCTTAATAGAGATCGCGACGAATTATGCGACCGCATCAACCAACGTGTAGATCAAATGATGAGCGAAGGATTATTGGAAGAGGCTCGCCGGGCTTATCCCTTCCGTCATTTGAATTCCTTGAACACGGTAGGTTATAAAGAATTATTCAATTACTTCAGCGGAGAATGGACATTAGACCTCGCCGTGGAGAAAATCAAACGAAACTCCCGGGTCTACGCCCGGAAGCAAATGACTTGGTTTAAACGGGACCCAGAAATAACATGGTTCCATCCGGATGAGACCGAAGCTATATTTACACATCTGAGCCAACAGATCATGTAGCGTTTTAACAATGCCCATTATAAGGTGTTTACAATGGGCATTATAAACATGCTTGAATAGGCATTGTAAGCATCTTACAATAGGCATCAAGGTATTCCGCTGATTATCAAAGCCAAACGCAACGACTTTATTTCTTGAAAACCAGATAAACCGCCGCTACCAAGAATACGAAAGCAAGCGCATGGTTCCATTTAAACGACTCCCCCTTAAAAGCGATGGTACTGAAGGCCACGAATACCACCAACGTAATCACCTCTTGGATCACTTTCAATTGAATCAAGTTGAACGGCCCCCCGTTATCCCGGAAACCGATGCGATTCGCCGGTACTTGGAAACAATACTCACTTAACTAAATAGACTTGCCCAAGTGAAATTTTATACCTATATTTGCTTCATAATCAATATATTACATTATGATAAAAATTATAGGATACGCACGAGTTTCTACTACAAAACAAGACTTATCTCGACAAAAGCTAAAGATTAAGGAGTTCTGTGAGAACAACAATTATGAGTTAATTGAAATTATTGAGGACTTTGGAATATCTGGTGTGGTTGCAGACAGAAAAGGTTATATCGAATTACAAAGTAAAACCTACAAAGATGCAGACATGATAGTAATTTCTGAGTTATCACGTTTGAGCAGGCAAGAAGATGTAACAGAGACAGTTTACAACATTCAACAGATTATTAATAAAGGATTATCTGTAATACTCTTAGATAGTCCCAGTAAAATTTATGAAGCTAATAAACTTTTAGACATTACAGAAATACTTATCCTCACTATCAAAGCATGGGCAGCAGCACAAGAAAGATTGGATATTAAAAAGAAGAACCAAGATGGGAAGCAAGCTCTCTTCCAAGCTTATCCTTATGCAGTTGTAGACCAAAAAATACCTTATGGATATAAAGCAGTTCCTAACCCCAATGGAAAACGTCCTAAATATATTTTAGAAGAAGTACCAGAAGAAGTAGAGAATATAAAAAGACTCTTCGCTTTAGTAAACTCTGGTAAGACACTGGGAGCAGTAGCCAGATATTTCAATGAAAGGAATATTACTTTTAGAGGATATTACAGCACTGTTGCCATTCTAAGCAACTATATCCATAGTGATATTTATAGAGGAATCAGAAGAAGAACACAAAGATTAGGTAGAGAAGAACCTTATACCATCGAGGTTAGAATAAAACCTATTATCAGTGAAGAGGATTTTATGAAAGCACAAGAGCTGATTAAAAACAACTATAAAAATACTCCAACTGGAAAAGTCAATCATAATCCATTAAAAGGAATCATCAGATGTAGATGTGGGAGAGCCATGACTGTAAAAGACAAAAAGCCAGCAGCAGGAATTTCAAAACTAACATATAGATGTAGCTGTGTTGATAGGAAATCTCATCCAGACTTCTGTAAATATAATATTGATGAAGTTTCTTACGACCTTACGAATGAAATATTATATAGTCTTTTCAAATCTATGCACACAGCAGAATATATCAACTTCTTTAGGAACCAAACAGACAATAGAGTTACAGAGCTACAAGAGGAAATAGCTGGAATTGAGAAACGTTTGTCTGCCCTATATCTTGATAAAGAGAACTTATCTAATGAAAGCCAAGATAATGCCAATAAGTTTCTACTAACCACCAACCCTACCCTTTTAAACATTATCCAAGAGAAACAGAACCAGTTAGATGAGAAGATAAAATCTATTGATAAAGAAATTATAAGATATAAAAAGTCACAGAGTAAAAAGATGGCAGACATCGAAAGGATTAAAGATAATAATGGTAAAGAGAAACTTCAAAACCTTAGCATCGAAGAACAAGGAGAACTATATCATAAATATTTGGAGAGAGTGAATTATATTCCTGTCACTACCATGCAGGGATATTATATTGTACAGTTCCTTAATGGAATTAAATTCTATATAGCTATTACAAAAGTCAGAAGCATTGCAATGGCTTCTCTCCTATTAGACAACTGGACGATTGATGAAAAAGGAATTATAACAGCTAACTATGATACTTTAAAGTCCAGTGATATGAAGAACTTTAGCATAGAAATGATTAGGAAAACAAAGACTATGACTTTACAAGAATATCTTAAATCAGACCTTGCAAAAGAAAGAGCCTTGCATCTTGACCTTAGTTATAGAGAAAGATATTTAAAAGAACTACATAAAGCAGGGTTGGATGGTAGGCTCAGACCATTAAAAAAAGAATAACTTCATCCTTTTTAATTATCTTTGCTTCCAAACCATATAAGCAAAGATATGAGACCTATTGAAAGACTTGAAGAAACTTATTACCCTAAAAGCATAGAGTTACTTGAATACATGGAAGAAGTAGCTGTACTTTATGTACCAGATTATGATATAGACCATGAAACAGGAGAACAATATATTTATGGCACAACCGCCTTACCCTTATTCATAAGAAGATACAATCAGAATAAGCTATATGGTAACTTCACATACGAAGATTATATAGCCAATGAGGACATACAGAATACACTAAAAGGTTTAGGAATTGATATAGATAAGTTCTGGTTTCTACTTCTGTTCATCTTTGACTATACTTGTGGAACGTGCTTGGATGGAATGAAAGCTACAGGCATTGGAATAGAACAGCTCACCAAATTCGCCAAAGCCATAGCTGACAACCATAAGGAGATTAACCAATTTGGAGTGAGTTTTAAGAAACCTATCACTATCTCTGTAAAAGTAGAGGGCAAGCATCAGATAGTAATTGACAATGCCAATGCAATAGGCTACTTGGCTACTACCATCATCAATAACCTAAAGGAGATAGAGGAACATCCTTGGATGCAGAGCCAACAAGTCAGCATAAGCACCCATGCAGAAGAAAAGGAATCCATTCAGATATACCTATTTTATAAAATGTTTAACGACTTCTTCAATCTATCTCCATATAATAAGCAGTTTAATGTCAGACAAAAGAAAGGAAGCACCATATCACTTAGTAAGACATTGCTCATATCAAGGCTTATCTATTTCACCAAGTTATCCAAACATAATAAATTCTCAGAAGATGAAGATGTTTTAAAAGGCTACATCAAGCAATATAAAGACAAGAGAATTGATACTGCGAACAGCATATATTGCTAATAAACTTCTGATAATTAACACAGTCCTGCTTCATGCCATTAAGAGGGTACATGAAAGCAGGACTTTTTTTCTCTCTTTTAATCCTGCCATTATATCCCATCTTTGCAGCGTCAAAAACGATAGCGGACGAGCTGACAATTAAGAGGGGAAGTAAAACCACTCATTAATTTCTCTCTTTTAATCAGCCCAGAAGCCAGTAGTTTTGCAACGTAATCAGATAACCAAGTGTACATAGGTTTGACGATTACACAGAACATTTTAATAACAATTAAAAATAAACGAATATGACAACATTAAATGTAAATGCAACAGAGATGGTAAACAACAGTGTAGAATCAAACAACGCAACTATGGGTAACGTAGAGGAACTGACTAAGGTTTTGAAACAAGAAGAAAAGGAATTACAGCGTCTCATTAAGAGAAATGCTGATGAAGCAGTGATAGCAGCACAACAGAATGTAGTTGATAAGACTAAAGCCAAGTTGGAACAGGCACAGGAATTTGAGAAAGAATCCAATGAGAATATAGGCAATGACTTCCTTACATTCTCAATAGTCAATGAAGAAACAGGTGCAAGAGTAGAACAGCAGAAGAAGATAGCATTCGTAAAGAACAATAGACCAGTAAACTCCAAGAAGGTAGATAGCTTTATTGCTCTAATAGCTGCAAACAAATATGAGAAGGCATTTCCTATCATTGTAGTGGAAGCAGCAAAGCTGATTGAAGCAGGTTACACTGTTACTGACATCAAAGGCAGGGAATTGACTAAGGAAGAAGCTGCGGACTATCTCGTTATTCTTGACGGACAGCACAGATGCACAGCATTCGCCAAGCTGGTAGCAACAGGCAAGTACACTGAAACCATTCCCAATGTTTATGTAAGGGATATTGAGAATGTAGGTGAATACTTGGTAGATATTAATAATGTAGGCAGCAGTTGGGATAAAAAAGACAGATTAGTTGTAGCTTCTTTGACTACTAAAGATGAACTATTCCAAAATGTAGCAGAACTGTTGAATGAAGGTTTCAACCCATCTACCGCCATGCTGATTTACACAGGTAAGAGCTTATCTGACAAACAAGTGAACAAGGCTTCCCCAAAGGTACAGAGATTAACATTGAAAGAGGAAACAAGTTCATCAACTTATGCAAGGCAGCCAAGATGGATGTTTCTTTCATCACTAAACGCTACTTCATCAAAGACTTCAACAGTTATGCCAAATCCACAAGCGAAGAACAAGCATTTGAAGCATTAAACAAATTGAAAGAGCTGAACTATACAGAAGCAAATTGGAAAGAAGTTAAAGAAGAAGA
>OGQC01001354.1_pt1 | contig 10126 bp, 9 predicted proteins | sample 1553081 | NCBI WGS metagenome assembly OGQC01 (sample SAMEA2580267, study PRJEB22360) | human gut metagenome | biome: human gut; feature: human-associated habitat; material: faeces | place: Denmark | collected 2008/2010
ATAGCTTCTGTCTGGTCATGTGTTACGTAGATGATAGTTGTACCTAATCTCTGATGTAATTTAGAGATCTCGATACGCATCTGTACACGAAGTTTTGCATCCAGGTTTGACAGAGGCTCGTCCATAAGGAATACCTTAGGATTACGAACGATCGCACGTCCCATTGCAACACGCTGTCTCTGTCCACCTGAAAGAGCCTTTGGTTTACGGTCAAGCAGTGGTTCCAGATCAAGGATCTTAGCTGCTTCACGAACCATTTTGTCAATCTGGTCTTTTGGTACTTTTCTTAATTTCAGCCCAAATGCCATGTTATCGTATACTGTCATATGTGGGTACAGAGCATAGTTCTGGAATACCATTGCGATATCTCTGTCTTTTGGCTCTACGTCATTTACCACTCTGTCTCCGATCTTTAATTCTCCGGAAGTGATATCTTCCAGACCGGCAATCATACGAAGTGTTGTAGATTTACCACATCCTGAAGGTCCTACGAAGATGATGAATTCTTTATCTTCAATCTCAAGGTTGAAGTCTTTCACTGCTTCAAATCCATTTGGATATGTTTTGTTAATGTGTTTCAATGATAAACTTGCCATTGCTATAATTCCTCCTGATTTATAATCATTTTTATTCCAGTCGTTATCTGTTTCGTTCTGATAAAAGTATATAAAAAAAGTTCAACCCGGGTAATGCCCAAGTTGAACAATCTTTTTCTCTTTTTCTATACAAGTTGACGAACAGCCTATAAAAGTGCCTGGTAAATATCTCTTTTTCCTACACCTCTGTCTTTTGCCACCTGTTTCATCGCAGACTTTTTGTCCATTCCCTGTCCGAGATAAAGTTCCATATGTTCTTCGATACTCATCTCTTCCCATCTGGCTTTTTCCTCATTGCGGATCTCTTCTCTGCTCTTTCCTTCGATCACCATGACACATTCACCCTTCGGCTCCTGTACATCATAATATACCAGCGCATCTTCGATCGTTGTGGCAAATACGGTCTCGTGCTTCTTCGTAAGTTCTCTGCAGATGCTGATACGTCTGTTACCGAGAGTCTCCTGAAGCGTCTTCAATGTACGGACCAGTCTGTGCGGTGCTTCATAGATGACCATAGTTCTCGTCTCATCTTTCAGTTCCTCCAGAACGGCCTGTCTTTCTTTCTTATCCGTTGGAAGAAATGCCTCAAATGCGAACCTTCTCGTTCCAAGTCCGGATATCGTAAGCGCCGTGACACATGCACAGGCTCCCGGAACAGCTGTAACCGTGATCCCTGCTTCCTGACACATCTTCACCAGTTCTTCGCCCGGATCAGAGATTCCTGGCATCCCGGCATCCGTGATCACTGCAATGTCCTCACCGCCTTGCAGACGTTCTACAAGTTTGTGTCCTTTTTCTATCTTATTATATTCATGATAGCTGGTCATCGGTGTCTTAATCTCAAAATGATTCAGAAGCTTGATACTGTTTCTGGTATCTTCTGCTGCGATCAGATCCACTTCTTTTAATATCCTCACCGCCCGGAATGTCATATCTTCCAGATTCCCTATCGGTGTTGCACATAAGTACAATGTTCCTGCCATCTCATACTCCTCCATCTTATGTTTGGTGCCTGCTCTGTATCTATCTGCCCGGTCCATCTGCTGCCATGGCTTTTGCGCCGTGATATTTTCCTTACTTACGACGGACTCATTCCGTAGAGTGCAAGCAGTTCCTCCGTATAACTTCCATCTTTCTGATATACAACCAACGGCGGTTCTACCTGCATCCTCGGATTGCCGCCCTTCATTCCCTCGATCAGAACCATATTCGGTTCTTTATCTATATACGGATATACCAGCCGCATACGCTTCGGCTCAATTCCATACGCACACATCTTTGTCATGATCTCCGGAAGCCTGAACGGTCTGTGGACCATATAAAATCTTCCACGTTCTTTCAGAACCTTTGATGCCTGGCTCACCACATCCTCCAGATTACAGAGTACTTCATGTCTGGCAATTGCTTTTGGCATATCCGGATTGCGAAGTCCATGCTGTCCGATCATATAAGGCGGATTACTTGTCACTACATCAAAAGAAGCTGCCCCAAAAATATCAGCAGCCTCCTTAATATCACCCCGTACGATCTCAACATCGTCCTCCAGATGATTATATCTGACACTGCGTCCGGCCATATCTGCACACTCTTTCTGAATCTCAAGACCTGTAAAGTGTTTCCCATTTGTTTTGGTTTTAAGCAGGATCGGGATAATTCCCGTTCCTGTTCCCAGATCCAGAGCAGTCTCACCCTTTTTTACTTTTGCAAAGCCGGAAAGAAGAACTGCATCCATCCCAAAACAGAATTTATCCGGATCCTGTATCACATAATATCCGTTCTGAAGATCATCTATACGTTCATTATCTTTTACCAGCTGATCAGTCATTTAATTTGGAATCTCCTTTTTTATCTTCCAGATTTCCAAGTTCTTTTAATTCTTTTTCAGAGACTTTGACTTTCTTCTTTCTCGGTCTGAATTTCAGGTCATCTACCGGAAATTCCTGAATTTCTTTCTCGTCATTGATCTCTACAATTACCTTTACACGTTGACGAAGCACGTTTACACTGTGTACAGTTCCGGTAAGCCCATCCGGAGTTGTAACTGTATCTCCCAGTCCCGGAAGCTTTTTATTCAGCTCTTCATATGTTTCCTGCTCGTTCTTCAGGCAGCACATCAACCTTCCGCACACACCAGAAATCTTTGTCTGGTTAAGGGACAGATTCTGCTCTTTTGCCATCTTTATGGATACAGGTGCAAACTCAGACAGATATGTGTGGCAGCACAGACATCTTCCGCAGATACCGATTCCTCCCAGAATCTTTGTCTCATCGCGAACACCAATCTGGCGAAGTTCGATACGCGTTTTAAAAATTGCTGCCAGATCTTTTACCAACTGGCGAAAATCAATTCTGCCATCAGCAGTGAAATAAAACAGCACTTTATTATTATCAAATGTATACTCTGCATCTATCAGTTTCATTTCCAGACCATGTTCACGAATCTTCTTCTGACAGATTTTAAATGCCTCTCTCTCTCTGACTCTGTTCTGTGCCTCTCTCTCGTCGTCCTCCTTTGTTGCCACACGAAGAACTTCTTTGAGAGGGTGAACAACATCTTCCTCACCTACTTCTCTTGGTGCAAGTACGACTTTCCCGTATTCAATTCCCCGGGCTGTCTCCACGATCACGTGATCGCCTGTTTTAATTTCATAATCTTTAGGACTGAAATAATAAATCTTGCCTACATTACGAAATCTCACGCCTACTACTTTTGTCATTCTATTTCTCCCTGATCGTCAGGAACAGCAATTCAAATGCCAGATCAAAATTAACATTTGCTTTCAGACGTACCTTTGTCTTCTGAATAGAATCCAGAATGTTCTCCAGATTCTCGTAGGAACGCTGCTTTGCCTGTTCTCTGATAAAATTAATTTCCTGTTTAAATACCAGATTGTCAATCTCCTGTGTTGCCTTAAACATCAGGACATCTCTGAACCAGAACTGGAAAATATCCAGATAATCGTTGATATTCTGTTTGTCCTCAGAAAGACTCTTAATCGCATCTGACAGTTCATAAACTTCCATGGTGTTTGCATATTTAAGAATCCTCAGTGCATTCTGAGTCATCTCTGCAAACTCCTGAGAAGTAGCTGCTTCTTTTGCCCTTCCAATACTGCCCTGTGCAAAGGATGCGTCAATCTCCGCCTGGTAATCCGGAACATGAAGATGCTCCATCAGATATTTCTTTACAAGACCGTCATCCACTACCTTCAGATCAAGACGAACACATCTTGACTGAATAGTCGGCAGCAGTCCCCCGATATTATTAGTCAGCAAAAGAATCACTGCATATTCCGGCGGCTCTTCAATTGTTTTAAGAAGAGCATTCTGTGCCTGTGGTGTCATAAGATCTGCATCTGCAATAATATAAATCTTGTAAGGACTGTAATATGGTCTGATATCTATATCATTGATCACCTGATCCCTGATCTCGTCAATTGTGATCGTTCCAGGTTTCTCATGACTGACCATAATAATGTCCGGATGATTCTTACCCATCGCCTTTTTGCAGGAGTCGCATTTCTGGCAGGGTTCTGTACCTCCGGCCTCACACTGAAGTGTTGCCGCAAAAGTCCCTGCAAGGAGCTTCTTACCAGAACCTGGTTCGCCGGTAAAAATATAAGAATGCGATATTTTTCCTGATTCTATTGCATTTTTTAAATGTCCGATAATCTCTTCATGTCCGATAATATTGTTAAATCCCATCATAAGAATCACCTCACCAGTCCGTTTTGTAAGATATTATACCATAAAAGAAGAACTATTGCACAGACTTTATATAATTTGCGATTTCTTTCACACAGTCATCAAGATTTATATTCTGAAAACGTTTCTCTATCCCTGCGTTCAGAATATTTTCCTCTGAAAAATCCGACTGATCTGCAATAAATCTTCTACACATTTCCTCATATCTTGGATTTTCCTGTTCTCTCTCTCTATTAAGAGCACGACTCAGTCTTTCTCCATCTTCTACCTGGACATAAACAGGACAGACTGCATCTTCCCCATAGTATTTACGCATCTTTTTAAATGACTCCAGAGTACCGATTCCCAGATAATCGGAATCTGCAAGGTTCACCTGACCATCATCTGCAGTGAAATAAGTCCATATCCCATAAACCGTATGATATGCTCTCTCCTCGATAAGATTTCCGTTTTTTCTGAATTCTTCCAGTTTTCCGTCATCTACAAAATAATAATTTTTTCCATCCTGCTCTCCTACCCTGATCGGGCGGGTTGTATACAGAATAAGTGTTTTCAGATTCAATTCTTTATGTGCGGCCAGAAGTGAATAGATTCTGTCTTTTCCGGATGCACTCTTTCCCATGATGTAAAAAATCTTTCCCATATCTGTTATGTTATTCCTTTGCCGGACTGTATTCTTCCTGTCCAATTTCATTTCGGGCAGCTACGCAGATTGTTTCAGCAGATGTATCACTGAGTCCCTGTACTTCCAGCCCCTGTTCCATGTATCTTCTCACATTTCTTACAAATTGTCCAGTTATCTGCTCTCCCGGCACAATAATCGGAATTCCGGGCGGATACAGATAAGCAAACTCTGCACTGACTTTGCCAACACTTTCTTTCAGAGAATATCGCCTTTGCTGCGCATCCACTGCCTGAGAAATTGTCATAAGCTGTGTCATTCTCGCATGAGAAGTATGATACTGCGATTCCTCCGACTCATCTGTTTGCTGTATCTCTGCATCAATCTCTTCAATTGCAGTACACAGTCTCTCAAATCCCTCTTCTGTATCTCCCACTGCTGCAATTCCAAGAACATATTTCTCAGCCGCCATTTCCATTTCAATATGATATCTGTCACGAAGTATCTGATGGAGAAGGCGTCCGTTAACAGAAGTTCCGACTGTGGAGAACAACAGCTTGGATCTGTCAAAATCATAGATTCCACTGCCTTCGATCATAGAACCTTCGATCAGTTTTATTTTTTCACACTTTGAAAGACGCTGTCTGGCCTTCTCCAGATTGAAGGTAAATTCACGAAACATTTGCTGCCCGTCTTTTCTCAGTTTATCCATACATGCATCCATACTCGCCATCAGAATATACGACGGACTGCTGGTCTGGTAAATCCCCATAAATCTCTTTATCTTTTCCACATCTGCCATATCACTGCATATATGAAGCACCGCCGTCTGAGTCATAGATGGCAGCGTTTTATGGAAACTCTGTATTACAATGTCAGCTCCCAGATCAGCAGCAGACACCGGAAAATATTTAGAATAATGAAGATGTGCACCATGTGCTTCATCCACAATAAGAGGAATCTTATGTCTGTGTACAACTTCTGCAATTGTCTTTATATCAGACACAACGCCGTCATATGTAGGCGAAGTAAGCAGAAAAGCCTGCACATCCGTATTTTCTTCCAGATATCTTTCCACACGTTCAGGAGAAATTCCTCCGTTTATCCCCAGTCTCTGATCTTCATGTGGATAAATATAGACCGGCTGAAGCTCACGTAAATACAATGCATGGTAAACAGCCTTGTGACAGTTCCTCGCGACAAGTATCTTCCCACCTTTATTTACACTTGCACTGACTGCTGCCAGAAGAGCCGCCGTACTTCCATTTACACTGAAGAAACATTTCTTTGTCCCATAAATCTGAGCTGCATATTCCTGTGCTTCTTTCAAAATCCCTTCCGCATGATGAAGATTGTCAAATCCTGAAATCTCTGTAATATCTCTCTCAAAAAGAAAATCATCTGCTGAAGATGCCCGGTTTCTCTTATGCCCCGGCATGTGAAACGGATAATAGTCAGACTGCCCATAGCTTTCTAATTTTTTATATAATCTTTCCATTTTTTTCCTTTTTATACTATTGTGCCAACAAGTTGATTTCTCGAACAATCTTGCGTCTAAATTTCCAATACTCATTCCAAATTTCCCACTGATTATTGCCTTTTCGTGCCTGAAATATGGAACTTCCCTGATTCAGTTAAACTTTAAATCTGTATCCTACGCCCCAGATTGTTTCAATATACTGAGGTTTTGCAGTATTAAATTCAATTTTCTCCCGGATCTTCTTGATATGGACAGTGACTGTTGCAATATCTCCCACAGATTCCATATCCCAGATTTCCCGGAACAACTCTTCCTTGGTAAACACTCTGTTCGGATTCTCTGCAAGGAAGGTAAGCAGATCATATTCCTTGGAAGTAAATGTTTTCTCCTCTCCGTTTACCCATACGCGGCGTGCAGTCTTATCAATCTTGATCCCGCGGATCTCCACAATATCATTTTTGCGTACATTGGAACCGATCAGACGATTATATCTGTCCATATGTGCCTTGACTCTGGCTACCAGTTCACTTGGACTGAATGGTTTTGTCATGTAATCATCTGCCCCCAGTCCCAGACCTCTGATTTTATCTATGTCATCTTTCTTTGCAGATACCATGATGATAGGAGTATTTTTTTCCTGTCTTACCTGCCTGCAGATATCAAAGCCATCCACTTCCGGAAGCATCAGATCCAGAATAATCAGGTCAAACTCCTCATTCAGCGCACGCGTCAGTCCGGTGTCTCCTCTGTTGCAGATTTCAACTTCAAATCCGGAAAGCTCCAGATAATCCTTCTCCAGATCTGCAATTGCCTCTTCATCTTCTATAATTAAAATTCTGCTCATTTCATTGGTACCTCCTGATACTTTCTAAGTACAAAATACATGATTGTGCCGATTCCAAGCCTGCTGGTTGCCCAGACCTTTCCTCCATGATCCTCCAGGATCTTTTTCACAATGGAAAGACCGATTCCGCTTCCTCCCTTGGATGAATTTCTCGACACGTCTGTTCTGTAAAAACGATCAAAAATAGACGGCAGATCCTTTGCTGCAATTCCCTTTCCATTATCTTCAATTTCAACCTGAATAAAATCTCCCACATCCTTTATGCGAATCTGGATGATACCTTTGGGTTTATCCATATATTTGATAGCATTGCTGATAATGTTATGAATAACACGCCGAATCTGTTCTCCATCTGCGATCACCTGCACATTATCCTCAACATAATTGGCATATACCAGTTCAATTCCTCTCGTTTCCAGTTCCAGTCCTACTTCTTCTGCGCAATCACTGAAATAATCTTCTACATTCAGTTTACTGAAAGTATATGGAATTCTGTTGGTATCAATCTTTGAATAAAAAGTCAGCTCATTGATCAGATGATCCATCTCATTCGTCTTATTATAAATAGTCTTCACATAACGGTCTATTTTCTCCGGCGTATCCGCTACGCCGTCCATAATCCCCTCTACATATCCCTTTACCGCTGTGATCGGCGTCTTAAGATCATGAGAAATATTGCTGATAAGTTCTTTATTTTCTTTATCCATAAGAACTTTCTCTTCTGCTGATTCCTTCAGCCGCTTTCTCATCTCCTCAAAATCCCGGCAAAGTTCCGAAAACTCATCGTCACCATCTACTTCCAGAACAAAATCAAGATTTCCCTCTTTGATATTCTGAGTGGCTTTCTTTAATTTAACCAGCGGTGTGGCAATACTTCTGTAAATCCATAATCCAATAGATAAAGCTGTGAATACTAATATTACCGTCGCAGTAAACAGCAGATCTTTTGCAATAATCCTTACCTGTGTCTGGCTGTGGGTGGATTCCCCTACTGAAATATCATACACCACTTCCGAGGAATCCTTTGTCTGCTGTGCAAACTTTGTATGACCTAATCCGTACAAAGTTGCCGAAAATAAAAGCAGAGGAACCAGAATACTCATACCGAATCCAACTATAATCCTTGTTTTTAACTTCATCCCGATCATCCTTTATCTGTTGATTTATAAGGTTTCTATAATTTTGCCCTCTGCAAGCATTATATCATAAAGTCTGTTTTACATATCTAAATTTTCTATAAAAAGAACAGGAATCATCTGTCCTGTTCTTTCAGATAATTCCTGTTTTATCCCATTGCACTGCAATTTTTGTGATATTCTGTAATTATTCAGCATTCCACTGTCTGTGCAAGTACTGAACAGTTACGATTTTCTTATTTAAGCAAGGTATTTTTTAAGGTCATCAACTTTATCCAGATGCTCCCATGGAAGGTCTACATCCGTACGTCCGAAATGTCCATAAGCAGCTGTCTGTCTGTAAATCGGTCTTCTCAGATCAAGCATCTTGATAATTCCCGCCGGGCGAAGGTCAAAGTTCTCACGAATGATCTCAACCAGCTTTGTATCAGAAAGTTTACCGGTTCCGAATGTTTCTACGTGGATAGATGTCGGATGAGCAACACCGATCGCATAGGAAAGCTGAATCTCACATTTATCTGCAAGACCTGCTGCAACAATATTTTTTGCAACATAACGTGCAGCATACGCTGCGGAACGGTCTACCTTTGTACAGTCTTTACCGGAGAAAGCACCGCCGCCATGACGTCCGGTTCCACCGTAAGTATCAACGATGATCTTACGTCCGGTAAGTCCGCTGTCACCATGAGGTCCGCCGATCACGAAACGTCCTGTTGGGTTGATGAAATATTTTGTGTTCTCATCTACCATATCTGCCGGAATGATCTCATCGAAAACATATTTCTTAATGTCCTCATGAATCTGCTCCTGAGTTACATCCGGATCATGCTGTGTAGAGCATACTACTGCATCGATACGGCTTGGTTTTCCGGCTTCATCATATTCTACAGTAACCTGTGTTTTTCCATCCGGTCTTAAATATTTTAATGTACCGTCTTTACGGATCTTCGTTAACTGACGTGCAAGTTTGTGTGCCATGTTGATGGCATATGGCATATACTCTTCTGTCTCATTGGAAGCATAACCAAACTGGATACCCTGGTCACCTGCTCCGATGGCATCAATTTCATCTTCACCCATTTTTGCTTCAAGAGCTTTATCTACGCCAAGAGCGATATCAGCAGACTGTTCATCGATTGCTGTGATAACTGCACATGTATCAGCATCAAATCCATATTTTCCACGAGTATAACCAATCTCGCGGACCGTATCTCTTACAATCTTCTGAATATCCACATAAGCGTTGGTTGTGATCTCTCCCATGACAAGCACAAGACCTGTCGTGATGGATGTCTCACATGCCACACGGCTCATTGGATCCTGCTCCATCAGCGCGTCAAGCACTGCATCTGATATCTGGTCACAGATTTTGTCAGGATGTCCTTCTGTTACTGATTCCGATGTAAATAATCTTCTTTCCATACTACTTCCTTTCCTTTTTGTACATAAGAAAAACCGCTTCGTATGAGCGGTTTGATCGTGTCTGTCAAGCCTCTCATTGTTCGAGCACAAAGCCTGTATCTCCTACATCTCTGCGTCGCTCAGGTCGGCACCTTCCGAACACATCGGGGTTGCCATGGCTTCTTCGTCCCTTCTGACTCCACCATTCTGAATAAGAGCGTTTTTCTAATATCTATAAATGCAATCATTACTCTATATCATTGAGAGTTATTAGTCAACATATTTTTGGGGGAAATGATGCTTAATGAATTATTTTCCATATAAACCATATAAGCAGCAAAT
>OGQC01001356.1_pt1 | contig 10125 bp, 10 predicted proteins | sample 1553081 | NCBI WGS metagenome assembly OGQC01 (sample SAMEA2580267, study PRJEB22360) | human gut metagenome | biome: human gut; feature: human-associated habitat; material: faeces | place: Denmark | collected 2008/2010
TGTAGTACAACAGTAAGACGATTACTCATGCCCATAGGGGTGCTGAGTAGTTACCAATCATTTGGTTGAAGCTGAACTTCCTAGGCTTGATGCTTATATCGCCACTCTGGATGGCTATTATGAATACCTGGAGCAAAGGAATAGAAAACCATTGAATAATGGTACCAGAATCGGCCGAAAAAAAGAATACCTTTTTGTGTCTGATGAAGCATCTTCTTTAAAAGACGAAGAGACGACCGCCGAGCAAGCCTCTTTATTTATAGAATTTCTCACCCTAAATGGCCTAAATTCTATGTCTACCAGTGCGAGCAAGTCTTCACCAATGAATATCGCAATATTTGCGTTTATCAGATATTGGAGAAGAAGGGGTATCTTGGCACCGCAGCACATCGTTAGTGCCAATGCCATTTATCGATTTCTTACCGATGATTGCCATATACGAAAAGAAGTTACGATAAAATCGTTCTACAATGTCTTCAATCATTGTGAGGACATGAAAAATCAAGAAATGGATGATAAAGTGGCTGATTTCTTTGCCCATAGATGATTTTTTTTATGGGACAAATATTAATCCTATTTTTCCTATTTTTCCCAAAGGTGTTTTCGCCTTATCTTTGCACCCGTAATCAGACAAGTAAAGTCTGGTTGCGGGCATTATTCATCTTTTAAACAAGTTGTTACGATTATGAAACAAGCAGCAAAGAAGCAGCTCCTCAACGCCCAGAAGGTGGACGGAGCCATCATCAGTGAGGAAAACGGCACCATCGCCTTCCGCAAGGCGCCATGGAACGATACCGAGGTTATCTGCGAACAGCCTAAGGTGATACCGGGCAGAATGGTATGCTCTGGCGAGAAGGGAGGCGACGAGTTCGACTTCAAGCCTTATGAACGTACGGGCGAGAAGCTTTTCGAGGAAATCTTCAAGACCAAGCATGCCGTGGTGCGCACCACCAAGCGCACGGTGCAGGTAAACTATACCTTCAGCCGTGACCTGGACAAGCGGGACATGCTGCGCTACCTCAAGGTAGAGCACAAGGAACTGATTGCCGGATTCAAGGAGAAATTATAAATTACAAAACTTTCGCATGTGGGGAAGTTAAGGGAAGTTAGGGAAGTTAGAGGGAAGTTAAGGGACAAATGTCCTACGTTTTATGCAAAATAACTGTTGTCTCTTCACTTCCCGAACGACCGTAGGGAGTGATAACTTCTTTAACTTCTTTAACTTCTGAACTTGCGAAATCATTCAACATTCAAAAAAATGGAACATATTATAGCATATAATCCGTACAAGAATGGCAATAAGGGGAGCGTAAGCTCCCAGCCACTCTCGGTCTACGACAAGACCATCGCTTATCCCTGGATGGCAGAACTGGTAGCTGCCATCCGTGGGGGTAACGATGAACTGAAGAAGCAGCTGCCTTTCCGCTGCGCTCACTACTACCAGTTCCGAGAAAACAGACGCTCGCAGAAGAACGCCGTGCCCGAAAGCTTCCTCTTCCAGACCACCATCGATGTGGACGACAAGGAATATGTGGACAAGGCGATAGAGAAGGCACGAGAGCTGAACTGCAGCGACACCATCTGGAACGGAGCCTTGCTGCACCTGGAGTACTCAGCCCGCAAGAAGTTGCACATCGACATCCGCATGCCCATCGGCATGACTATCGAGGAGACGCAGCGAGCCTATTGCGAGGCGCTGGGCGTGCCCTACGACGAGAGCTGTATCACGCCAGAACGCATGCTCTTCATCACCGACAAGGCGTCAGAAATCTATCGCTCGCCCCATTGGTACGAGGTGCTGCCACAGGAAGAACTGAAGAAGCGCAGACAAGCCTACCTGGACCGTGGGCTCACCATCGACGGAAGAGGTGTGGCTGTTTCTGCTATTCAGCCTGCCCAACCTAGTGATAGCAATGCTGCTCATGCTGCTCATCTCAGCCCTGCTGGAGCTCATCAGGATGCTGTCGCTGTGGCAACCGGCAAGAACCTCGCAGCCTTCGACCTCTTCCGCAATGCGGCAGGTCTGAAGGACGTAGATATCAACACCCCAGGCTCCCGTCACTCATCGCTCCTGGCAATCATGAGTGCAGGCGCATCGAGAGTGATGCCTGAAGAGGAACTGAAGGCGGTGGTGGCACAGAAGATGCCTGCCTTCTCGCAGGAGCATGACTGCCAGCAGCTGATCCACGACTTCTATGCGAAATATGGTGACAGTTCGAAGCCGATGTCGCAAGCCGTGATCCGCATCAATGCCCAGGCAGAGAAGTCCTCCCAAAAGGATGCCGTGGCGTTAAAAGCCGAGAGTTCCGAGGGCGGCACGGATATCAATGCGGAAGATGATAAATTAGTACCGCCTCCGATGCCCGAACATCTCCCGAAACTCGTGGAGCTGCTGCTATCGAAGACACCGGACGTATACAAGCCTGCCGTGGCACACGCCATCTTCCCGCCACTAGCCACACACCTCTGCAAGACCACCTTCAAGTATATCGACAATGTGGAGCATGAGGCTACCCTGATGTGCTGTCTGCTGGCGGGTACGGGCGCAGGCAAGAACTGTGTGCAGATGCCTATCAACATGATTATGGAGGACATCAGGCAGCGCGACCGTGAGAACCTGCAACGGGAGAAGGAATGGAAAGAGGAGGTGACACGCAAGGGCGCCAACAAGGATAAGCGCAAGCGCCCGGAAAACCTCATCATACAGGAGATAGACGCCGATATGACCAATCCGGCATTCGTCATGCGCACGGCTGAGGCTCAGGAACATTTTCTCTATACATCGCTCAATGAGATAGACCAGTTCGACGCCCTCAAGGGGCAGGGCAACCAGCAGTTCAAGATCATGTGCCTTGCCTTTGATCCGGGCAACCAATACGGTCAGACTCGCGTGGGTACATCGAGCGTCACCGAGCGCATCACCATCCGGTTCAACTGGAATGCATCGACCACCGTCCAACTGGGGCAGCGATATTTCTCAAAGGTGCTCACCGACGGACCTATCAGCCGCATCAACTTCTGTACCATCCCAGAGCGTGAAATCGGTGCCGAAATGCCAGTATACGGCGAATACGACGATGCTTTCAGAGAGGCGCTCAGACCGTACATAGAGAATCTGTGCAAGGCGTCGGGTAGGATAGACTGCGCTGAGGCTTCTGCCCTGGCAGAAAAGTTGAAGGATGAGAACGCCGACTTTTCGCGCATGTCGCAAAACAGGGTGTTCGAGAATCTTTCCTTCCGTGGCAACGTTATTGCCTTCCTCAAGGCTTGCGTGCTATACGTGGCAAACGGCTGCAAATGGGAACCCGAAATAGAAGAGTTCATCAGATGGAGCGAGAGCTACGACCTGTGGTGCAAGATGATTTTCTTTGGTGCAGGCATAGCCAAGGCTAATGAGGCAGGAGAGAAATCGAGCAAGCGAGGACCAGCCAACCTGCTGCAGCAATTGCCTGACACATTCACCTACACGCAGGCTGAAATGGTGCGTCTGCAGAACGACTTCAACAAGAAGGGTACGGCGAAGATGCTGAGAAACTGGGTGTACCGCCATTATATCGAGAAAATTCCTCCGAAGGGAGCAAATGCCGACGGAGCTGACGGAGAGCATGGCGGAAAGGTACTCAGTATTCAGTTATTCAGTTTTAAGAAGCTATTATTCCGTTCTGACGGACTCGACCTGAGAGGTTTCAACGTAAAATAGTTTAACACTTAACATTCAAGCAAATGGAAATAGTATTAAAGCGTATAGCTAAAAAAGGAACTTATACCATCGGCAGACTCTATCTGCTGTCCGATAGTAGTGTAAATCGTAACTCGCTGCCCGGCAAGAAGAAAGACGACAAGTGTACATTGGTTCATACCTTTGACAGCCAGCTGCTGTCCAAGGATACATATCTCTGCGATACCATGGAGCCTACATGGCGCAATCTGCTGGGCATCAAGCTAAAGCCTGAGGAAGTTGATGCCCGCTATAGCCGCAAGAGCGGCGTGAAGGCTCGTAAGGTACCTGGCCATACTGCCATTCCTGAGGGTACTTATCCTGTGGTCATATCGTATTCTCCAAGATTCAAGCGTTGGTTGCCATTGCTGGTGGGTGTGCCGAATTTCGAGGGCATCCGCATCCATGCAGGCAATTATCCTGACGACACACAAGGCTGCATCCTCGTGGGGGAGAACAAGTTCGAGGGCATGGTGGTGAACTCCCGCATCTGGCTGCAGCGGCTCATCAACGCCATGACTGCGGCCCGCGACCGAGACGAAAGTATCTGGATAACCATCCTATAGACAAACAGCATCCCTGCATAAGGGATGCTGCTAATCTGTTTAATATATTTTCTGACTGAAACGTTCTTAAAGCTTTGACCAGTCGATGCTGCGGATAAATGCCAAGGTTGAAACCCAATCGCAGTCGAGGCAGAAAGGAGTAGGAACATCCGGGGTGTTGTAATAAGCCAGGGTAAACTCTGTATCTGTATCCTTAAATGCCTTGTGGTCGATGGTTGCCTGCTTGAAAAACTGGGTTACGAGCGGCTTGTTCTTGTTTGAAGCCTCCTTCAGTCGCCTCTGATAGAGCGTAATATAAACGCTCATGGCGTAGGCCTGCTCGTTGAGATAGCGAACCTTGATGTTCAAGGTGTCCTTGCTCAGATTCTTGTCGAGCATTACATACGGTGGCAGAATCTTGCTGCGCATGTAGGTCATTGCGTCAAACTTGAAGAGGGCTGTACGGCGCTCGTCCATGCTCTTCGTGGTGTCGTTGATGATTGCATCAGAAGTGCGGAGCACCTCGTTTAATACATCCTGGGCGCTTGCCTTAGCTATGCTGAGGGTGAGCGCAAATAATAATATTATGTATCTCATCTTTCTGAAATTATTAATTATCAATTCTTTTTAATCGTTGGTGTGGCGCATGAGGAAGATGCTGTGGTCGATGCACGCTGGCAATTCTTCCTTATAATGCGTTACCATGATCATGGTTTTGTTCTGGCGGCGACAGAAGGCTTCGATGACGTCTTTTACAAGACGGCGGTTGCGGTTGTCGAGTCCGTGGAGCGGTTCATCGAGAATCAGCAGTTCCGGATCCTTGACAAAGGCTCGTGCCAGGAGAACGAGGCGCTGTTCGCAGCTGGAGAGCTTCAGGAAACCACGCTCTTCAAGACCTTCCAGTCCGAAGACTTTCATCCAGAAGCGGCACTTGTCCATATCTTCTTCCTTCGGCTTTACATAGAGGCCTACGGAATCCATCAGACCACTTGCTACGATGCGGATGGCTGGCAGGTCGCGCTGGTAAGAGCGGTGAAGCTCAGGCGATACGTAGCCGATGTGTTTCTTGATGTCCCAGATGCTTTCGCCGCTGCCTCGAGGATTGTCGAAGAGGGTAATGTCGCAGGCATAACTCTGCGGATTGTCGGCACAAACCAGACTGAGTAGCGTACTCTTTCCGGCTCCGTTCTGTCCGCTCAAAGCCCATCGCTCGCCGTTCATCACGGTCCAGTCGAGGTCATTGAGGATGATTCGCTCGCCATACTGTATGCGCACCTTGTTCATCTTCACCACTTCCCGGGTGTGATATTCGCGGTCGCTGTAAGGCTGGTCTACGATGGCATGTTCCAACTCCGGACTCAGCACATGGGCAGGCACGGATTCTCTGCCGGCAAGATATTCGGCGAGGGTTACCTTAGGCTGAACCTTCATATCCTTTACTTCTACCACGTGGGTGATGAAATCAGGAATATCATCGCTCTTGCTCAGTACGAGGATAATCTGCAGGGCTCGCTCAGAAGAGAGGGTCTTGAGCAGTTCCTTGAGCTGGTCGCGGGTTTCTGCATCGAGTCCGATAAACGGATTGTCCATGATGAGCACGCGAGGCTCTGAGAAGAGGGTAGAGGCAAGTTTGAACTTGCGGAGCTCGCCACTTGAGAGCAGGATGGTGTATTTGTCCATCAGGTGCTGCATGTGGAAGAGCTCGTAGATGTGCTGCTGCAGGGCTCTGCGCTCCGGAGTGTCTTCGCCAGCCATCTGGTAGGCTTCTTCCAGCTTGTCCTTTACGATAGGTGTATTCTCGTCTATTTCGAGCTGGTTCCAGCGCTGCTGCAGGAAATAAGTGCGGTCGTTATCGCCTCCGTAGGAGTCGCGGAAGGTAATATACTTGATGTTGTCGCTCACCATAGTTTTCTGACTAGGTGAGAAATCGTAATCAGGGTCGTGCATCAGGAGTGGGTGGCGACCTACGATGATGTCGACAAACATTGATTTTCCTCCACCGTTCGGACCTACGATAGCGATGTGTTCACCATCGCACGCCTCGAAGTTTACGGGTTCTGCCATACGCCATTCAGGCATACGGGTAACACCATTTTTAATGCTAATAATCTTTTGCATCTCTCTTATTTTTTTATTCTACTCTGATTCTTTGTTGCAAAGTCTTTCCAGCTGCTGTAGTGCTTGGCGTCGGTCTCCGGGCGGTTCATCTGCAGAAAGTGGCAGTAGGCTGCCCCCAGCGCATCGGTAGCGTCCATGAACTTCGGCATTTCGTCCTGCTGAATATGGAGCAGTCGCTGCAGCATTCCCGCCACCTGTTCCTTCGAAGCCTGTCCCTGTCCTGTAATGGCCATCTTGATTTTGAGCGGCGCATATTCGTGGATAGGAACGCTGTGATGAATGGCGGCTGCGATGGCTACTCCCTGCGCTCTACCCAGCTTGAGCATCGACTGCACGTTCTTGCCGAAGAAGGGGGCTTCGATGGCCATCTCATCGGGCAGATAGCTGTCGATGATGCCGGTTACGCGGTCGAAGATCTTGCCCAGCCGGAGATAGGGATCGCTCTCCTTGCGCATGTCGATGACGCCCATCACCACCAGTTCGGCCTTGTTGCCGATGATGCGGATTACGCCATAGCCCATCACGTTGGTTCCGGGGTCAATGCCGAGAATGATCTTCTCTGTATTCGATTTCTTGATCATCGCTGATAAATCTCCTGACTTTTTTTTAAATGCTTGTTTTAACGGTCCATATAAGGATTGTGAGCGAGCTCTTCGCCTATGCTGGTGTATTCGCCATGACCCGGGAGAACCTGGGTTTCATCAGGCAACTGACCGAGATGGCGCAGACTGTTGATGATGCGGAACATGCTGCCTCCAGGGAAATCGGTTCTGCCGATAGAGCTGTGGAAGAGGGTGTCGCCGGTGAAGGCTACGTGCTCTGCCTCGCAATAGAAGGTGACGGAACCGCTGCTGTGGCCCGGAGTGGCGATGACCTGGAACTCGTGGTTGCCGAACTTGATGACCTCTTCATCTTCGAAGAATCTGCCAATCGGCGGAAACTGGTAATCGAGTTGCATCTGATAGAAGGTTTTTGCCTGCTTGGCGAGTCCCTTCATCAGGTTTTCATCAGCTGCCGATACTTCAGGTTTCAGTCCGAACTCCTGGTAGATGGTGTTGTTGCCGAAGTTATGGTCAAGATGGCCATGGGTTACGAGCAGGTGAACGGGCTTGAACTGGTTCTCCTTAATATATTGTGTAATAGCCGTGCGCTCTTCCGGATAGAAGGCGCCGCAATCGATGATGACGCATTCCTTGGTCTCATCGCTCACCACGTAGCAGTTTTCCTGCAACATGTTTACTTGAAATCTTTCTATATGTAACATTTCTTACTTTGAACTTTATGATTACTTTTCACTCTTCACTTCTACTACGCCGGAACGTAAACCAGTTGCTTGTCCTGGCTGAACCATTCTTCATCGAAGAAAGTGCTGAGCGGAGTGATTTCTGAAATCTTGAAGTATTGCTTCAGTTCTTCTTTCAAATTACCGCCCTTCAGACACAGAAGTCCGTTAGGCAGAGCGTTTTGCCCCTTCTGCTTAAAGTTTTTCTTGATAATCTTCATCAGGTCAGGAAGCTGCATGACCGCACGGCTTACCACGAAATCGTACTTGCCTTTTTCGTCTTCTCCGCGCAGGTGTTCAGCCTTGAGATTCTGCAGATTGATGGCCGTAGCCACCTCGTTGCAGACTCTTATTTTCTTGCCCGTTCCATCTATCAGCTTGAACTTGCATTCAGGGAAGAGGATAGCGAGCGGAATGCCCGGGAAACCTCCGCCGCAGCCGAAATCGAGAATCTCCGTGCCCGGACGGAAATGGATGGCTTTGGCTATAGCCAGAGAATGGAGCACGTGGTGCTCGTACAGATTATCGATGTCTTTGCGGCTGATGACATTGATCTTGCTGTTCCAGTCGCGGTATAATGCATCGAGTGCCTCGAACTGCTTTTTCTGCTCTTCCGTGAGGTTCGGGAAGTATTTCTCTATTATTTCTATCATATAATTATATGTATTCTTCTTTATTTCTACTGATTTTTCTGCAAAGGTAGTGTAAAAAATCGGAAAACACGTAATAAAAACATCAAAATCTGTTAGATTATGCTCGTATATTAAGTTTTTTGCGTAACTTTGCACCCGTTTTCAATATAATTTAAGCAAAAATAGATAAAACAGACAAGGAAATATGATAAAAGCAGCACTCTTCGATTTGGATGGCGTGGTATTCGATACAGAATCGCAGTACTCCATCTTCTGGGGAATGATAGGCAGGGAGTATCATCCGGAAATGCCCGATTTCGAATATCGCATCAAAGGACAGACTCTGGTTCAGATTTACGACAAGTATTTCACCGATGAAGCCGTCTTCGCCCACATCGAAGGTTTTACAGGCGCAAAGGAGGAACAGGCTAAGATTACAGCCCGACTGGATGAGTTTGAAAAGACCATGCAGTATGAATATATTGCGGGGTTCGAAGACTTCATCAGCGACTTGAAGCAGCATGGCGTAAAATGCGCTGTGGTAACGAGCAGCAACATTCAGAAGATGCTGAATGTTTATGAATGTCACCCGGAATTCAAGGCTTATTTCGACCGCGTGCTGACCAGCGAGGATTTCGCCGAGAGCAAGCCTCATCCAGACTGCTATCTGAAAGGTGCAGCCTATTTCGGTGTGGAACCGGAGGACTGTGTAGGACTGGAAGACAGCTTCAACGGACTGAAGGCGGTGAGAGCCTCAGGAGCCTTTACCTTAGGTCTTGCCACAACGAACAGCAGAGAAGCCATCCTGCCGCTATCCGACTATGTGATAGATGATTACAGAGGTTTCAGTTTTGCTGACTTGCAGCGCATCGTGGAGAATGCGAAATAGATTCAACGCAGAACAATAAATAAATTAAAATAAAAAATGGGATATTTATCTACTGACAAGAAGAAAATCACCACCAAGACCTTCGCAGAAATGAAGAAGGCTGGCGAGAAAGTAACCATGCTGACAGCATACGACTTTACAACAGCCGGAATTATAGATGCTGCAGGAATTGACTCTATATTAATAGGTGATTCGGCCAGCAATGTGATGGCAGGAAATGCAGACACATTGCCGATTACCGTAGACCAGATGATTTATCACGCCCGCAGCGTGGCCCGTGCCTGCCAGCATGCTTTCGTGGTTTGCGACATGCCTTTCGGCAGCTATCAGATCAGCAAGGAAGAGGCGCTGCGCAATGCTTGCCGAATGATGAAGGAGACGGGTGTAGACGCTCTGAAACTGGAAGGCGGCGTAGAAATCTGCGACACCGTTAAGGCGCTGGTTAATGCCGGAATTCCGGTTCATGGTCATCTCGGACTTACCCCGCAGAGCGTAAACAAGTTTGGCGGTTATGGCATTCGTGCCAAGGAAGAGGCTGAGGCACAGAAACTTATCAGCGACGCCATTGCGCTGGACGAAGCAGGCTGCTTTGCCATCGTGCTGGAGAAGGTTCCTGCTAAGCTCGCTGCTGAAGTAAGCAAGAAGGTAAAGGCTGTAACCATCGGAATCGGTGCTGGTAACGGCTGCGACGGACAGGTTCTGGTTTATGCTGATGCACTCGGAATGACACAGGGTTTCAAGCCTAAGTTCCTGCGCCACTTTGCTCAGGTAGGCGAGGAAATGACCAAGGGTGTGAAGGCTTATATTGATGCGGTGAAGACCGTAGGTTATCCTAGCGCTGAAGAGAGTTACTAACATTAACTCTCTTTTTTGCGAAGTGTAAGAGACTGAGTCCACTTTAAAAAGGGGCATATTTTGAATCCAGTCTGACCAGTGTGGTC
>OGQC01001361.1_pt1 | contig 10097 bp, 9 predicted proteins | sample 1553081 | NCBI WGS metagenome assembly OGQC01 (sample SAMEA2580267, study PRJEB22360) | human gut metagenome | biome: human gut; feature: human-associated habitat; material: faeces | place: Denmark | collected 2008/2010
TTAACCAGGTCAATAATTATGGACGCTATCTCATCAACAGCAGCAAAATTCCCCATTTCACCATTAGACGAAACATTATATACTTCACAATTAGTACCATTTAACCCCAGAAGCAAAATCCCTGAAACTGCATCGTCTATATAAATATTGTCACGTCTAGCCACCCCAGAATCCCTTAATGTAATATTTTCTCCAGAAAGCGCCCTGTTTATAAATTCAAAAAAAGCCGTTTCCGGTTTAAAAAATGTATTTCCATAAACAGTACTTAATCTGGCAATGACTATATCAAGCCCGTATTGTTTGCTATAAGCTCTGGAAATAACTTCTGACATCCGTTTTGATTGAGAATATATCGCGTTCGAAGCGTCTAATGGTATAGTAACTTGAGTATCCTCTTCTCCTACTACTAAATCATTACCCGTTATATTCCCATAAATCGTTACAGAAGAAAAAATTACCATCCTGCCGCTTACACTTCTTTCTTCTTTTTGCTTTTTTAAAAATTCAAGACAATTAATCGCACCCATAATATTCGGTTTCATTACTTCCAAGGGATATTTATCAATTATTTTATTTTCCATTGGACCGGCTGCATGAAAAATATAATTTACTTCTATATTTTTTAAATCTATTGGATCAGATACATCTTGAACGACATAATAAAAATTTGCATTGTTAATGTAATCTTTAAAAATTTTTTTTATTTTTTCAATATTTCGGCCAAGTGCAATAACCCGCACATTTTTCATACTCATCAGTTCATACACTATATGACTACCAATTAGTCCTGTAGCACCAGTAACCAGAACTGTTTTCCCTGAAAAAGACTTCATAATTTTCTCCTATAAAATCCTTATAATTCATTTAATTTTTTATACATTTCTTTTGGAAGATTCGGTGTGAGTTTCTGACACTCATTGCCTTTAAGCAATATTGGTGAAATTTCTGTTGTTTCATCTACAAAAATCTCCACAATACACGGTTTTACCACCTTACTTATCATTTCATCAAATTTTTCTTTTGTATCTGTATGCGCATAATATTCACAGTTATATGCTTTGGCTATTTCATTAAAACTTACTGCTTTATATCCGCTATCTTCTGTAGTGTGGAGGTACTTTGGATAAGATAACTGTTTTTCTCTGCTGCGTATCATACCAGATGAGTGATTATTTAATATGACAATCATTATTGGCAATTTATGCTGAACCACAAATTGTAGTTCCTGGATATTAAATTGAAACCCTTGGTCACCAGTAAAACAAACTACTGGTTTTCGTGTTCCATAATAAGCACCTATAGCCTTAGGCAAAGAACATCCAAGTGATCCGAATGATTTTGAGTAAAGAACACGATTTTTTCTTTTAGCAAACACACTTGCTCTTGATAACCAAAATTCATTATTTCCAACATCACTTATAATAACTGTATTTTCATTAATATTATCTAATATACGGCCAATCATTTCTGATGGGTAGTCCATATCGTGGCTAAACAAAACTTCTCTTAGTTGACAACAAACTGAAAGCCATTTCTCTTTATATTTATAAGTTAGCTTTGTGTTAATAAGTTGCGGCCAAAGTGTGTTTATATCCACATTAAAATTCTTGCAATTTGGAATTTTTCTCAATAATTCATTATTATCTACATCAACCCTTATTATTTTTTTGTTTTCTACAATCGGTCTAAAACTTTGAGAACTTAAAGGAAATGACATTCTATTTCCAATTGAAATAATAAGATCAGACTTCGCTAAAATAAAATTACTATATCGTGTAGCGTGACTGCCGATATAACCAAAGTACATCAAAGAATTCTGCATTATGTCATGTGAAAAACGACTAGACAATACTGGTATCTCTACCTTCTCAACAAACTGTTTAAGGTTTGATATAGCCTTTAAATTCCTTATTCCGTCTCCAATCAGAAGTATCGGTCTTTCCGAATTTTCTAATGCCATCCTGATGTACTCTGTTATATTTTTTACATTAATTGATTCCACATTGCTTTCATCTATATATTTTTCACTTTTAATTGTTATTTCATTAGATAATATATTATTTGAAATATCTAAAAAAACGGGGCCTTTTCTTCCGCTAATGGCTAAATTATATGCTTTTGTAAGTTCAGTTGGTAGATCATTTCCCTCATCCACACGTTTTGCATATTTAGTAATTTGGGATATCATTGGAACTAAATCTATTTCTTGATCCTGCTCAACTCGCATATTTTTATATTTATTGCAATATGAGTGAGCCGTAATAAACATAACAGGAATAGAATCATAATATGCATCTGCAATAGCTGTTATCATGTTAGTAACTCCAGGTCCCCTAGTAGCATATGCAACACCTAATTTACCCTCAACTTGTGAATATCCACAAGCAGCATACGCAGAACTTTGTTCATGATAATTTAAATGCACAGTAATGTCTTGGTTCCTCTTGTCTAATGCATATAAAAAATCTAATACAACTCCGCCTGGAATACCAAAAACATCAGTAACACCATTATCAATTAAAAAGCTGACAATATAGTCAGATCCTTTTACTAAGCAAGTCGCATGTTCACTCATAACCAGCAATCCTTAAAATTTCTAAAGTGTTTTCAGGTGTATATCTATGTCTTAAATTGTCTGGCATAGACTTTAAAACATAATCAATTTCTTTAAAATCAAGTCCATAAATATCACGCAAAGCAATCGCATATTTGTATGCTGTTTTATGTATTGCTGGCAAAAATCTCGTTACAGAATATCCCCACAAATTGTTAGCAACGTATTTTTCAATAACTTCGCACGCTTCTAAAATTGACGTAAAGTTATATTCATAGCCATAATTTTTAATCATATGTTCTATAATTATTTCTGTCTGTAAGTTTCCTGCACCTTGACCCATTCCTGCAATACAAGCATCAACTATAATCTTTCTATCTGATTCCTGTTTAATAAAAGTAAGAGCATTTGCAAAAGCAAGATTCATATTATTATGTGCATGAAATCCAATTTTTATAGAATCATCCAAGCTTCCATCAAATCTCTTAAAAAATCTAATCACATCATTTTCATGCATATAGCCGTAACTATCAACAAAATATACTGCATAAGCATTCATTGCGTTTGCTGCATCAATTACCATCTGTATTTCTATTTCACTGTAACGCATTGTTAACATGGGTTGAATGAATACTTTATAACCTTTGTTGGCCAAAGCTTTGCAAAAATCTAAAGATTTTTTAAGTTCAGAATAGCGAATAATAACTCTTACTGCTTCACAATATTCTGAACTCCAAACCGGTATATTTTCTATGGGCGTATCTGGCCCTCTATATAAAGCTGCATACATTTGATTTCTTGTATATTTGGGGGGTATTTTTTGAGAAATAGACTCAATATCATTGTAAATTGCATATCCAACTTTATTTTCTTCTGATATTTCAATAGAGCCTAATTCAATTATGTCAACTTTACTTTTCGCTAACTTATCAATTATGTCGTTAACTGAATCTAAATCGAACTGCATCGAAGATATTTTATTTTTTTTACTGTCTTCTAATCCTAATCCACCATCTCTTAAGGTACAATCTAAAATCTGTATTCTATTAGACATTTTATGAGCCCCCAGTCTTTCATAAAACATAATTAAATTTTAACCTAACATAAATAACCTTATTTGCTTTTCCATACAATCAACAATACTGTCATTTTGCTCATAAACCTTAGCCCATTCTACCGTCTTAACCACAGCTTCTGTTATCTGCCATCTTGGTCCCCATCCAAAAGTATTTTTTAACTTTGAGCAATCTAATTTTAAAAACTGTGCTTCATGAGGGCCTTGGTTGCAAACATTCTTCCATGCTTGCCCATTTCCCCATTCTTTACAAAATAAATCTACAAGATCGCCTGTTGTTATACAATCACATTCATCCGGACCAACATTATAATAGCCCGCAAACTCAATATTTTCACATTGGGCTTTAGCTATCATAAGGTAAACATACAATGGCTCCAACACATGCTGATAAGGTCTTATAGAATAGGGGTTACGAACAATTATTTCTTGACTTTTATACGCCGCCCTTATACAATCCGGAATAATTCTATTTTCAGCAAAATCACCACCGCCGATTACATTTCCTGCTCTTGCTGTAGATATTGCAACTTTTTCATCTTTAAAATAACTGTTTTTATAACAGTGCGTTACAAGTTCAGAACAGCTTTTGCTGTTCGAATATGGGTCAAAACCATCTAATGGTTCTGTTTCCCTATATCCCCAAATCCATTCTTTATTTTCATAAACTTTATCTGTTGTCACATTTAAAAAAGATTTCACACAACTGGTATTTCTAACGCATTCAAGAATATTAACTGTCCCCATCACATTAGTAGAGTATGTCCCAACCGGGTCTTTATAGCCTTCCAACACAAGTGGCTGCGCAGCCAAATGCAAAACTATTTCCGGCTGATATTCATCAAAAACGTTTTTTAAATGTTTATAATCTCTAATATCGCCGATAATAGAAGTTATCTTTTCTTCAATTTGAGCCATGCGAAAAAATTCCCATCCTTCTACTGTAGGCGATTCCAACGAATAACCAATAATATCAGCACCAAGCATAGTCAAAATTTTGCAGAGCCAGGTTCCTTTGAATCCAGTATGCCCGGTTACAAGTACTTTTTTCCCTTTATAAAACTCAGAAAATATATTCATTCTCCCCATACCTTCCATGGTGCTTTAACGGTAGACCATAAGCTTTCTAATTCATCTTTTTCACGTTTAGTGTCCATACACTGCCAAAAGCCCTTATGAATATAGCTCATAAGCTCATTGGCTGCAGCTAATTTTTCAAGCGGACCTCTTTCAAAAACAGTCGCGTCATTTTCCAGATAATCAAAAACTTGTGGTTCCAATACCATAAATCCAGCATTAATCGGTGAACTATCCGCAATAGATTTTTCACGAAATGATCTTACTGCATTATCACCGTCAATATTCAAAATACCTTTGGATTGTTCCAACATAACAGCAGTAAGTGTTGCCAATTTCCCATGGTCTTTATGAAAATCCAACAGTTTTTGAATATTGACATCACATACACCATCGCCATAAGTCATCATAAAAGTTTCGTTACCAATATATTTTTGAATCCTTTTTACCCTGCCGCCAGTCATCGTATTTAATCCGGTATCAACAACTGTTACCTTCCAAGGTTCCGTGTGTTGCTTGTGTATCACGATTTCGTTCTTTTTGGTAAAGTCAAACGTAACATCACTGGTATGCAAAAAATAATCGGCAAACCATTCTTTGATCATATGCTGTTTATAACCAGCGCAAATAATAAAATCATTAAAACCATAGAATGAATAGCTTTTCATAATATGCCACAAAATAGGCATCCCACCAATTTCAATCATCGGCTTTGGTTTATATTGACTTTCTTCACTTATACGTGTTCCCAATCCCCCGGCAAGAAGAACTACTTTCATAATAAGAAGCCTCCCTTATTTTAATATGCACCTTTTTTTCTGAATACAACATCAAATGTTTTTATAAGTATCTGGATATCTTTTAGAAAACTTCGATTAACCACATATTCAACATCCAAGGCGACACGTTCCGAATAAGATATGTCGCTACGCCCACTAACCTGCCACAGTCCAGTAATGCCAGGTTTTACTGAATAATATTTTTTTATATGTATCCCGTAGCGTGGCACTTCTTCCTGGACAATAGGACGTGGTCCAACCAAACTCATTTCTCCCTTTAAAACATTAAAAATCTGCGGCAATTCATCTAAACTGGTCCTTCTTAAAAATTCGCCAATTGGTGTCACTCTCGGATCATTTTTTAATTTAAAGTCGCGTTCCCACTCCATTCGCGCTTCAGGATTTTCTCTTAAATATTTTTCCAGCATTTGTTTGGCATCAACACACATACTGCGAAATTTATAACATGGAAAAGACTTTCCATTTTTACCAACACGCATATGTTTAAATATTACAGGTCCCGGATCTTCTTTTTTTATCCTGTACGCTATATAAGCTAAAAGCGGGCTTATACATATCGTTCCTATAAATGTTAATGTAAAATCAAAAATAGTCTTTCCTAATTCACCATCTTTAATCATTACTGCATATTCCACCCCTATGCAATTATTTTGTGATATCTTTTCAATACCTGCGCAGCTTCCATCTCACTTCTAGCGACGAATGTCCCCCCCGGATGTACCATCGGAACCATAGTAATAGTAGTAACCATAGCCGTGCGTATGGGCCAATTCTACCTTGTTAAGGATAACTCCCAAAATATGTGCTCCTGCCAGCAGCAGCCTCTGTTTAGCTTCTTTAGCTGCTGCTGGTGTAACTTCGCCGGAGCTGACCAACATGACCAGCCCGTCTACCTTACCAGACAGTACTGCCGCATCCGTTACCGGCATGATTGGCGGCGTATCGATAAGTATATAGTCATAATCCGGCTTTAGCCGTTCCAGTAACTGTTCCATCCGTTTGCTTCCCAAAAGCTCGGATGGGTTGGGCGCTACCGGCCCGCTGGCTAAAAGCTCCAGATTCTCTATCCCTGTTTTTTGAATGACTTCCCGCACCTCTTCACTCGCCGAAATGCAGTTGCTCAGACCTTTATTAGTCAGCTTAAAAAGCTTATGCTGTGTCGGGTTGCGCATATCACAGTCCATTAAAAGCACTTTGTGCCCGGCCTGTGCCATTACCACCGCCAGATTGCTGATCGTTGTACTTTTACCTTCGTTTGGCGTAGCGCTGGTAACGATGATCGTTTTCAGCTTCTGACCAACGTTGGAGAACTGGATGTTGGTCCTGATCGTTCTATATGCTTCCGCTACCGGTGATTTGGCATCACGGTCGGCAATCAGTGTTATCGTTTCCATAAGTACCTCCGTAGCCTGGCAGTCAAGCTTTGCTCCTGCTGTTCTTTTTTCATGTTTTTATTCAATGATTCATAATCCGGCACCGAGCCCAGAACAGGCAGGTCCAGATAGTTTGCTACATCGTCCGTTGTCTTTATGGTTCTGTTCATCAGTTCTTTGGCAATAACAAAGCCGCTGCCGCCGAAGATTCCCAAAAAGGCTGCCAAAAGCAGGGTCAAAAGCTTTTTCGGTTTTACCGGGTCTTCCGGCAGTGTGGCCGTATCTACTACCTGTACCTCGGTGGATACCGCTACTTCGGCTACCTTGGCTTCTTCCAGGCGTTTGGCCAGCATGATGTAAATTTCATCGGCAACGCTGACGTCACGCATCAGGCTCAGGTATTTCTGTTCTTTCTCGGAAAGCCGTTCTACGTCTTCCTGATTTCTTTTATCCAGACGCTCCAGCTCGGCAAGGTTGCTTTCGGCTACGCTGATCGCCGCTTCGCTGCCGAATTTACTGGTCAGCAGCTGCTGGTGCACTGGGTTATCCGACGGCGCCTGCAGTGAGGCTACTTTGGCTATTTCCTGCTGCAGCTTGCTTTTTAAATTGGCGATAGCGACTTCTGTTTCGATGACTTTAGGATGTTTGGCTGTATATTTGTCCAGATAGTCTATCCTCTGGGTCTCCAGTTCGGCTAATTTTGCATTATACTGCTTAATAACTGCGTTATCCGCTGTCGCTTTGGCTTCACCGCCCAGCTGCTGGTCTGTTGCTGACAGCTGTGCCTGCGCTGTGGCAAGCGCCACTTTGTTTTCTGCACGCAGTTTATCGACGATCCCCATTTTATCGGCCGCCAACTTCATTTCGTCCGTCGGTGACAGGATCTTGCCGGCTTTTTTATATTCGGTCAGCGCACTTTCGGCTGCTTCAAGCTCGGCTTTAGAGGCTACGACTCGCTCTTCGATAAAGGCGCGGGTAGTTTTCTGTTCTTCACGTACCAGACTGGTCAACCGCTGCAAAAAGCCGTTAACGATCAGGTCGTTGGCTTTCTGGGCCCCTTCCGGCGTATTAGCGTTGACTGTAACTTTTAAGATCTCGGTATCTTTAAAAGGATTGGTAACTATCCTGTTTTTGATATAATCTTCATAACGCATATATTTGCCGTCACTGTCTGCTTCTTCCGTCTGTTCAATGACCGGGGCGATGACGCTGCGGCTTTTTAAGATTTCCGCATAGGTGCTCATCAGCTGTTTGCTGGCCATGGCATTGCCCATAGGCATGCTTTCTAAAAGCGACGAGCCTATCCCTTTGGGCTGCTTGATGCGCAGCAGCGAATCTGATTCGTAGACCGGTGAAGCTATAAGCAAATACAGCCCGGCGGCGACTATGCATCCGCCCGTGACTTTAGCGATGAACCTTGCGTTTTTCTGCACTATATGCGCCAGCTCGCGCAGGTCGATTGTGATTTCCTCTTCCACTTTATCTCTCCTCAGGTCAGTCGTTATTTTTGATTTCCGATACCATGTATGCGCCGCTGATGAAGGGCATGATGTCACGCCCAATATCTATCTTGCCGTTGCTGGTCAGATACAGGCAGTCGCCTTCGTTTAAAACGTAGTTTTGGCTCTGGTCGGATTTTTTTAGAAAATTATTGATATTGACCAGTACAGGTTCTTCCGCACCTTTTCTGATCAGAAAGATTTTCTTTTTGGCGGCTTTTTCTGTAAAGCCTTCCGCTTTTCCCAGGGCATCTAATACGCGGTGGCTTTTTTCAAGCTCGTACAGTCCCGGTTTTTTTACTTCCCCCAGCACATAGACACGCGTCGTTCCCAGCTTTGAGATATTAACGCTGACCTGCGGCCTGACAAGGTATTCGGCCAGACTCACTTCCAGTTGCCGCGTAAATTCTGTTACTGTTTTTCCTGTCACGTCTATATCGCCGATCAGGGGAAAGGTTACTTTTCCATCAGGGCGTACTGTATAGGGGGTAGTGTTGCTGTTGGGCGGGCTGCTCAGATCTTCATGTCCATAGACTACTACCTGCAGCTGGTCGCCGGGACACATAATATAGTCGTTGTCTGCTGCTGACGCTACTACCAGTCCCTGCAGACTCAGCGCCAGGGTCAACGCCAGAATTGTTTTCTTCATCGGGATTCTCCTTTTTCTCTTTACTTCAATCTTTAATTTATTATTTGCCAAATAGTTTCTGCCAGAAGCTCTTTGGTTTGTCTTCTAAAAATACTTTGGGCTGCTTGAGCTCTATTTCCTGATTTTTTAAGATCGCCTGCGGGTTCGTTTCTGTCATCTGCCGCAGTACTTCTTCTCCGGCCAGCTGCCTGATGACCGCCGCTGCCCGTGACATATCCGTATTGCGTCCTTCGCTGCGGTGCCCGTCCGACCCTAACAGATCGACCAGACCATTTGCCAGCAAGACCTTGGCATTCTCGCAGACGCTGCTACCGAACATGCCGGTAAAGCTGCCGCTGTTGCACTGCATAAGCATGCCACGCCGCCGCCACAGTAGCAGCAGGTCAGGGTTTTCGCGCAGCTGCTGATACCTCTCCGGATGGGCAAGGATCGGCATTATCCCCTTCAGCTCCAGCTCATACCAGAATTCATCGGCATAGGCAGGGATTTCTGCCGCCGGTAGTTCGACCAGCAGATATCTACCGCCGTTTAAACAGTACGCGCCAGTCGCTCCCAGCTCCGGCAAAAGCTCCCAGTTCATCTGCACTTCTGCTCCGGGATAAAGCATAATATCTATCTGTGCTTCTGCACACAACTGCCGCAGCTGTTGTGTTTTTTCCTTTATTTCTTCCCAGGAAGGCTTATTCGCTCTTTCTATGACGTGCGGGGTCGCAAAGATAGCTTTAGTCCCGCTTCTGGCCGCAATCTCCAGCATTTGTAACGACATGCACTGATTCTTAGAACCGTCGTCTATATTCCATAAGATATGTGTATGTGTATCCAGCAAATGATCACCTTTATCTATCTTGAACTTAGTGTTGTTAATTAATTTCGTAATAATTGCAATCTGCATCCTAATACTTTAATAAAACAATTAAGATATTTGTTTTATTAACTTTAGATTATACCACACTTGTACCCCCCCACAAGACATAACAGCTTCTAAAATTATATTTCGGTAACGTTTTGCTCTTACTTATATTTTCATCGTACCTGTGCATCAATAGTTACAATCTCACTTGCCAGCAACT
>OGQC01001367.1_pt1 | contig 10060 bp, 9 predicted proteins | sample 1553081 | NCBI WGS metagenome assembly OGQC01 (sample SAMEA2580267, study PRJEB22360) | human gut metagenome | biome: human gut; feature: human-associated habitat; material: faeces | place: Denmark | collected 2008/2010
TTAAGCCTGTAGCTAGCGTTCATCCTGAGCCAGGATCAAACTCTTCATTGTAAAATATTTTTACTGCTCTTTCGAGCTGTTTTGTCTCTGTTCAGGAAACCGATTTTTTCATTTCCTTGTTTCCAAGGGTTATTGACGGTTGTCTTCCGTTCATCCTATATATACATTATATATAAGACTACTTCTTGTACTACATCCTAGTCTGTTTATCTAAAGTCTTTCAAAGAACTATCTTTTCTTTCAGGCTCCCGTTTCAGCGGGAAAGCGTTTGCAAAGGTAAGGCGTTTTTTTGTAACCTCCAAATTTTTTCGAAAGTTTTTTGAAGAAATTTCCGGAAGGTTTTCAGAAGGCGTGCGGCTTACCCTTTCTCGCTCCCTTGCACATCCGCAAGGTAAGATACTCGGTGCAGCAATCGGCACTCTCTTCCGTAGCCTAAAGCTTCACTCAGTCTGTCATCTTCAGCGGCTCTCCCTCTCGAAAGCGGTTGCAAAGGTACAGACTTTTTCCGTTTCCGCAACTTTTACTGCATACTTTTTTGCAGAAATTTTTCAGGTTTTTAGCTAACTAACTGATTTACTTTATGCTATACAGCATATTTTTTATTGCTATGTAGAAATCCGTGTGAAATCCACTACATTATATAATTCGTGAGGGCGCGTACGTGTACGCGCGTAAGGAAAAAAGGGATGGTTCTAACGGAAATGAAGGGATTTTCCGGCACATATTCAGCCTTCAAAAAAACGCAAGTACATTTGATATAAAACGCAAGTGCGTTTCACTTCAAACGCAAGGACGTTTTAGTTCAAACGCAAGTGCGTTTTGGATGGAACGCAAGGGCGTTTTTTCAGGCATGAAAAATATCAGTTTTTAGGGCCATTTTCAGGGGAATCTAAGCTCCCCTTCCGCAACTCTAATTTCTTTTTCTTCCACTTTCTCCTTTATTGCAAAAGAAAAGAGTATATTTGCCTGATGCATGAAAAATCATTAATCAAAAATTGCGACCATGAACATAGAACCTCACAACTTGATAGACCCGCTACGCGAGAAGCTCCCGCACCTAATTCGCCACGAAAAGCTGTACCGGATGATTCATCGCCAGCTGATGAAAAAATGGTTTCAATATTTTGTGCTGTTCTTTATCATCGGTTCCATCTGTTCCATCATATACAGCTCTTTCGAGGAATCAGCTCCCTACCATAATATCCTGTATGCATTCAACTACCTGGCCTCCTTTATATTCACCATCGAATATGGATTACGCATCGTGGCTGCTCCCGTGCAGTATGCCAGTTGCAACCATGCCTGGAAAGCACGTCTGCGCTACCTGTTCTCCTTTTATGGTCTTATCGACTTCGTGGCAATTATCCCGTTCATGGTGATTTATGTGTACAAGGAAACCCCGCACGTACATCTTGTAGTGCTGGCCTACGTACTGATTTTCTTCAAGCTGATACGCTATTCACGTTCCTTCCAGATGATTGGCACCGTACTCCGGACCGTCAGAGAAGAGCTTGTTACGGCCTATACCGCCTGTGGCATCATGTTAGGTTTCTCTGGCATTCTGATGTACTACATCGAACGCTACGCACAACCGGAAGCCTTCGAAAATATCGGCGACGGTTTCTGGTGGGCAATCGTAGCCTTCACTACCGTGGGTTACGGCGACATTTACCCGATTACTCCGTTGGGACGGTTGTTGAGCAGCATCATCAGCCTGATTGGCATCGCCATGATTGCTATTCCTACAGGTATCATCAGCTCGGCCTTCATGAGCATGCTGATAGAAAAAAGCAAAAAGAAAAAAACAATTCATCAATGTAATTTATGGAACAAGAAATCCAACTTAATGCACACAACAAACAGGAGTATCCTCCTATGCACACCTGCGAACACATTATCAACCGCACCATGGTCAACCTTTTCGGATGCGGACGGGCTGTATCTGCCCATATCGAACGGAAGAAAAGCAAACTCGATTTTGCGCTTTCACAAGCACCTTCGGAAGACGATATTGCACGCATTGAAACGACTATCAACGAAGTAATCGCACGCCATCTTCCTGTTACTACGGAATTTATCACACAGGAAGAAGCTACCGGACGCTTTGACATGAAACGACTGCCTGAAGGAGCTTCTGAGACGGTTCGTGTGGTACACGTAGGCGACTACGACGAGTGTCTGTGCATCGGGCAGCATGTAGAGAATACATCAGAAATCGGCACCTTCAAGATTATCAGTCACGACTTTAACGACGGTATCTTCCGGATGCGTTTCAAACTGGTTTAATACGCGCACATCATGGGAAAGAAAAAGAGAAGTTCATCCACCGGCTCCCTGAAAGGCTTCATACTCCTGCTGCTGATTCTGGGTGGCGGTGCCTATTTCTATCAGAATCAGCAGAATCTGCCGGAAGCCAAGGAGCTGACAAAAGAGCTTTCGCACACATTAGAGAAGGCACAGGAGGAAGTGGCACAACGCCTGCCGGAAAAGTCGCAGGACGAAACGGAGGCACAACCCTCGGCCAGCCGTATCAGCAGCAAACTGGAAATTCCTGTCATGCAGACCAAACGGGAAGAAATCAAATTGCAGCGGACGGGATATACCGTTTCATACAATAATTTCTACAAAACGCCCAACTGGGTAGCCTGGGAACTGACACGGCAGGAAACCAAAGGAAGCGAAGAGCGAAAGAATCGCTTCGTACCCGACCCGGATTTGCCCGAACCCCGCGTGGAGCATGCGGATTATACGCGCTCCGGATACGACCGGGGACACATGGCTCCGGCGGCCGACATGAAATGGAGCAAGAAAGCCATGGAGGAATCGTTCTACATGAGCAACATCTGTCCGCAGAATCAAAAGCTGAACCGGGACGACTGGGGAGATTTGGAAGAATTATGCCGCAGCTGGGCCCGGAAATATGGCACGGTACACATTGCCTGCGGACCTATCTATGACAAGAAACAACCCAAGCGCATCGGAGAGCATCAGGTGGCCGTGCCCGACCGTTTCTTCAAGGTGGTGCTGATTTACAACCGGAAAAGCCCCATCGCCATGGGCTTTCTGTTCGACAACAAGGCACACCATCAGGCACTGGATAAATACATGGTATCGGTTGACTCCGTGGAAAAAGTAACGGGGATGGATTTCTTCTCCAAGCTCCCCGACGACGTGGAGAACCGAATAGAGGCCGATATTCCGGCACTGCCTTCAGGAAGGTGAAAGCAGGCCGGAACTTCGGTTCACTCCTGTTGTTCCTCGTTTTTGTATTCTTCAATACAAAAACGGTTTATCGTGCAATGCAAAGAATCAAAGTTCGTGCGGTAAGCTATGACCTTTATTGCCATCCCGTCATTGGCTTCTAACAGATATTCATGGGTACCGCTTGCATTCATCCGGTACCACATACCATTCTGTCCGTAAAGTATCCGCAAGGTATTTTCCGACGTATACTCCCAACTGATACGATAAAGCCCCGTCTCTCCTTTATGAAAGGAGAAAGTACACGAGTTTTCATCGTACTCCAGATAATCCAATGAGGTGATTTCGTCTTTATAAAAGTTCAAGACAGCAGCCTCACCAAGGGTATCATATTCGAGCCGGATGTAATTCTCCGGCTCACATTTATATTTGAACGTTTCTCCTAAATGAATCTTGGGAAGCGGAGTATATGCACCCACCTCTTCTTTATTGCATGCCAGCATACATGCGAGTCCTCCCACGCATGCAGCAACCATCATCATCTTCTTCATATCAACCTATATGTTAATTGTTTCCCCCTCCCAACGCATGATAAAGGGTGATGACACTTTTTATCTCCGCATTCCGGTCGGCCACGAGCGACAACCGTGCTGCCAGTAATGACTGACGGGCAGTCAGCACTTCCAGGTAGTTCGTCGTACCGTGTTCCATCAGCAGCTCCGTATCACGCAACGCATCTTTCAGATGCTCCACCTGCTCACGGTCGAGCACCGTTTTCTGACGGGCCGTCTGCCACTGGCTCAAGGCATTGTTCACCTCTGCACCGGCATCCAACAAGGTCTGCTGGAACTGCAGCAGAGCTTCTTCCTGCTGTGCCTTGCTGATTTTTAGATTTGCTATAAGCTGCCCCCGCTGAAAAAGAGGTTGCACCAGAGAGCCTACCGCCTGAAGCAGCCAGGCACCCGGATTGGTCACAAGGGCTCCCCCACTGTTTGTCCATCCGGAAGAACCGCTCAATGTCACACTCGGATAAAAACTGGAACGTGCCTGATTGGTGGCATAAAAAGCCTGTTTAAGTACGGCCTCAGCCTGCCACACATCCGGACGGTTGGCCAACAAATTCAGCGGCACTCCCACCGACAAACTTTCGGGAAAATCCACTTCACCGAGCGTGCCGCGCGCAATAGGCTGCGGAGTCCAGAAAAGCAGGGCACACAACGTGTTTTCCGTTTCCGTCACCTGTTGCTTCAAATCCAGCAAAGAAGCTTCGGCGTCCAATCGGGAAGCTTCTGCCTGGTTCACGGTCGCACGGTCGGCCTGTCCGGCTCGCATCAGGGCCTTCAAACTACGTATATACTCTTTCCAGCTTTCTACCGTTTCCGTAGTTACGGCTACCTGCTCGTCGAGTATCAGCAACGTGTAATAACTCTCGGCCACTGTGGCAATAAGCTGTGTCTGTACCACCTGACGATATGCCTCACTCTGCTCCAGTGCCGCACGCTCTCTCCGTTTGGCGTTGGTCAGCTTTCCAAAAAAATCCAGTTCCCAGCTGGCAGAAGCTCCCAACGAATAAGTCTTGGTGGGTTTGCTGCCGTCAAAACTGCTCAAAGCGCCTTCCGGGTCCAACTGGGCAGAAGGCAGGTAAGCCTGCTTGGCAGCTGACAGCGAAGCCCGTGCCTCTTCCACTTTCAAACGGGCCACATTCAAATCCGTATTCGCCTCCAGCGCACGTGTAATCAGTTTTCGCAAATATTTCCCGTACTGCTCGATTCTTCTCGGGTAATACCGCTGAACTCATAGCCATATCCGGTAGGCAGCGTCTGTGAAGCCACTTCCTCAATGGCTGCAATGGCATCTCCCGAACTATATCCGTCGGCCGGCATACCGTTGACCGGTATAGAGGTATACATATTGAAACGTGTCAAGGTTTCGGCTCCGTACACCTTGGTCAGCGTAATGAACTGTCCCACGGGTGCCATTTCCCCGCTTTCGGTCCGTACAAACATATTGTTGAGCGACTCTTTATCCAGACGATAATCCTTCCGGGCCTGAATCATCACACGGTACAGTTTGGAAAAACGGTTCAAGTTGGACGAGTAATTACCGCCGATATAACCGGAAAGTACGCTCAGTACATCGGACGTGGTCACCCTAGCCCGTTGACATTTCACCGCATCTACCTCGACCATATACTGCGGGAACTTAGTATCGAACGTAGTGTAAGCCATCGAAATTTCCGGACGCCGGTTCAGGGCTGCAATGAAGTCCTGCGTATATTTCTGCAAATTCTCCACACTGCCTCCGGCACGGTCTTGCACGTACATTTCGAAACCGCTACCCATTCCGTATCCCATGATGGTAGGCTGCGCAAAGGCAAAGAGCTTGGCCGATTTAATGTCGGCTGTATGCTGGTAAATCGCTGCAATGATGGCATTGATGTGGTCCTGTGCCTCCTGACGTTCATCCCAGTGTTTCAATTTGATAATCAGCATACCTCCCGAGGCGGCCTGTCCGCCCATCATGCTGTAACCTGTCACATTGGAATAAATCTTTATCTGAGGAATCTCACGGATACGCTCGTCTATCATTTCCATCGTCTTACGCGTCTGAGCCAAACTGCTTCCCGGAGGGGTCGTGACATTCACGAAGATGGTCCCCATATCCTCATCCGGCACCAGTCCGGTCTTAGTGGTCCGCATAAAAAATACCAGCAAGGCACAGACTGCCGCCAAAGAAACCCAGGCCATCCATTTACGACGGAGGAAGAACGACACCCCATTCTTATACTTCAACACCAGCCTATTGAAAGAAGCCTCAAATGCATGGTGAAAACGGGAAGAAAAACTCAACTTGCCACCGGTCGACTTATCCATGTGAGGAGTCATAATGAGGGCACACAAAGCCGGACTGAGGGTCAAGGCATTGATTGCAGAAATACCTACTGCCACCGCCATGGTCAAACCAAACTGGGTATAGAACACCCCACTGGTTCCTCCCATGAACGAGGTCGGGATAAACACGGCCATAAATACCAGTGAGGTGGTCACAATGGCTGCAGAAATACCATCCATGGCAGCCACCGTAGCTTTATAAGGTGAACGGTAGCCTTCGTCAAACTTGGCCTGCACGGCTTCCACCACCACAATGGCATCATCCACCACCGTACCGATTACCAGCACCAGTGCAAAAAGGGTCAGCAGGTTCAGACTGAATCCGGCCACATACAAGAAAGCAAACGTACCCACCAGCGACACGATAATGGAAACCGAAGGAATGATGGTGGAACGCACGCTCTGCAAGAAGAAATAAACCACCAGCACCACCAAAATAATAGCCTCAATCAGGGTTTTCACCACCTCGTGCACCGATGCATCCAAGAAGTCCTTCGTACTCATCAGGTCGGCCATTACAAGCCCCTTCGGCAAGTCTTTTGAGATTTCCTCCATCAGCTTGTCCACTTCCTTTACAATCTCGTTGGCATTCGATCCGGCCGTCTGCGAAATCATACACGTCGCACCGGGGTGACCCACAATTTCACTGTTATAGGCATAGCTCTGCGAACCTAATTCCACATCGGCCACATCCTTCAGGCGGAGCACTTCGCCCGTAGGAAGAGACTTGAGCACCATGTTGCCGAATTCTTCCGCAGTTTCATATCTACCCCGGTACTTCAACGTGTACTGAAATGTATTTTCAGAATCCTCGCCCAGTGTACCTGTCGCCGCCTCCACGTTCTGGTCATCCAGCAAGGCAATCACATCGGCAGGTACCAGCTGATACTGAGCCATCTTCTGAGGATTCATCCAGATACGCATGGCATAATCCCCACCCATGACATTCACATTGCCCACTCCCGAAATACGGGACAAACGAGGTTCTACATTAATTTTAAAATAGTTGTTGATAAAATTCTGGTCGTAGCTGTCGTCGGGACTGTACAACGATATAATCTTGACCATACTGTTCTGTCGTTTTTCTACGGTCACACCCACCTTGGTCACTTCTGCGGGCAACAGTCCTTCCGCCTCCGACACACGGTTCTTCGTGTTGACAGTCGCCATATCCGGATCCGTTCCCTGTGCAAAATATACGGTAATAGACGCTGAACCCGTATTGGTGGCAGTAGAAGTCATATACGTCATGTTTTCCACACCGTTAATGGCTTCTTCCAACGGAGCGATGACACTCTTCAGTACTGTTTCCGCATTGGCACCCGTATAGGTGGTAGACACCATAATGGTAGGAGGCGCGATGTCAGGATACTGTTCCATGGGAAGGTTGCTCAAACCGATTACTCCCAATATCAGGATGAGCACAGAAATAGCACACGACAGGATGGGCCTGTCGATAAAAGTCTTCAGTTTCATAACGTCCCCTCCTATTTTTCAGTATGTAACGAAAGAATCTGGGTATTCTCCTGAATCAGTCCGGCACCCTCGGCCACAATTACTTCCCCTTCCTGCAAGCCACTCTCTACAATGTATTCCTGCCCGTTGTTCAGCGGGAAAACAGTAACCTGTGCCGACTCGGCCTTTCCACTCTCATTCACCTTATACACATACACCTTGTCCTGAATCTCAAAAGTAGCTTCCTGCGGAACAACCAGCGCGTTCTCCTTGGTATAGGGCAATACGAGCGTAGCCGTACTTCCGTTTCGCAACATTCCTTCCGGATTCGGGAACACAGCACGCAGACTGACAGCCCCTGTTCCGGTATCAATGGTTCCACTAATGGCATCTATCACCCCTTCATGTGCATATTTCACTCCGTCGCTCAACTGCAGAGATACTTTGGGCATATCGGCCAGTGCCTTGTCCACACTGCCATACTGACGGAGCAGTGACAGCATCTGATTTTCGGTCATGGAAAAATATACATAGACTTCCTCATCGTCCGAGACGGTAAGTAAAGGCGTGGTAATGGAAGAATTGACCAATGCCCCCACACGATAGGAAGACATACCTGCCACTCCATCCACCGGACTCCGGACTACCGTATAGGAAAGGTCATTGCGGGCATTGGTTTCATTGGCCTTCGCTTGTGCCAGACTAGCCTCAGCCTCCAACAAAGAATTCTGTGCCGTCTGACGGTCGAAATCCGAAACCACACGCTCCTTATACAGCTCTTCCTTGCTGTCGGACGTCAGGCGGGCCGTAGCCACGGCAGCTTCCGCACTTTTCACATTCGCCAATGCCGTCTGCAAAGCTGCTTTATACGGAACCTGGTCAATCACGAACAACACCTGTCCCTTGTGCACCTTAGCTCCTTCTTTCACACAAATCTCGGTAATCGTACCGCTCACCTGCGGACGAATTTCTACACTCTGTCTTCCCTTTACTACAGCCGAATAGCTGTTAGTGAGAAGGCGATTTTCTTTTTTCACAGTCATGGTCTTGTACCCACTTTCCTGTGAGGTAGGTGCAGGCTGCGTACAGGCTGTCAGCATCCCCAACAACGCACAAAAACATGCACCAACAGATACAAAATTTTTTTCATCTTATTCTCTTTTTTTAGTTGATTTGACTCTTTCTGTTGTAATAGCCGATGCAAATTTAGAAGGCGGGAAAGACTACTTACTTGTTCCATTCCTAAGAACATTTGTCTGAAACCTTGCTTTAGCATTTATTCAGTTTATGATTTCTAAAACATACAAAAAGGTTTTCAGGCTACGATTTATGTCTGTATTTTAGATGCGCAAATACAACAACGAGATACAAAATGAAAGAATATGCGTTTACAAAATGGCTGGTTCCGACGCTGCAAGCAGACGGGACGGAGCGAGATATGGTGTACAATGAGCAAATGGGCATCTTCACCGTACGGGGAGAAAACCAATTCCAGAAAGGAAGTATCGACACACAGCATACGGTGTCTTTGCTCGTATTAAAAGGCGAAATCAGCATCCAGACCAATGACAAGCGAACCGTCATTCCTGCTCCTTCTTACATCGAGTTTATCGAACCTCACCAATGGAGCGACCTGAAAACAGACCGTGATTTCGAAGGATGTCTGCTCATAACCCGGAGGGAGATTTTTTTGCAGGCAGCCGAATGCATCCGTTCCAAGGTAGCTGCTTATGTATACAGACACGTACTGGAGCCGTTTATCCCATTAGAAAAACAGGATCTTCTCCGGATACAATCACATATAGACATGTTGCGCCACACCCTTCAGCAAAAAGAGAATCATTTCCTGCTTGAAATGCTGGAAAACACGCTTCGTTCCCTCATCCTGGAAGTGTGGAATATTATCCTCCGCATGTATAAACAAGAAAACGAGTTCGAGCACTCTTTCCGCTGGAAAGATACCCTCCCTCGTTTTCTATACCTGATGCATACCAATTGCCGTTATCATCACACCGTAAAATGGTATGCCGACCAACTCTACGTATCCCCCGATGCGTTATCGGCCAAGTTAAAGAAACTCTATGGCAAGACAGCCAACCAGCTCATCAGCGAAAGCCTGATAGAAGAAGCAAAAGTCTGTCTGCTCAATCCGGCCAACAGCGTGCAGGACGTGGCCGAAAAGCTCTGTTTCTCTGACCAGGCTTCTTTCAGCAAGTTTTTCAAACGCTACTGCGGAATGTCGCCCGGCCAGTTTAAGAAACAAGCCTAAACCTTATTTAAAGGTTCACCTCCGTTACCACCTGTCCGTCGAAGAGATTAATGACACGGTCGGCAAAACCGGCATCATGCTGCGAGTGGGTCACCATCACAATGGTGGTGCCTTCCTTATGCAGCTCGGTAAGTAATTCCATCACCTCACGTCCATTCTTGGAGTCCAGGTTACCGGTAGGCTCATCGGCCAGAATCAGCTTCGGCCCTGATACTACGGCACGGGCAATAGCCAACGGAACAGA
>OGQC01001369.1_pt1 | contig 10046 bp, 7 predicted proteins | sample 1553081 | NCBI WGS metagenome assembly OGQC01 (sample SAMEA2580267, study PRJEB22360) | human gut metagenome | biome: human gut; feature: human-associated habitat; material: faeces | place: Denmark | collected 2008/2010
GGCGTCGAGTTCCTACGGGAGCATGTTCCCTCGGACGTTCGGATGCACTACACCATCGTCAACTGCGGCGGCACGGCGGCAAATGTGGTACCCGGCTATGCAGAAGCGAGTATGTATGTCCGCTCCTACAACCGTACGGAGCTGGACGGCGTGGTGGCCCGCGTCAGGAAGGTACTTCAGGGCGCAGCCATGATGACCGAGACGGAAGTGGAGATCATCGAGGAAAAGAGCCTCGACAACAAGATCCCGGTGCTGTCCCTCAACGAACTGGTGATGGAGCAGGCCGAGAAGGTCAAAGCTACCTGCATCCGTCCGGCCCGCCAGAAGACCGGTTCCACCGACTTCGGCAACGTGATGCGCCATGTACCCGGCACCTGCATCCGCGTGGCCTTTGTCCCGGAGGGCGCAGCGGCTCACTCGCAGGAATATCTGGACGCCGGCAAGACCGAAGCGGCCCACAATGCGGTGGTCTACGGCGCAAAGATCCTGGCTCTCACGGGCGCACAGCTCATTGAAGACCCGGAAAAGCTGGAAGCCATCAAGAAGGAATTCCATGAGAATCTGGCCAAAGAACTGAACGGCCAGAGCTGACGCTTTGGTGTGTCAAAAGAGAGGAAAAAATTATGGAAACGAAAAAGAAACAATTCAAGATGCCGCATACCTTCGTCATCATCGGCATCATCATCCTGCTTGCGGTCCTGCTGACCTGGATCATCCCGGCAGGCTCCTACACCCGCTTCGAGAACGAAGCAGGCATTAAGGTCATCGACCCCAACGATTTCAACTACATTGATAAGACTCCCGTCAACCCGCTTGAAATTCCTCTGTACATCGTCAAGGCCTTCATCAAGCGCATTGATCTGATGCTGGTCATCATGTTCGCAGGCGGTGCTTTCCACATCCTGACCAAGACTGGCGCACTCCACGCCGTGGTGGCCAAGATGGCGAAGATCTTCTCCACCCGCGTCTATCTGTTCCTGCCCATCCTGACGCTGGTGTTCGGCCTCATCTGCACCACGCAGGGCGTCAACCTGTTCATTGCCTTTGCACCCATTATGGTCATGATGGCCTTTGCGATGGGTCTGGACTCCATCACCGGTGCATCCATCATCCTGCTGGGCGGCGCCATCGGTTTCTCCACTGGCCCTCTGAACATCAACACCACCATCGTGGCTCAGAAAATCGCCGGTCTGCCGCTGTATTCCGGCGTGGGATACCGCTTTATCTGCTTTGCTGTGTTCTATGTTATCACCAACATCTACCTCATCCGCTACGCACTGAAGATCCAGAAGCATCCCGAACTCAGCCCCATGTACGAGCTCGACAAGACCAGCGAGTTCCGCGATGCTGCGGACCTCGACTCCTTCGGCAATCTGGACGCCCGCAAGATCCTCATCATGCTGGTCTTCTTCGCATCCCTTATCCTCATCGTCTACGGCGGCATCAAGCTCGACTGGGATATGTCTGAGACTGCAGCTGTCTTCCTCGCACTGGCTGTCATCGAAGGCGTACTGGGCGGCTTTGGCCCCTCCGCGATCTCCAAAGAGTTCCTTGAGGGCTGCAAAAAGATGCTGGGCGCTGCCTTCATCATCGGCATGGCACAGGCCATCAGCAGCATCATGAACGCCGGTCACATCACCGATACCGTTGTCCATGCACTGGCAAACGGCCTGAACTTCGTCCCCACCATCCTGCTCGGACCCGCCATGCTGCTGGCAAACACCATTATCAACGTCTTCCTGACTTCCGGCAGCGGTCAGGCCGCAGCTGTCATTCCCATTCTGGCACCTCTGGCCGACCTCGTGGGCGTTACCCGTCAGACCGCGATCCTTTCCTTCAACTTCGGCGACGGCTTCTGCAACTACGTCCTGCCCACTTCCACCGCTCTGATGGGCATCATCAGCGCTGTGAACATCCCCTATGACCGTTGGATGAAGTTCATGTGGAAGCTGTTCCTCATCTGGCTGGCCGTCGGTTCTGTGATGCTGATGATCGCACAGGCGATCCACCTCGGCCCCATGTAAACCGGAAGGCGGCAAAAAATCAGACTATGGCGTCAACAATAAAGGAAATCAAAAATCCATGGCTCCGGACGCTGGCGGAGTATGGCCTCATCACCGTCAGCATCTGGATCATGGTCATCGGCATCTACTTTTTCAAATTCCCGAACCACTTCGCCTTCGGCGGCGTGACCGGCTTTTCCACCGTGTTCAGCCAGCTGCTCCACTGCTCGGCAAGTACCTTCACCACTGCTGCCAACTACGCGCTGCTGGTGCTGGGCTTCATCTTTCTGGGCAAGAGCGTCGGCGTCCGCACCGTTTATGCGACCATCGTTATGTCGGTGAGCTTGCAGGCACTGGACGCTCTGGTGCCGATGCACGGTACTCTGACCGACCAGCCTATGCTGGAGCTGGTATTTGCCATTATGCTCCCGGCGATCGGTTCGGCGATCCTGTTCAACATCGACGCATCCTCAGGCGGAACGGATGTCATCGCCATGATTTTGAAAAAGTACACCAGCATGAACATCGGTTCTGCCCTGATGGCAGCGGATGTGGCGGCTGTGGGCCTCTCGTTTGCAATGTACGGCCCCTCCACCGGTCTGTTCTCCATCATGGGTCTGGTGGCCAAGTCGATGGTGGTGGACAACGTCATCGAGAATATGAACCTCTGCAAGTGCTTCAACATCGTGTGTGAGCACCCGCAGCCCATCTGCAACTTCATCATCCACGAGCTGAACCGCAGCGCGACCACCTTTGAAGCGCGCGGTGCGTACTCTGACGCCCACAAGACGGTCATCATGACCACCATGCGGCGCAGTCAGGCCATCCGCCTGCGCAACTTCATCCGCCAGCAGGAGCCGACGGCCTTTATCATGATAGAAAACTCCAGCGAGATCATCGGTAAGGGCTTCAGCCCTGTGTAAAAAGGAGCTTTCCGCAGCAGGCAAAACGCACAGCCAGTGGTTTTGCCTGCTTTGCACTACCCATTCCCTTTTTGGATGGATAAGGATTCCATCTTTCCATTTCACAAATGCCGCCGGGTGCGGTAGGATAGAGCTGAGAAAAGGCAAAAACAGCGCCGGATGGCATCTCGTGCAGGAAAGGAGGGAAAATGGAAGAGAAAATGCGCCAGCAGCATGACCAAATGGAATAAATCTTGTGTACAAGAGAAATTTTTGGCAATTCTTAACGAATATTAAGACTGGCGCTATGCCTTTTGTAAGATTGTCCGATTATGATAGAACCATCAGGAGCGGCGCAGTGAGGTGCCGCCCCGCAAGTACGGTATAACGATTGAAGAAACCACCTGCCAAGGAGGAAAAAAGCATGGAGATCAAGAAAGCAGCCACGGCTGGCACTCTGGAATCCAGCGACTGCATGGTGACCGTCGAGCCGGGCGAGGGCAAGATCGATTTCTCCCTCGAAAGCTCTGTCATCCACCAGTACGGCAACCAGCTGCGCAAGGTCGCACTGGAGACCCTGAAGAATCTGGACATCGACAACGTCCGCATCACCATCGTGGACAAGGGCGCACTGGACTGCACCCTGAAGGCCCGCATCGAGGGCGCGGTGTTCCGCTCTGTTGACCAGTATGAGAATCTGCCTTGGGGAGGTGCCATTCGATGAATAATCCGAACAAGAAGCGCCTGCGCCGCACGATGATGTTCCTGAATGCGCAGAAGCCCGGCCTCATCAAAGACCCTTACATCTATAAGGCCGACTCTCTGATGCTGGACCTCGAGGACGCTGTCGCCGAGAACCAGAAGGACGTGGCCCGCTTCAGCCTGTATCACGCCCTGAAGACCGTGGATTACCGCGGTGCGGAGCGGGTCGTCCGCATCAACGGTCTGGACACCCCCTACTGGCGGGAAGACATCCGTGCCTGCGTGGCTGGCGGCTGCGACTCCATCCGCATCCCCAAGACCGAGCACGCCGAGGACGTCCGCCGCGTGGCTGCTGCCATCGCCGAGGACGAGAAGACCTATGGCCGTCCCGAGGGCGAAGTCCTCATCATCGCCGCTCTGGAGTCTGCCCGCGGCGTCATGAACGCTCTGGAGATCTGCGAGAGCGATGAGCGCCTGTTCGGCATCGCACTGTCCGGCGGCGACTACACCAAGGACCTGCAGACCCACATCACCGGCACCGGCATTGAGCTGATGGGCGCCCGCCAGCAGATGATCATTGCCGCCCGCGCCGCAGGCGTGCAGTGCTTCGACACCGTCTACACCGACCTGAAGGATATGGATGGCTTCCGCAAGGACGTGGAGAACATCCACCTGATGGGCTTCGATGGCAAATCCATCATCAACCCCCGTCAGATCCCCATCGTGCATGAGATCTTTACTCCCACCCAGAAGGACATCATCTTCGCCGAGAAGGTCGTCAAGGAGATCGACTCCAAGAAGGCTCTGGGCATCGGCGTCTTCACCGTGGACGGCAAGATGATCGACATCGCCTTCTACGACGGTGCAAAGCGCACCATCGATCTGGCAAAGGCATCCGGCGTGTATAAGGGGGATTTGTAATTATGTTGAACGCAGTCGGCAGAGAAATTCCCGAAGAGATCCTCGAGCGCACCGGCAAAGAGGTCTTCCAGGGCAACAATTATAAAGACGGCAAGGCCTTCCAGAAGGCCAGCCCGAAGGTCACCCCCGTGATGCGCAATGACCACGACAAGATGGTCAAGGACATCCACGAGGCTCTGGTCAAGTGCAACGCCCACGACGGCATGACCGTCTCCTTCCACCACCACTTCCGCGAGGGCGACCTCGTGGTCTGCATGGTCATGGAAGAGATCCACAAGATGGGCTTCAAGAACATCACCCTGAGCGCAAGCTCTCTGGGCAAGGCTCATGACGCCCTCGTCCCCATGATCGAGGACGGCACCATCGTCAACATCGAGTCCTCCGGCGTCCGCGGCAAGATCGGCGATGCCATCTCCCACGGCAAGCTCAAGGGTCTGGCTACCATGCGCAGCCACGGCGGCCGCGTCCGCGCCATCGAGACCGGTGAGACCCATGTGGACATCGCTTTCATCGGCGCACCCTCCTGCGACGAGTACGGCAACTGCTCCGGCATGGGCGGCAAGACCAACTGCGGCGTCCTGAGCTATGCTTACGTGGACGCTGAGATGGCTGACTATGTCGTCGCTGTCACCGATTGCCTCGTGGACTACCCCAACTACCCCGCAGAGATCAACCAGACCAAGGTGGATTACGTCTGCGTCGTGGACCAGATCGGCATCCCCGAGAAGATCGCTACCGGCGCTGCAAAGCCCACCACCGACCAGCGCAAGATCCTGATGGCCGAGTACTGCACTCAGGTCGTTGCAAACACCCCCTACTTCAAGGACGGCTTCTCTTATCAGACCGGTGTCGGCGGCGCATCCATCGCCTCCACCATCTCTCTGTCCAAGATCATGGAAGAGAAGAACATCCATATGGGGCTGGGCGTCGGCGGTCTGACCAAGCCCATGTGCGAGCTGCTGGACCGCGGTCTGGCCCGCAAGCTGGTGGATACCCAGGACTTCGACCTGGACGCGGTCAACAATGTCCGCACCAACCCCAACCACTTCCCCATCTCTGCTGGCGAGTACGCAAGCCCCATGAACAAGGGCGCTTTCGTCAACAAGCTGGATTACGTCATCCTGGCCTCTCTGGAAGTCGATACCCACTTCAACTGCAACGTCGTCGTCGGTTCCGATGGCATCATCACCGGCGCACAGGGCGGCCATCCCGATACCGCACAGGGTGCAAAGTGCACCATCGTCATCGCTCCTCTGCTGCAGGGCCGCATCCCGGCCATCTGCACCGACGTGACCACCGTCACCACCCCGGGCGAGAGCGTGGACATCGTCGTCACCGACTACGGCGTGGCCGTCAACCCCCGCCGTCCTGACCTGCTGAAGGCCCTGCAGGACGCCGACTGCGTCCCCCTGAAGACCATCGAGGAGCTGCGCGATATCGCCTACTCCATCGTCGGCGAGCCGGAGAAGGTCCAGTTCGGCGACCGCATCGTGGGCATCATCGAGGCCCGCGACGGCACGGTCATGGACGTCGTCCGCGAAGTCAAGCCTTTCTCTTTCCGCGAAGATTGAGTGATATGGCGTAAAAACGGGTTTGTGGCTTGCCAACCACGCTTCGGAATGGATTCACGGATATTCCTTCGCTCTTCTCACCCCCGTTTTTGCGTCTGGATACGCACACAAACTTCATGCGATTCTCCTTTTTCAAGGTTTTGTGTTTTATACCGGCATAAAACCAAAAGCCCCCGGCTGCACCGCGCGCAGCCGGGGGCTTTCTATGTTGTAGTCTGTCAAATTTTATGCTACAATAAAAATACCGCCTGAAAAGGCGGTGAATAAGGTGCTGTCTGCATTGCAGGTGGTCATGCTTCCGTACCCTGCTCGTATGAATCGTTCCGATGGAATGAAACAGGCGAAGTCGGGAAAGGAACTTTTTTGAAAAAGCGAATCTTCCCGGAGCCTGCGCAGCAAAGGGGGGATGCCCAATGACTCTGCTGGAAATTCTGGCCCTGCTGACGTTTACTGTCACAGTGGCATACGAAACGATTGACGTTACGTTGAAGTTTTTGCAGTACATTGAGAGCAAGCATAACAAAAAAGATTGACCGCCAACGCCTTCCAACTCGTTCGGTCAATCTTTTTTGATTGCATAGAGTGCGGAAGCTGACCATTGCTGGACAGCACCTTTTCTATTTCTATTATAGCGGGATAACACCACTTGTCAAGGCAGAGATCCCCAAGGGATGTTGTCAAAACAAAAAACTAAGGCACAAACCGATATCCGACGCCCCGGATGGTGATGATATGCTGCGGGGTACGGGCGTTGTCCTCGATCTTGCTGCGCAGGCGGTTGATGTAGACCATGATGGCGTTGTCGTCCACGGCAATGAGGTTGCCCCATATCTGCTCGTATATCATGTCCTTGGTGAACACCTGCTGCGGGTGGCGCACAAAGAGCAGCAGCAGGCTGCGCTCTTTCTCGGAGAGATTCAGCTCCACATTATTTTTATAAAAGCGCATGGTGGTGGTGTCGCAGAGGAAGGGCCCGCAGCTGATCTGCTGGTTGTTCTCCTGCGAGAAGCTCTTGCTGCGGCGGATAAGGGCTTTGACCTTCGCGCCTAAGATCTGGGGGCGGAAGGGCTTGGTGACATAGTCGTCCGCGCCGGTCATCAGGCCGGTGACCTTGTCCATCTCCTGCGTGCGGGCAGTGAGCATGATAATACCCATCTGCTTGTTGGAGGCGCGGATGCGGCGGCAGACCTCAAAGCCGTCCATGTCCCCCGGCACCATAATATCCAGAATGGCAACGCCAATGTCCGGGGTCTGAGCGATGGCGTCCAGCGCCTCCTGACCGTTCCCCGCCTCGATGGCGTCGTACCCCGCCCGCTTCAGGTTAATGACCACAAAGCTTCGGATATTCAGTTCATCTTCCATAATCAATACTTTTTTCATATGACACCCCTCAAGTCTCTCCCGTTTTCCAATCCTGCTGAATCAGATGGAAGTTGTTGATAAGTTGATTCTCTGTAATGCCGAATTCCGCCGCATTCGCTTCCAGCTTTGCGGCATAGACCACACCCTCCGCACGATAGAAGGCAAACCGGCCGTCCACCGTGGCGTCTTCCTCCCGGCTTCCGCCGGTGAGTACGTAGATGGAGAACACGTCGGAGGCTTCCCGGTAGTCCTCATCCCATACATAGAACGTATACCGGCCGCCCTCCTGCTCCACCGATACCCGCGGCGCCCAGCTGCTCGCCAGCTGCATGTACCAGCCGCCTAAGTAATTGTGGAAGGTAAAGAACTTGTCCATCTCCCTGCCCTCCAGATCCATGGCGAACCAGCGGATGAGGAACTTCTGCTTGCCCTCCTGTTCCGGGAAGACACGCTTCATGGTGATCAGGCTGGGAAGCTCCATCACGCCGTCGCCGTCAATGTCCTCGGCGTAGACGTAATAGTTCCGCAAAGTCTGGACGCTGGTGTCCGAATCCCGGGAATAGGAAATATTGGAAAAGCGGTCGTTTCTCCAGGCAAATACGTCGGTTACGATGGCGCTGTTATTCACCGCGCTGGCGACGAACACCGCGGGCGTTCCGCCCAGCAGCCGTCCCACCGTGATCCGCCGGATGTGGGTCGCGTCCTCCGACACGTTGACCTCCACCGAGCGTTCAATATTGCCGTCCTGCATCCGGTACAGCACCGCAGAGCCTGTCCCGGTTTCCGATTCACCGGGAAGAATGACCATCAGCTCGCTGCATCCGTCGTCATTCAAGTCGCAGGTAATAAATTTGGAGTAGCCCACCATCATCAGCTGCTCGGCGCTGCCGCTGGAAAAGGAGTACACCGACACACTGCGCAGCACCTGATCGCTGAGCTGCCGCCCGACCACCAGCTCGTAGCCGGGGGCGTTGTCCATCTGCACGTATTCCACCTGCTCAAAGGCGGAGCCATTGCTCTGGATGACCTCCATCAGGCGGCACGTGCCGTCCTCCTCCTGCCGGAAAATCAGCACCTGCAAAGGGTTGGCAGAGTTTCCCTGCGCAAAGACGATATATTCCTCCACGCCGTCGCCGTCCAGATCTGCCATCTGCACCGTCTGCTGGTTTTCTCCGGAGACCGGTGCGGAGTAGCTCAGGCCGTACATGGCGGAATCGATGGCGGATTGCAGACTGTCATACTCTTTCGAGCGCTTTGGCAGCGCATACATTTCATCCACCGTCTGCAAGGCGCAGCCGGTCAGCAAAAGCGACGCGAGGATAAGCAGCGGAAACAGCCATATTCGCTTTTTCACGGCATCAACTCCTCTTGATTGATTATTATACCACAATATGTTCTAAAAGAAAAGCTATTTCAGCACAACATTTGCTTCTCCGAGCACATTTTTCAGCTCAGAAAGCATACTTTCCCGGATGCAGCACCGGGTCCCCCGGCGTCGTCTTGTGTCCGCAAAGTAAAGCACCGCTGTGCTGTCCCCCGGGAACATGTTCAGGATGCACCGGATCTTGGGATACAGCATTCCTTCCTCCCCCGGCAGGCGGAGATACAGCGTGCCGCTCTTATTCACATTCTGCGGCTGCTCCGGCGGCGCACTGCCGTCGGCGTAGTCCGAAATGGGGCGGGCGCGGTTGATGACGATCTGCGGCTCCTTATCGTCCCGAAGAGACAGCCGCCCGGTGATGACCACGGCGCTGTTTTCCCGGAGGTAGCCGCCGTACTGATCCAGCACATTGGAAAATGCCAGCATCTCTATGGACGCCGTATCGTCTTCCACCGTGACATACGCCATCATGGAATTGTTCCGGGTAGTTTTCATTTTCACGGTCTGGACGATGCCCGCCACGCTGACGATCTGATCATCCTGGAAGCCGTTGTCCTCCTCCATAAGGCTGCCGATATGGACAACGTGGGTGTTGCGCAGGTACGGCCGGTAATCGTCCATGGGATGGCCGGAAATGTAGATGCCGGTGGTCTCCTTCTCCATGGAGAGAAGCTCCCCCTTGTCAAGCTCCTTGAGCTTGGGGATCGGCACCTTGCCCGCCTCGTCGTCCTCGTCCAGCATGGCGAACAGACCCATCTGCCCTTCCAGATTCTTCTTCCGGGAGGCGGACACGCTGTCCATCATCTGGTCGTATACCGCCAGAAGCTCGCTGCGATGATAGCCGAAGCAGTCCATCGCGCCGCACTTGATGAAGTTTTCCACGGCGCGCTTGTTCAGCTCGCCCTCCCCCATCCGTTCCAGAAAATCTTCCAGAGAGCGGAAAGCGCCGCCCTCTGCCCGTTTTGCCGCCATGGAACGGATAAGACCGCGGCCTACGTTTTTCACCGCGCCGAGGCCGAAGCGGATGGCGTCGCCCTCGACGGTGACGCGCTTCGTCACCAGCGGGATGCCGGTCTTGAGGAACTTGCCCAGCGTGGAGACGCTCGTCACGTTCATGATGACGCAGCCCACGTCGGCGGGCAGGCCCGGCTTGCCGGAGGGGCCGACCCGCGGCACCTCGCCCCCCGGGGAGGGCACTGCTCAT
>OGQC01001370.1_pt1 | contig 10038 bp, 9 predicted proteins | sample 1553081 | NCBI WGS metagenome assembly OGQC01 (sample SAMEA2580267, study PRJEB22360) | human gut metagenome | biome: human gut; feature: human-associated habitat; material: faeces | place: Denmark | collected 2008/2010
ATGGATTTGATCGTATCCGGATTTATTTGGGCGATCTCAGCCTCGATCTTATCCGTGACCGTGCGGTCTGCGTCCCGGCCTCCGGCGGTGAAGACCTTGATGCCGTTGTAGATCGCGGGGTTGTGGCTGGCGGTGACGGCCAGACCGTAGGGGGTCTGCATCTGCTTGACGGTGAACATGATCAGCGGGGTGGGGGAGGAACGGGCGACCACAAAGACGTGGAAACCATAGCCCGCCAGGACCTCCGCCGCCCAGTGGGCGGATTCCTTGGACAGGAAGCGCCGGTCATAGCCGACACAAATCTCCTTGCCCGCGTGTCCTTCCAGCAGCATCAGCTTGCAAAGGCCGGCTACCACCAGACGGATATTTTCCTTGGTGAATTCGTCTGCGATAATCGCCCGCCATCCACCGGTACCAAATTTAATCATCTTGATTTTCTCCTCTCCCGGCTTTTCACCGGATAAATTTCGATTGACCAAGCTATGCGCCCCACCGGGGTAATGGCCTCAGCCCATCACGACTTCCACGTCGCAGACAGTGCCAACGGGCAGCACAGGCAGCTTGCGAACCTGCCTGCCGTTCATCGTGATGCTCTTGACGCCCTTTTCTACGGCGTCGGGGTTGGTTACATGGATGTGGTATTCCGCGCCGCGCCACTTCCGGCTGACGGAGAATTCCTTCCAGTCGGCGGGGATGCAGGGATCGACGGTGATGCCGTCGAAGTCCGGACGGATACCCAGCATGTACTGGGTGGCCGCGAAGTAGGCCCAGCCGGAGGAACCGGTCATGAAGGGATGACGCGCACGGCCGTAGGCGGTGTGGTCCTTGCCCACCACGAACTGGCAGTAGGAGTAAGGCTCGGACTGGCGAACCTCGATGATATCATTCTGCAGTGCCGGACACAGGGCGTTGTAGAACTTCATTGCCCGGCTGCCGCGGCCCAGAATGGCCTCGGCGCACCACGCCCAGGGGTTGGGATGGCTGAACACGGCGCCGTTTTCTTTCAAGCCCGGATACACCCGGGTGACGAAGCCGATGCTGTCGTCGGGGGTGGTGAAGCAGGGGGCGTTGAGCATCAGACCGTAGGGGGTGTACAGGTACTCGTCCACGCTGTCCATGGCGGAGATGCCATGCTCGTGATCGGCGACCCCGGAAAGCACGGCCCAGGTGTTGCTCTCCATGTGTACCCGCCCTTCGGTGTCCGCCTGGGTGCCGATCTTGCGGTTTCCGGCGGTGATGCCGCGGATGTACCACTTGCCGTCCCAGAGCACGGACTCGCTGACTTCCTTGACATGCTCGGCGATCTTTGTGTATTCGGCCGCATCCTTCATTTCGCCCAGCTGCTCGGCCAGGGCGATAAAGTTCCGGAGCGCCCAGTGGTGCAGGAAGCTGACCATGGCGCTTTCGCCGCCGCCAAGGTTCAGGCAGTCGTTCCAGTCGGCGCGCAGACCCTTGCAGATGCCGTTGATGCCCACCTGCCGGGCAGAGAAGTCCAGAATGCGCTTCATATGCTCGTAGACTGTGCCCTCGCCGCCGTCGGCGTAGGTCACCACCTGATGGGCAAAGGCCATGTCGCCGGTTTCCCGGATGTACTGGACGATGGCGGTCACCAGCCACAGGGCGTCGTCGGCGCAGGCGTCCTTCAGACCGTGGATGATCTGGCTCTTATCGGGGGTAGGAACCACTGTGGGGGACTTGAAGGACTGGGGCTTTTCCTCCGGCTCGAACCAGCGGGGATCGAACAGGTGCAGGCCGTAGCCCTCCTTCGTCAACGCCCGCAGCAGCTCGATGATGCGGCCGCGGCACTTGTCGGGGTTGGAATGGGGGATCGTCATGGCGTCCTGCGCGGTGTCCCGGTAGCCAAGACCGGTTCTGCCGCCCACCTCAATGAAGGAGGTGAACCGGGAGAACATGACGTTGATCTCGCTCTGATACAGGTTCCAGATGTTCAGCTCGGTGTTCATGCCCTCGTTGGGGGTGGACACCTGCAGGCAGCTGAGCTTGTTGTCCCAGAATTTCAGCAGACGGGCAAAGTCCTCGTCGGCTCTGGCCTGGGTGTACTTCTGACGCATTTTCTTACCGGCTTCGATGCCGCCCTCGCCCAGGAGGAACAGGAGGCGGGTTTCCTCGCCGGGCTGAAGGGTGAGCACCTTCTGCAGGACGCCGCAATGATTGCCGCCCTTTTCAAAAGAGCCGCCGCACACACCGGTCTCCACCACCAATGGATTGCGTTCGGTGCGGTAGCTGCCGATAAAGCTGTCGCGCAGGCTGTCAAAGCCGTTCGGGATAAAATCGGAAGTAAAGAACTGGTAGCCGTCCTCTTCGTAGTAGAGGTCGTTCTCGATGACGCCGTCTTCGTACCGGCTGCCGGTGGCGTACAGGCTCATCTGGAAGTTCTTGTTGTCCATGTCCACCTGATGGAAGCTGAACTCCAGATAGGAGAATACGGAAAGGTGCCGCACCTTATCGGAGTCGTTGCGCAGCTTCACGTCCCAGATCTCCACGGGGTCGTCCATGGCGACAAAGAGCTTCTGCTCGGCGTCGATGCCTGCGTAATCGGAGTGATACTTGATGTAGCTCAGGCCGTGGCGGCAGGAGAAATGCTCCTTGGGCTTGCCCACAGGCTGCCAGGAGATGCTCCAATAGTCGCCGGTGTCCTGATCCCGCAGGTACACGTAATGTCCGGGGCCGTCCATGGGAACGCCGTTGGGACGGAACCGGGTGATGCGATGGTATTCAGGAGATTTGTACAGCAGGTATCCGCCCGCCGTGTGGTTGAATACGCCATACATATCCTTGAGGCCGATATAGTTGGTCCAGGAAACGGGGACGTCTACCCGATCGATGACATATTCCCGATGCTCATTGTCAAAGTACCCATAACGCATAAGGTTACCTCCGCCTGATTTGGGCAATGTATTGATTTTTCACAATGAGTATATCAGAAAAACGGCGGCTTGAAAAGGTCTGGAAATGCACCTTCTTGCCTGTCGTTGCACTTTATTTTCCAAAGTGAACAATTCCAGACTTTGACAAGGCTACTGCGCTGAACTATAATGGCAGAAGGATGAAAAATAAGGAGCGTGGATACCATGAAATATGATGTCATTGCCTACTGCTGGAACGATGCCCTGGCGGGCTTCACCCGGGAGGACGCCCAGCGCCTGACCCACGTGAATCTGGCCTTCGGACTCATTAAGGACGGGCTGCTGGATCTGCATCTGCTGAAATATCTTCACCTGCTGCCGAAGCTGCGGGCGTGGAATCCGGAGATGAAGATCGTCCTGTCCGTGGGCGGATGGGGCGCGGACGGCTTCTCCGACATGGCTATGACGGAGGAAGGCCGCCGGAATTTTGCCAAGTCCTGTCTGGACGCGGTGGAAAAATACAATCTGGACGGCATCGACATTGACTGGGAATACCCCTGCAACGATGCGGCGGGCATCGGCGCGGACCCGCGGGACAAGGAGAATTTCACCGCTTTGCTGGCAACCCTGCGGGAGTATCTTGGAAAAGACCGCATTGTATCCATCGCCGTGGGCGCAAGCCAGCGGTGCATTGCGGATACCCAGATGGACAAGGTCGCCGAGATCGTGGACTACGTGCAGCTCATGACCTACGACATGGTGGACGGCACCCGCGCCGGACATCATGCGGCTCTCGGCGCGACCAAGGGCGACAAGTCCGGCCTGAACACCCGGGACACCGTGGAAGCCTACCGTCGGGCGGGCGTTCCCTACGAAAAGATCATCATTGGCGCGGCATTCTACGGCCGGCACTTTGCGGTCACGTCCTTTGAAAATCACGGTCTTCTGCAGCCCTCCGGCGGCGGACTGCCCGGCCCGGCCTATGGGGAGATCACCCCGGAATATCTCCGGGAGAACAATTTCCAGATTTATTGGGATGCTGATGCGGAGGCAAACTATCTGTGGAACGGCAGGACTCTCGTCAGCTACGAGTCTCCCAAGGCGGTGCGCCTGAAGTGCAAGTATGTCAAGGAGAAGAAGCTTCTCGGCATCATGTACTGGGAACACGGGAACGACCCAACCCGGGAACTGCTGGGTGCCATTGCGGACGAGATTCAATAAGACCCAAAAATGCGGGCGACCCCGTCAGGAGCCGCCCGCTGCTGTGTTATTTTTCCAGAATCAGCGTGCCGGTCTCCGCGTCCAGCGATGCCTTGATGTGTTCGGCGGCCTCGGCGGGGGTGAGCTTTAGCTGCTCGCCGGTCTTCATGTTCTTGACGCTGCACTTGCCCTCCGCGATCTCGTCCTCGCCCAGCAGGACGGCAAAGGGAACCTTCAGCTTGTCGGCGTAGGCCATTTTCTGCTTGAACTTCTTCTGCTCACAGTACAGCTGTACCCGCAGTCCCGAAGAGCGAAGCGTCTCCGCCAGCGCGATGGCCGGGGCAATGTCTCCCATGGGCAGCACCAGCGCGTCCGCAGGGGCGCTGGGCAGTTCGGGGTTCAGAAGCCCCTGCTCGTCCAGAACGTAGAACAGCCGGGTCAGGCCGATGGAAATGCCCACGCCGGGCAGCTGCTTTTCGATATAGTAGCCCGCCAGATTGTCGTACCGGCCGCCGGAGCAGACGGAACCCAACTCCGGGTGATCCAGCAGAAGGGTCTCATAGACGGTGCCGGTATAATAGTCCAGCCCCCGGGCGATGGTCAGGTCAACGACAAAGTTTTCTTCCGGCATTCCGAAGGCCGCCAGGTTGGAAGCGACCACCTTCAATTCGCCGAGACCGGTATCAAAGGTCTCGTTCCGTCCCGCGTAATTTTCCAGCGCGGCAAGAACCTCCGCGTTCGTCCCCTTGATGGAGATGAAGGCGAGAATGTCGTCCGCCTGCTGCTCCGTCAGGCCACAGTCCTCCAGCAGAATGGTCTTTACCTTGTCAACGCCGATCTTGTCCAGCTTGTCCACGGTGCGCATGATGTCGCCGGACTTTTCCGTCAGACCCATCATGGCGTAGAAGCCGTTGAGAACTTTCCGGTTGTTGACGTGAATCTGGAACCGGGTCAGGCCGAAGCCCTTGAACACCTTATAGATGATGGCGAGGATTTCCGCCTCGTTGAGAATGTCCAGCTTGCCGTCGCCAATGATATCGATGTCCGCCTGATAGAATTCCCGGAACCGGCCGCGCTGCGCCCGCTCGCCCCGGTAGACCTTGCTGATCTGGTAGCGGCGGAAGGGGAAAGCCAGCTCGTTATAGTGCAGGGCAACGTATTTTGCCAGCGGCACCGTCAGGTCGAAGCGCAGAGCAAGGTCGCTGTCGCCCTTGGTAAAACGATAAATTTGCTTTTCCGTTTCTCCGCCGCCCTTGGCAAGCAGGATCTGGGCATCCTCGATCACAGGGGTGTCCAGCGGGGCGAAGCCGTAGGAGGCGTAGGTCTTGCGCAGAACCTCCGCCATGCGGTCAAATTTCAGCTGCTTTTCCGGCAGCAGCTCCATAAAGCCGGACAGTGTCCGGGGCTTGATGATCTCCATAGTAATCCTCTCCATATCGGGTCGCGGGACGCAGGACAGAGGGGTACTCGACAATCCAGAGTACCCCGTATCTCCCGCCCGTGTGTATTATCAGTAACGGGTCTTGTTGTGCAGCATTTCCCGCCAATCCAGATCGCCCCGCTGCAGGCCCATGATGAGCATTTCCGCCGAGGCCAGGTTGGTGGCGATGGGAACATTGTGCCGGTCGCAGTGCCGGATGGTTTCGATCATCTGAGCGTCGTCCCAGGGGTCGGTGGTGTTGGGGTCGGTGAACAGCAGCACCAGATCAATTTCGTTGTAGGCAATGCGGGCGTTGATCTGCTGATGGCCGCCCTGCTTGTGGGAAAGCAGCAGGGTAATGGGCAGACCGGTATTGTCCGCGATCAGACGGCCGGTGGTGGCCGTGGCAAACAGATTGTGCTTCATGAGGACGCTCTTGTAGGCGGTGCAGAATTGAACCATCAGTTCTTTTTTCTTGTCATGCGCCAAAAATGCGATATTCACAACAGTCACTCCTTAATTGTATATGTATCCGTTATCAGCGGAGGGCAATCGGTTCGTGGAAGCCCTGAATGCGTCTGGCAATTCTGCGGCTGGCTTTTGCCGCCTTGCAGTTGGGGGAATAGCGAAGAAGACTCTGACCGAAGGATGCCGCGAGGGTCACATGGGGATCCTCCGGGACGATTCCCGCAAGGGGCAGTCCCGCGGCGTCCATCACGTCGTCGATGGTCAGGCACACCGTGCCCAGCATACTCTTGTCCACCCGGTTGACGATGAGGCGGATGTTTTTCTTGCCCATCAGCTCCAGCAGGTCGCCCAGGGTGCGGCGAAGCTCTTCGCCATCGTTGATGCCCCGGCAGAGCACCAGCTGACAATTGACGGCGATGCCGCCTTCCACCAGACGGGGCAGGTACTTGAGCACCTCGCCGCCGCGCTTGTTGGCCAGCATCCGTACCCGCAGTGCGGGGTTTGTCGTGTGGACCGAGACGAAGATTGGGCTGATATGCATCTGGATGATACGGTCAATTTCGTGGTCGGTCAGGTTTGTCAGCGTGATATAGTTGCCGAACAGGAAGGAGAGCCGCTCGTCGTCATCCTTAAAATAGAGCGGCTCCCGCATACCGGGCGGCAGCTGGTCAATAAAGCAGAACATACAGTGATTGGCGCAGCTGTGCTTTTCATCGCCCAGATAGGTCTTGAAGTTGCAGCCCAGCGGCTCATACTCCGCCTTGGTGATCTGTACGGTGCGGTGCTGCTCGTTCTCACACACTTCCAGGGAGAACGAGGTGGGCGTTGTATAAAACTGGTAGTCCAGTGCATCGTTCAGGGGATGACCGTCGATGGCCAGCAGCGCACAGCCTACGGTAAGGCCGAAGCGCTCCGCGGGGGAATTTTCATCTACCGCTGTCACATACAGGGCCATGGTGTCACACTCCTTTGCGATGGTTGTTCAATAAAAAATGGGGAAGGCATCGCCCTCCCCACGCAAGAGACTTACGCCTCTTTCTTGATGACTTCCTGGCCTTTGTAGTAGCCACACTTGCCGCAAACCTTATGGGGAACCTTCAGTTCGCCACACTGCGGGCACTTCACCAGCGTAGGCGCCTCCAGTTTCCAGACATTAGAGCGACGTTTATCGCGGCGGGCTTGAGAATGCTTTCTCTTGGGTACGATAGCCATAATCGGACACCTCCTTGGTGAAATTCAACTTAATAGTTGTTTTAATATGCTAAGCCTTGCATCTGCAGGGGCAGCATTGTCTGCCGGTTGGCAGGAACACCCTGCCGCCTTCTTCTTGCCGCAGATGGGGCATAGACCTTGACAATCAGCACTGCACAGCAGCACTGCCGGAACCTCGAAGATCAGCTCTTGATAGACCAGCTCATCGAGGTCAATGCAGCCTTGTTCGTTGCAGGGCAGTTCAAAATCCGGGTCTTCCAAATCACGATCCCGCACGAAGTATTCGCGTGTGAAATCGTAATCCCGGGTCAGCGGTTCCAGGCAACGCGCGCACTCGGCATCAATATGAGCCCTTACACACAAAAGCAGCGTTGCGCCGTCTTCGGTCAGCGTCGCCGTAAAGTCACATACTGCTGGTTTGTTTACGCTGTAGCCCCCGAAATCCGCCTTAGAGAAATCAGCCTCAAAATGCGCCTCAAACGGCTTGCGGCCACTCTCCAGAAAAGAACGAATATCAAATTGCATAGTACACCTCAAAAGGTTGCTTAAATAGTATACACAAGCGAAAGGGTCTTGTCAACCTGTAAAACACAAAAAGTTGAGATTTTTTTGGATTTTCCGCAGAAAATCGGGGCGGGAAGCACTTTCCCGCCCCGAAATCTCAATTTTTGCGGTTCAGAAGGTTCAGATGACGAACTTCTTCAGGTCCTCCGGCAGGTCAGCCACATCGGCAGAAACCGTGACGACGACCTCGATGTTGGAGGTGATCTTGTCGATGGCGTTCAGGACCTTGGCGGCAGCGGCCATATCGTGGTCGGTGATGCGCAGGATGCCGTCGAGGAACAGCTCGGTAATATCGTAGTTGCCTGCCAGCACGCCTGCCACAAAGCCGTACAACATATCAGCACCGGCAACGCCGTACTCGTCAACGTCTACCAGACGGGCGGAGTGGTTGATCTCGGTGGTGAGCTTCATGCACTTTTCAATGACAACAATGTTGCCGGAGGTGGTCTTGACGGCCTTGTCGATCATATCGATCATGGTCTTGGTCTTACCGGAGCCTTTGGTTCCAACAATCAGTTTCAGCATAGGGGGTTACCTCCTTATATTCGTCGGCGCGCAGTGCGCGTAGTTCCTTTAATCTTTCAGCGCGGCCTCCAGCTCAGCCTTGCGGTCCTCATAGCCGGGCTTGCCCAGCAGCGCGAACATATTCTTCTTGTAGCTTTCAACACCGGGCTGGTCGAACGGATTGACACTCAGCAGGTAGCCGGAGACGGCGCAGGCACGCCAGAAGAAGTAGATCAGCTCACCGACATCGTGGGCGGACAGGCTGTCGACCTCGATCAGGCCCAGCGGCACGCCGCCGTCGGTGTGGGCGAGAATCGTGCCCTCCATTGCCTTGCGGTTGACAACGCTCATATTCTGGTTGGCCAGGAAGTTCAGGCCGTCAAAGTTGCCCTCAAGCTCCTCAATATAGAAGTCGTTGCGGGTGTGCTTGACGTCGACGTAGGTCTCGAACATGATGCGTGCGCCGTCCTGCAGGAACTGGCCCATGGAGTGCAGGTCGGTGGAGAAGATGCAGCTTGCGGGGAACAGGCCCTTGTTGTCCTTGCCCTCGCTCTCGCCGAACAGCTGCTTGTACCACTCGTTCATGAGGGTGAAGTTCGGCTCATAGCACTCGAGGATCTCGATGCTCTTGCCCTTGCGGTACAGGATGTTGCGGATGGCAGCATACTTGTAAGCGTCGTTGTCCGGGCTCAGCACGGAGAAGTGCTCCATGGCATCGGATGCGCCCTTCATCAGCTCGTCGATGCTGATTCCGGCGGCAGCGATGGGCAGCAGGCCCACAGCGGAGAGAACGGAGTAGCGGCCGCCCACATCGTCAGGAACCACGAAGGTGGGCCAGCCCTGCGCGTCAGCCAGCTGCTTCAGGGTGCCCTTGGCACGGTCGGTGGTGGCGTAGATGCGCTTGTTGGCCTCTTCCACGCCCATCTCCTTTTCCAGCAGCTCGCGCAGCACACGGAAGGCCAGAGAGGTCTCGGTGGTGGTGCCGGACTTGGAGATGACGTTGATGGAGAAGCGCTTGCCCTTGCACAGCGCGATGATGTCATTCAGATAGGTGGGGCTGATGCTGTTGCCGCAGAAGTAGATCTTCAGGCCGTTGTCCAGCTCGTTGTGGTACATACCCTTGACGGCCTCGATGACGGCGCGTGCGCCCAGATAGCTGCCGCCGATGCCGGCAACCACCAGCACCTCAGAGTCCTCACGGATCTTCTTGGCAGCTTCCTTGATGCGGGCAAACTCTTCCTTGTCGTAATCGCGGGGCAGGTACATCCAGCCCAGGAAATCATTGCCGGGGCCATTCTTGGCTTCCAGCTGGTTGTGAGCCGCTTCCACCTGAGGATAAATGGCCTTATATTCCTCTTCGTTGATAAAACCGGAGAGGTGCTTTGTATTCAGAACGACGCTCATTCTATCAGAACCTCCAAACGTTTTTACGGGACGTGCTCCCTGAGGGTTTTGTTAGTATAAGTGTACCGTTCCAATCGTGCAAAGTCAAGGCCAAAATCCCCGGATTTCATACAATTTTAATAGTGTTCTTTTGGCTGTCCTGACATCTTTTGTTCAGGCCCGCCAACGCTGCTTTGTTCCTGCTAACCGCTTTTATTCGGTGATGTGTTTCTTTTGCCCGCTATGCTCCCAGCAGGCACTGCCACAGCAGCTCCAGCGCGCCGCCAAAGGTCAGCAGCGGGGCATCCGCGGCCGCTTTTACTTCGTATTCATTCAATAAGGTTTCATCCTGAAAAATGCTCACCTTTCCCACTGTCTGCCCCTTTTCCACGGGGGCCTCCAGCGCCTCGGGCAGGGGCA